>ENA-UOWO01001042-UOWO01001042.1-activated-sludge-metagenome-genome-assembly--contig:-NODE-1042-length-38125-cov-8.586761_pt1 | contig 38125 bp, 25 predicted proteins | sample MGYA00238148_ERZ761564 | MGnify/ENA primary metagenome ERZ761564 (study PRJEB28885, sample SAMN05720194) | activated sludge metagenome | isolation source: Anaerobic digester | place: USA... | reverse complement strand
TCCACTAATAATCACTCGGTCTCCTTTGTCTTCACAATACAACTTGCCCAATCGTTCAGAAACTTGTTGAGCATAAAGTTCTTTTTTATTTAGTCTTTTCGCCCAAAATGGAATTAAAGAACAATGTGCAGAACCTGTTACAGGGTCTTCTAAAATTGATGCTTGCGGTGTGAAAAATCTTGAAATGAAATCGCAATTGTCTCCAATTGCTGTTACAATTACACCTCCTGGGTCAATATTTATTTGGTCGAATAATTGTCTGTCAATTTTTATGTTTCTAACTTCTGTTTCATTTTCATACACCAAAACATAGTCTCTTGATTTCAAAATTTCTTTCGGTTGAATATTTAAGGATTTTGAAATTGTCGGTGGTAAGATGTCGACAATAGGCATTCTTGATGGGAAGTTCATTTTATATTTTCCATTTTCAATTTTGACAATTAAGTCGCCACTTAAAGTTTCAAACACAATTTTATCTTTCTTATAGTCAAGAATTGTCGCTAAACTATGAGCAGTTGCAAGTGTAGCGTGACCGCACAAATCCATTTCAATTTCAGGCGTAAACCATCGTAAATGGATTTTTTCTCCTTTGTCAACAAAAAAAGCAGTTTCAGCAACTGCGTTTTCTTTTGCTATTTTCAACAAGATTTCGTCTGACAACCAATTGTCAAGTGGCACAACACAAGCAGGATTTCCTCCAAAAATTGTGTCCGTAAATGCGTCAATTTGATATATATTATGTTTCACTATGTTCTGTTTAAAATTACTGCTAACTAGCGAATTGTTTGACCTAGTATGACAAGATTGCCTATCCCAAGTACGACTATTCCACTATTGGAGATGGTAAAACCTACCTCGTACGTTGGTCCCCAGCTCATCGCATCTACGGTCAGCCCCCATTGCCCTCGTTCCTACAGGGTAGGTGGGATACAATGCTACAACGACCTGATCATTTTTCCAACCTGGCCTCAACCTGGTAAGGGCTGCACCGATCCACCACACGATACCCCTGCGGTCATCCGCAGCCACAGCGCCGACCGCACCGTGTACAGCAACCTGCGCGAAATGAGCGTGGCCAAGGGCCAGAAGGTGGATACCAAGCAGACCGTGGGCTCCGTGCTCACGGACGATACCGGCTCCATCGCTCACATCGAAGTGTGGAAGATCACCGCCGAGGGCCTGGTGAAGGTGGACCCGGGGCCGTGGTTGGTGCGGTGAGGGAGGAACGCCTAGTGCACGACCAATCGATGTACGTGGGTCTGAACGGTGGTGTGTATCCGGACCGCATAGAAACCGGGCATCAGACCACGTAGATCGAGGGTGCTCCGGGTACCAGTCGGAGATGCGGTCAGGACCAGCCTACCTTGAGCGTCCAGCAGATCAAGGCCTTTCACAGGCGTGTCCGCCACCACAGTGACACGGTCTTGCGCCGGATTGGGAAAGAGCCGCACCTGCTCATGCACCTGTACATCCGGAACAGAGACCATACTCGGATAGCTGCCGCAGCCAATACCATACGTATCATAGGCCACCTGCACCGAATCGGCCCGCAGCTTCAAGGCTTCCACGCTGGCATAGGCGCCACCACTGCCCGCACGGGCATAGATGAAGGCCAGGTCCATGCACAGGGTATCCCCAGGGCCCATGGTGAAGGGGCCGGTGGCGCCGACGGATCTGCGGTCCGGGGTGGACAACGTGGGTATCTCTTCCACGAAGGTGCCGCCAGGGAACTGAAAATGGGTCGGGTAGCCTAGCTGTTGGAAGGGCTCGCCAAGCTCCAACCCGTACATCACGTCGTCCATGGTCACCGGTTCGAGGGAGAGCCTGGGATGGATCCGATGCGAAAGCATGGGCTGGTCGAGGAATTTGACCGCGACAGCTGGCGGTTGTTCACCATACCCTGGAAATGCCGTCGTTTCATCCATTTCGTCCCAGTTATAGATGAAGAACATGTTCCGGGTGCTGTCGCAACCAGCAAAGTCATCATCCGGGTTTCCGATATCGATGTCCGCGAACTGCGCGAAGCGGACGTCGGTGAACGTTTCCTCCGATCGGTTCACGTACTGATAGTTCACGAATACGGTGTTTGCCAGGGCCGGATCATTCGCTCCTTCATATGCGTAGTGCATGATATGCAGGTCGAAGGGGAAGGCCAACAGCGAGTCCGTGAAAAAGCCCCATTGGTCATTGGTGTGTGTGATCGCATAGATCGCCTGGTCGCCCTTGATCAGGGGATACTCCCCTTGCGCTGGCTCATAGATGGCATTGCCGTTCAGGTCCATGAACGGTGCTACCAGCCCAGGCTCTCCATTGGATACATCGCCATTACCCGGCCAGCTGGCAATGGCTTCGGGCATCACATAGCCCGGCGCACTCCAACCCAGAACATGTGCCTGTACCTGCGCGCGGTCCAGCTTCCATACGCGGTGATAGTTCTCCAGGAATGGTGTGTCGATATCCGTGCTCAACGGACCTGCCCAATCCCGCACTTCATAGAACCATGGCAAGGGGGCATACGCAGTGATCGCTCCATGGCGCACATTGTCCTTTTCACCCAAGAGCCAAGGCGCCGCCGCGAAGACGGCATCCACACCTTGACCCTGCGGCGCCTCGAAGCGGACCGGTCCATCCCACCAGGTATCGAAACCATGGGGGGAAGGAGTGAGCAGCGCTTGCGCGTTGTTCACATCCAGCACCGCGGTATTGCTACCTGGCTCCAATCGCGCGATCCGGTTGCACGGAACGAAGGAGTCGCCTCCTGACCCCCTGCCCAGCACGTAACGCGTGCCGTTCAGATCATGCACGCCGATCACCTCGGCTAACGGCACGTCGTGCTCGAGTGCTTCGCCCATGTACAGCTGAGCGGAACTTGCGACGGCCAGCACCCCATCGGTGGTCCTGCCGATGTACCGAACGTTGTTCTCGCGGACGTTCGGCATCGCATTGAACGCCTCACCATCCCATCTGGCCAATGCCGGCAATAGCTGCAGGTCATCCGCCGTGGCTGTGAACACACCACCGACCAACAGTCCAGAAGCGTCGCTGTAGAGCGCAAGCACCGCACCATTCAGATCAGGACCCACGGCCTCCCAGTCCGTGCCATCCCATGCCGCCAATCGAACGGGTCCCAACGCGTTCATATAGCTCATTCCGGCGTAGAGGATACCGCTATGGAACGTGAGGGCTTCCACCCTTCCAGGGATGGGGGAACCGAGCAACTGCCACACCGTTCCGTCCCAACGCGCAACATGACCTTCTGAGCCGCCGACATAGAGCACATCAGCATGCACATGTAATGAGCGCACCTGACCGGGGAACCCCCATTGCAGGTCGGTCCATGTAGCGCCGTCCCAAGCAGCCACATCACCATGGACCGATCCGGTCATCGCCACGATGAGCCGATCGGTCAACACCGCCAACTTCCTGACCTGTCCGGATACGCTAGTGAATCCGGCATCCAATGGTTCCACGGTCTGTCCATCCCAAGAACACAGGTCTTCGACAGCAACACCATTGAATAGCGTGAACGACCCGCCCATTACGAGCTTGTTCTGGAAGATCACCGCATCATTGACCCCAATACCACCCTGCAATCCTTCCCCAACGGGCACCAATCGCTGCGCTACACTGCCAAGGCTGCTCAACGCGAACACCACGGCTATCTTATGTGTATTGTTCGTCTTCATGGTCCAACGAGTTTCGTACTATGAACCTACTGCCTCGCGGCAGGCTTGCTGTGGGCCGATGGAGCATCGGTACAACAGCGATCAGCAAAGGGCCCCATCGCTTGGTTATTGGATTCGAACGTGGCGAGACCCGCCCTCCTTCGGAACTACACTACCTTTGCCGCACATCCTCGCCCCCATGGCATTCCCTTCCCTTCCCTTGTCCATCCTACTCGGCGTCATCGGCCCTTGGCAGATCGTGCTCGTGGTGGTGGTGTTACTGCTCCTGTTCGGTGGCAAGAAGATCCCCGAGCTCATGCGCGGCCTGGGCCAGGGCATGAAGGAGTTCAAGAACGCCAAGGACGGCCTGAACGAGGAGAAAAAGGAGGAGGGCAAGTAGGCCCCCGCGTTCCGGCGTGAGCACCACCAAGACCTTTACCGAGGCCCGCGCGGCCCTTACCCAAGGCGCCACGGTCACCGCAGCCACCGAGGCCGCATTGGCCACCGCCCGCCAGCATGCGGACCTCAACGCCTTCCTGGAGCTCTTCGACGAGAGCGCCCTGCAGCAGGCCAATGCAGTGGATGCCCGTGTGAAGGCCGGCAATGCCGGTGCACTGGCCGGCCTGGTGCTCAGCATCAAGGACAACATCTGCTACAAGGACCACAAGGTCAGCGCCAGTTCGCGCATCCTGGAGGGCTTCACCAGCCTGTACAGCGCCACCGTGGTGGAACGCCTGCTCGCCGCCGACGCGGTGATCCTGGGCCGCACCAACTGCGACGAGTTCGCCATGGGCAGCAGCAACGAGAACAGCGCCTTTGGCCCCGTGAAGAACCCGCTGGACCATCGCATGGTGCCCGGCGGAAGCAGCGGCGGCGCGGCGGCAAGCGTGGCGGCCGGCATCGTGCACGCCGCCTTGGGCAGCGATACCGGAGGGTCCATCCGCCAGCCCGCCTCCTTCACCGGCACTGTCGGCTTCAAGCCCACCTACGGCCGCATCAGTCGCTACGGCCTGATCGCCTTCGCAAGCAGCTTCGACCAGATCGGGCCATTCGCCCACACCGTGGCCGATACCGCCGCCCTGTACAGCGCCATGGCCGGTGCAGACCCGCGCGACAGCACCACCAGCCGCACGCCGGTGGAGCCCGTGACCCTGGCACATCCCGGAAAGTTGCGCATCGGCTACTTCCGTGAAGGGCTGGAGCGCGCTGGCATGGACCCCGAAGTGGTGGCACACCTGCAAGGCCACATCGAGCGCCTGCGGGCCGAGGGCCATACTGTGGAGCCCGTGGACGTGCCGCTACTGGACCACCAGGTGCCCACCTACTACATCCTGGCCACCGCCGAGGCCAGTAGCAACCTGGCGCGCTTCGATGGCATCCACTACGGCCACCGCAGCAAGGCCGCAAAGGGCGTGGAGGAGACCTACCGCCTGAGCCGCACCGAAGGTTTCGGACCCGAGGTGAAACGCCGCATCCTCCTGGGCACCTTCGTGCTCAGCGCGGGCTACTACGACGCCTACTACGCCCAGGCCCAGCGCGTGCGCCGCATCCTACGCGACCGCACCTTGGAGGCCACCAGCCGATACGACCTGCTGCTGGGTCCTACCTGCCCCACCACGGCCTTCGCGCCCGGGGAGGTGACCGACCCGGTGGCCATGTACCTGCAGGACATCTTCACCGTGCAGGCCAACCTGGCCGGGGTACCCGCCATCAGCCTGCCCACCGGCACCCACCCCAACGGCCTGCCCTTCGGCATCCAGCTGACCGCGGCCCCCTTCGCCGAGGCCAAGCTGCTGGCGGCCGCGGAGCACTTGTTCTGAAGGGGTCCCTCCTCATTATCCGTTAGATCCGCGCAGCCGATCGGGGGCCACGCGGCAACCCTCCACCCTCTGGACGTCTACCTTACGTCCTGATCCTCCGCCATGCGCAACTCCCTCACCCTCCTGTTCTGCCTATCGATCCTTCGCTCGATGGCGCAGTGGGGACCGCCTACTACCATTGCCCGCTCGGAGCTGGATCAGGTATACCAGTCCTCAGTGGGCGATCTGGATGGCGATGGCGATCTGGATGTGATCACCATAAATGACTATCCACCGAACTCCAGCTTCTATGCCTACCTGAACGAAGGCGAATGGCAGTTCAGTACATCCTTTGAGTTGGACCTCTCTTGGGATCAGGAATGGACGACATGGCAGCTTGTGGATGTTGACAGCGATGGACGTGCGGACCTGATCAAAGACGGCCCCGAGTGGTACCGTAACCTGGGCGGCCTGCAGTTCGCGGAACCCCAATCGCTTATCGATGGCTTCGCAGGGCACCTGTTCTGCGATCTGGATGGGCAGTATGGTTTGGACCTCCTGCTGATCGACCTGAACGGGAACCAAGGGTATTCCTATGCCCATCAACTCCCGAACGGGACATACACGGAACCCGAACAATTCACCGACATGGGGTCAGGACCGAACGATTTTCAAGGTAGTCCCTTCCACCTGCTCGACCTGAACGGTGACGGCATCAATGACCTGTTGTTCATTGACTCTGAGGAACCCGGTATGAGGACCTTGCAGGTAGCGACCGGGACCGCTCAAGGCGCTTTCAACGCTCCCCAGCTGTATTTCACCCTAGGTGCCGGACAAGGTATTCGCGAACTCACTATTACCGATCGTGACCCCAGTAATGGCAACACTGGTTTCAAGCTGGATCTCCATACTCCGAACGAGAGCATCTGGTTCGAACCCACCATCGGGCTTGAATACATAAGCACGACCACCGGTCTTGCCATGGGTTACGGAGTGGACCTGAACGGCGATGGCGCTCAAGACCTGCTCTGCTTTGATGGCGGAGGTCCGTCGGTCACCATCCGCTTGAATGATGGCAGCGGCACCTTCGCTGATCACCAGGATGTGCTTACAGCAAGAGGAATGCTGGCGAATGGCGATCATCCTGCAGACATGGACGGCGACGGTGACCTGGACGTGGTGATCCGTCAATGGGAATTGGACCGGATGGCCATTTTGGAGAACGACGGTTCCGGCACCTTGAACACCCGCCATGAGGTCGCCGCCAATGCCGTTCCCAATCCGGAACAACTGGACCTCGTAGACCTGGACGGCGATGGGGACCTTGACCTGTTGACCCACAGCTGGAATGACATCCGAGTGTTGTTCAATGACGGGGCCGGGGGCTTCGTAACCCGCATCATCCTGGATGAAGAGCGCCGGGTGAGCAGCTTCGCACATGGCGATATGGATGGGGATGGCGACCTCGATATCATCTACACGGGTTATGACGAAGGTGTGGTCCTGCTTCTCCAAGGCCCTAGCGGGCAGTTCACGCGTCAGGAGATCGGCGTGGTTCTCTACGGCCTACGCAATTCCCGCCTGATCGATGCCGACCTGGATGGTGATCTGGATGTGGTGGTGGCAGAGGACGAGCTATCGACACAGACCCCCCGGGCGTTTCTTATCCAGAACGAAGGTGGGGGGTCTTTTGCACCTCCGGTCTTGCTCGGCGACGCGCAGACCTTCCTGATGGTGTGCCTGGTGGTGGATGTGAACGACGATGGCCTCTTGGACCATGTTGGAGAGATCGGTGGGACCATCGGGGTGACGATCAATGCGGGAGGCACATTTGATGCGCCGATCCTGTTCGATGGCACCTATGGCCGGCCCGCTCATATCAGTGACCTGAACGGCGATGGCCTGTTGGACATGATCGCCGACGCCGGAGGAACACTCATCATCTGGCACGCCACCACTCCGTTCGTATTTGAAGCCGCACAGACCGTCGCCTTGCTCGGTGGCATGGAATACGCGGACCTGCGGGACATCGACGGTGATGGCCGATTGGACCTGGTGCAGTCGTTCGCTCAACAGGTCATTTTGCAGCGTTGTGCGCCCGATGGGCTGTTCGGTCAAGCGTCCCTGGTGTGGAACTTTGATCTCGGCTTCGGCTTCTCTTCATTCGCAAAGGCAGGCGATGTGAGCGGCGACGGCAATTCGGATATCATCGTTGGCTCGCAGTTGAGCAGTCGAGTGGAACTCCTCACCAACCTGTCCAGCTCCGACTACCAGATCAGTGGCCGCATTTTCCACGACCTCAATGGAGACCAGCTGTACCAGCCCGAGGAGCCACCCCTTCCCTGGGTGAACCTCCAAGTGGCACCGGAAGCCAGTTCCCCCTACACCGATGTGAACGGCGTCTATACCGTCAACGCCACACCGGGCACCTACACGTTGCAGCCCGCGGTGGACCCACAGCTCTGGACGGTGACCAGCACCACACCCCTGCAGACCACGCTCACCAACCCTGAGCCACTCGCCGCAGGGTTCGACTTCGCCATCGTACCCGCCCAAGAGATCAGTCTGCTCCACGCCTCCATGGTCCAAGGCACTACAGCATGCGGCGATACCACCTACCTCTCGCTCAACATCGCCAATGCCGGCACACGCGTCGAACAGGGAACGGTCATTCTACAATTGGGCCAACACTCCTCATTCCTAAGCAGCACATCAACGCCTTCGTCCGTGGTGGGTAATACCATTACCTGGACCTTCGAGGAACTCAACTTCCATGAAGTGCGTTCCATCGTCGCACACGTGACCACCCCCAGCTTCGGATACATCGGCGAACCATGGCTCCATCAACTCCAAGTGGACGCCCTTGATGATGGTGGAGACATCCTGAGCACGACCAATGCCACACTGGGCGGAGCGGTGAACTGTGCCTACGACCCCAACGACAAGCAGGTATACCCCGCCGGTTATGGCGAAGCAGGTGCCATCGACCTCGATACGCCCTATCTGGACTACACCATCCGTTTCCAGAACACCGGCACCGCACCGGCCTTTGATGTGGTGATCATGGACCAACTCGATGCGGACCTCGACCCGGAGCGCGTGGAGGTCCTGGGCTTCTCCCACACCCCCACCCAGGTGGCCATCACCGCCAATGGCAGCATCCAGTTCAAGTTCCTGGACATCATGCTCCCCGACAGCGCTACGGACCAACTGGGCAGCCAGGGCTTTATCCACTTCCGCATACACCTGCGCGAAGGCCTTCCCCACCTCACCGAGATCCCCAACACCGCGGCCATCTACTTCGACCTGAACCCGCCCATCATCACCAACACCGTGCACAGCACCCTGGTGGACTGCAACACCTGGCAGCCCGAGCTGGAGGCCGACACATACGGCGTACTCCGAGCACCGGCCGGCGACCTGTACCAGTGGTTCCTCAACGGTGACCCCATCCCCGGTGCCGTGGCGGACTCCATCCAGCTCACCACCAACGGCAGCTACACCGTGGAGGTCACCAGCACCCTGGGCTGCGTGGCCACCACACCCGCCATCATCGCCACCGACCTGCCGGAGACCATGGCCGAAAGCGGCTTCCTGGTGGTGCCCAACCCCTTCACCCAGCACGCCCGACTGATCGCCGACGAGATCCTTCCCAACGGCACCACGGTGACCCTGATCGACCGCTTGGGGCGCGTGCTGCATACCCTGAACGCCAGTGGTACCCGCACCATCGACATCCACCGGGGCGAGGCGCCCCCAGGGCTCTACCTGCTGCGCCTGGACAGACCCGGACGGGCGACGGTCACCCAGCGCGTGGTGATCCAGTGAGCGCGCTACACAACACCCTATGAAGTAGAAGCTTGCCTCCTACATCCCTTCAACCTCCGCCATGCGCAGCTCCCTCACCCTCCTGTTCTGCCTGTCCATCCTCACTTCGATGGCGCAGTGGGGGCCACCAACAACCATTGCCAGCTCAGACCTGATCTGGGCTTCGGGCATGATGACCGGCGATCTGGATGGAGATGGTGACCTCGATGTTCTGGCCAGTCCACTATATGCACCTGAGGTCCACTATCTCGCCTACATGAACGAAGGTGAATGGCAGTTCAGTGGGGCTAATTCCGTGACACTTCCAGCGGATCTGACCGACTGGCTGGAATTCGCCTCTGTGATCGACGTGAATGGTGATGGCCTTGCGGACTTGACTGAATATTCCGGCAGTCCGATCTGGTACCGGAACCTCGGGAACTTGCAATTCGGAGACCCCCAATTGATAGTGGCCTCGTCAGCTTACCAATTCTGCGATCTGGATGGTCAGTACGGTCTGGACCTTATCCTGGTGGGGCCGAACGGGAGCCCGGGCTACTACTACGCACACCAACTGCCGGGTGGGGGATTCACCGAACCCGTGCAGATCTCTGACGCAGCGCTGGGTCCTTTCGACGACCCGGACGAACTGCCATTCCTGCTGATCGACCTCAACGGGGACGCGATCGATGACCTGCTGTACAAGGCGAGCGGCGTAGCGCCCCTTCAAGTGGCCACAGGAACCGCCTTGGGTGGGTTCGATCCACCCCAGGCCTACTACACGGTCCCGACCGGTTTGGCGATCCGAAGATTCACGCTTATCGATCGTGACCCGAGCAACGACAATAACGGGTTCAAGGTGGACGTCACCTCACCGGATCAGAGCATCTGGTTTGAACCGACCATAGGGCTCGCTTACACTACCTCGGTCACCGAGTTGATCGTGGGGGACGGCATCGACCTGAACGGAGATGGTGCCCAGGACCTATGGATCAGCAGCGGTGAATACGCCTCCATTCGTTTGAATGATGGGAGCGGAACATTCCTGGATGCCGTTCCTGTGGGCACGGCCAATCTTCATTTAAAACATGAGTTTGCTGATATGGACAATGATGGCGATCGGGATGTCACGATCCTCCAATACTATGCGGACAGGGTGGCCATCCTGGAGAACGATGGGGCGGGAACGCTCAATACCCGGCATAACGTCACCAGCGGGGACCTGCCCCACCTCGAAAAATTGGATATCGTGGATCTGGATTCAGATGGGGACCTGGACCTGCTCGGCTCCAATTACGGTGACCTTCGTGTACTGCTGAACGATGGGTCCGGAACATTCGGAGTGCCGCTCATCATCGATGAAAACTATACGAAGTTCGACTTCACGCACATCGATATTGACCAGGACGGTGATCTGGATGTCGTTTCCATCGGTTATTGGAATACTGTCAAATTGCATGTGCAAGTGGCTGCCGGTCAATTCACAACCCTTGTACTCAACAGCTTCGATTCACCTGTGGAGTCCATCTCAGGGCCACGTCTTGTGCGCACCATTGATGTTGACCTTGATGGTGACTTGGATATCATGGTGGCCCAGAATGAGAATGTGGCCGCGACACCGCTTGTCTATCTCATCGAGAACCTGGGGGCGATGACCTTTGCTGAGGCGACCGAATTGGGTGCTTTGGATGGGTCGTTGAGATTCCTGATGGAGTGCCTGGTGGTGGACATGAACAACGATGGCCTGTTGGACCGGTTAGGGAACATCGGGGGTAACCTCGGCGTGTACTTGAACATCGGATCCGCACTGGATGATCCCCTGCTTTTCAATGGCACCTACGGAAAGCCCGTTATGGTCAGCGACCTCAATGGGGACGGTGTGCTCGACATCATCGCCGATGTCGGTGCCTCTCTTGTCCTTTGGCATGCCACGGCGCCGTTCGCCTATGAAGCTGCTCAAACCGTCGCCCTGCCTGGCGAAGGGCTCAGCTATCAAACCCTGAAGGACGTGGACAACGATGGGCGAGTGGACCTGGTACTGGCGAATGGACAGCAACTCCTGCTACACCGTTGCGGGTCCGATGGGCTTTTCGGCCAACCTTCCCTGGTCTGGGATTTTCAGTCCAGCGGAGAACCATTGAGCATGGCATATTGGGGTTTCGCCAAAGCAGGCGATCTGACCGGTGATGGACTGGTGGACCTCCTGGTCGCGACCAACCAAGGCCAGGGCGAACTCCTCACCAACTTGTCGAACTCCAACTACCAGATCAGCGGCCGCATTTTTTTTGACCTTAATGGAGACCAGGTGTACCAGCCCGAGGAGCCACCCCTTCCATGGGTGAACCTGCAGGTGACCCCGGACGCCAGTTCCCCCTTCACCGATGTGGACGGCGTCTATACCGTGTATGCCACGCCGGGCACCTACACGTTACAGCCCGCGGTGGACCCGGAGCTATGGACGGTGACAAGCACCACGCCCCTACAGGCCACGCTTACCGGTGGCTCGCCCATAGCAACGGACATGGACTTCGCCGTGGCGCCAGCACAGGACATTAGCCTTATCGATGCATCGCTGACCTTGGGCACAGGGCCATGCGGGGACAGCACCTACCTGTCCATATCCATCATCAACACAGGCACGCGTATCGAGCAAGGGACGATCGCCCTGCAACTACACCCCTCGTTCTTCTTCGTGGCTAGTTCAACAATACCGGAGTCACAAGTGGGGAACACCATCACATGGACATTCGATGATCTGGGGGTTCAAGAGGTCCGATCCATCGTTGCTGTTGTGACCACTCCACCTACGACTATGGCCGGGGAGCTATGGTTCCATTCCCTTCAAGTGAACGTCTTGGATGATGATGGTGCTGTCCTGACCAGCGCGAACAGCACGCTCGAAGGCACTGTGCGCTGCGCCTATGACCCCAACGACAAGCAGGTGCACCCCGCCGGTTATGGCGAGGCCGGGGCCATCGACCTCGATACGCCCTTCCTGGACTACACCGTCCGTTTCCAGAACACCGGCACGGCACCGGCCTTTGATGTGGTGATCATGGACCAACTGGACACCGACCTGGACCCGGAGCGGGTGGAGGTCCTGGGCTTCTCCCACACACCCACCCAGGTGGCCATCACCGCCAACGGCAGCATCCAGTTCAAGTTCCTGGACATCATGCTCCCCGACAGCGCTACGGACCAACTGGGCAGCCAGGGCTTTATCCACTTCCGCATACACCTGCGCGAAGGCCTTCCCCACCTCACCGAGATCCCCAACACCGCGGCCATCTACTTCGACCTGAACCCGCCCATCATCACCAACACCGTGCACAGCACCCTGGTGGACTGCAACACCTGGCAGCCCGAGCTGGAGGCCGACACATACGGCGTACTCCGAGCACCGGCCGGCGACCTGTACCAGTGGTTCCTCAACGGTGACCCCATCCCCGGTGCCGTGGCGGACTCCATCCAGCTCACCACCAACGGCAGCTACACCGTGGAGGTCACCAGCACCCTGGGTTGCGTGGCCACCACACCGGCCATCATCGCCACCGATATCCCCGAAACCCACATGGAACTCGGGTTGATGCTGGTGCCCAACCCCTTCACCCGACACGCCCGACTGATCGCCACGACACCGCTGGGAACGGGCGGACAGGTCAGCCTGCTGGACCTCCACGGTCGAGTGCTCTGGACACGCGCCACACCCGGAGGACCTTCTTTGGACCTGGACTTCGAAGGACTCGCACCGGGACCCTACTTGCTGCGGGTGGAGCAGGCGGGAGCCGCGCCGCGCGTACTGCGGGCCCTGCTCCAGTGACCCCGTCCACACCTCCTTGTGGACGACCAACGATCACAACATCGGCGGGCGTGCTGCGTATTACGGGTAACTTCGGCTCGCTCCTGAACGAGACCATCGACCATGGCCCCGCTGAAACACCTCTCCCTGCTCGCGCTATTACTGCCCGCACTGGTGCTGGCCCAGCCCGAAGGGACCGTGCCACAGCCCGTTGCCCTTACCCCGGACGATCCGGTGGTGGCCCGCCTCGATGACCTGGCCTTGGTCCCCTGGATCAAGCACTCTCCCTTCAGCACCGACACCGCACACCACAACGTGCATGGGTTCACCCCCGGACAGGTGCCCAACTGGCCGGAAGCGACCCTGCGTCAGCGCTTGGCCGACCTCGATGCCACCACCCCTTTCAACCTGAGCTACAACGAGGTGGTGCGCTCGTACATGGGTCTCTATGTAGACCGTAAGCGCGAGATGAGCTCCCGTATGCTGGGGCTGGCCGAGCTGTATTTCCCGGTGTTCGAGGAGTACCTGGACCGCCACGGCATGCCCTTGGAACTGAAGTACCTGGCCGTGGTTGAGAGCGCCCTGAACCCTGCCGCGCGCAGCCGCGCCGGTGCGGTGGGACTCTGGCAGTTCATGCTGCCCACCGGTAAGATGTACGGCCTGCAGGCCAACAGCTACGTGGATGAGCGCCACGACCTGTACAAGAGCACCGAGGCCGCGTGCCGCTACCTGAAGTACCTGTATGGCCTCTACGACAACTGGGAAATGGCCCTGGCCGCCTACAACTGTGGACCGGGGAACGTGAACAAAGCCATCCGTCGTAGCGGGGGACGCAAGGACTATTGGGCCATCTACGATCACCTTCCACGGGAGACGCGGGGCTATGTGCCTGCCTTCATCGCGGTGAACTACCTCTTCGCCCACCATGCCGACCACAACCTCTATCCCGTTGCTCCGAGCTACTGCGCCCATGAAGTGGATACCGTGCAAGTGTGCTACCCGCTGGACCTGCAGGACCTTGCCAAGCTCACCGGAGCCAACCCGGATGAGTTGCGTTCGCTGAACCCTACCCTGAAGCTTGGCGTGCTCCCATACACGTCCACGGACCCCGTGAGCATCTACCTGCCGCAGGACTTGATCGGCGTGGTGGTGGCGAACGAGGATATGCTGCGCGAACGAGGTATCCCAGCAGTAGTGGAGGCCGGTCCGACACCAACCCTGGCGGAGAACCGATCGACAACTGCATCCACCACCACCAAGCGCTACCATACGGTTCGTCGAGGCGAGTCACTTGGGAAGATCGCAGGGCGCTACCGACTATCAGTGAGCGAACTCAAGCGGATGAACGGACTGCGGAGTGACATGATCAAGCCCGGACAGAAACTGGTGGTGGGTAAGCAGACCGTGACAGCCACCGCGCCACCCGTTGATAAGGTCCCTGCGGACGGGCCCTTCATCTACCATGTGGTACAGCCGGGCGATACACTTTGGGACATTGCCAAGCGTTATCCCGGTGTGAGCGTGGACGACCTCAAGCGCCTGAACGACGGCCAACTGGAATTGAAGCCAGGCGACCGCATCAAGGTGAGCAAGCAAGAGGGCTGATCCCCTACCACGGCCGTATGCGATCATATACCCTCCTCCTTGTCACTTCCCTTTTCCTGATCGCTTGCAGCGAGTCCCGTCAACGCAAGCCCAATGCGCTCGGCGGCGATAGCGAAGTGTTGGTGGTGATGGCCAAGGCCCACTGGGATGGTGCACCTGGGGCGGCCGTTCGCCAGTTATTGGAGCAGGACATGCCCCACATGACCCAACCCGAGGCCCGTTTCAAAGTAGCCCAATGCGCACCCGAGCACTTCGCGAGCTTGTTGGAAGGGCATCATAGTGTGCTCTTCGCGGAGATCAGCGGAACCGTGGATAGTGCAGCGGTGCGGGAGCTGCGCGATCTCCATGCACAAGGTCAGCGCTTCGTGCGCATCAGTGCGTTCGACCCCGAGACCTGGATCGGCCTGTTGCAGCAAGCAGCGCTACCGGTGGTCGACGGATTCGAGGAACACCAACGGGCCCGCACCATGGCACGCGTGCTCCGCGAACAGGATAAGGAGTTGGTCAACACATTGAGAGAAACCCAACACCTGACGATGGCCGTACCCGCGGGTTTCCGGGAGATGAAGCGAACACCACGCTTCACGTGGTTGCAGCGTGACCGGATCGTGAGCGGCGGCGGCTTGGAACACAACGTTATCGAAGGGCTCCTCATCCACCGCCATCCCTACCGGAGCGACTGCACATTCAGCGTACCCTACCTCGTGGAGCAACGCGATTCGGTGACCCGGGCCTTCGTAGAGGGCCCCGACCCGGGTTCATTCATGATCGTGCAACGCGCATTCGAACAATTGGACCTGATGCCCACCGGTCGCGGTACCCGCCTGAAGGAACACTTCGCCTACCAGATGAACGGGCTATACGGTATGCATGGTGCCAAGATGGGCGGACCGTTCGCCAGCCTTTCGACCGTGGATGAGGAGCGCCAGGAACTCGTGACCGTTGAAGGGTTCGTGTATGCGCCCCAGTTCAACAAAAGGGAGTACCTCCGCGAGTTGGAAGCCATTCTTTATTCCCTCACCCTCATACCGAAGGCTTCGTCCTGACCCTCAGTCGGTCACGTGGACCACATGCCAATGCTTGTGAACAGGTTCGGGTCCGATGTTGAAAAATCATCGACGAAAAGCCGATCGAAGCACCCTAATTTGCGGTTGCCCGATCGACAAGAATCATGGATATCTCCCACCTCAGTTCCTTCACCCACAAGCACTGCCGCTTCAAGCTGCGCTCCGGCAAGGAGGTTTTCGGCGTGGTGTGGGAGGTGGAGACCACCAATGGCGAAGGGGACCCGTCTACCAGCTTGTACTTCGCAAGCGTGCGCGACTATGAGCGTCTCCAACAGGAGGGTTCGCCGGTCCAAGTGATCCCCATGCAGCCCGAGGAAATTGTTTGGGCGGAGAGCATGGCGAGCTGAAGAGAGTTTCTCGACCCAACAGATCTCGAGGTCGCGCTGGATGAACGTGTTCGTCGAAACACAATGTGAGCTTCAACGGCCAGTCCATTCTACGATCAGACCGGAACGCACCCGTTCAGCCAACTGCACTGCAGTTGTTCCGTTGACGCTTCATTTCTGTTGCACCCCGTGACCTGTACAAGCGTGCATCGAACAATGCTCGTATGGACCCATTCCGTACCCTCCTGCCCTGCTATCCTTGGACACAGGAAGCTCGCTCCCTATTCCAACACGATCATCCTCGTGATCCGGCCCGTTCGACCTTGTAGGCGAAGCCCGTACATCCCAGCAGGAATGCCGCTCAAGTCCAAGCGTTGCGCCAGGGTGGGGGCTAGTGGGGCACCCCGTATCACAGCGCCCCGGACATCGATCAATTCCCAGCGCTCCAGTTCGGTTGTCAGGACTAACTGCACATGGTCCTTGGCGGGAACCGGAAAGATCCGCACCTCCGGCATGGCGATCCACTCCGCCACCCCCACGCTCAATTGTTGGTGCACCACTTGGAGCAGCGCAGCTGCGATCGGACCCCTGGGTGCATTGTTGCGGTTGATGCCCAAGGCCAGGGTCACACTGTCCGTGGGTCCATGGATGGTGAGCATGGTGTAGCCGTTGATGTCACCTCCGTGACCGAAGTACGTGCGCCCGCCGAACACATGGCGCATGGTGCCATGACCATAGCCTGTGCAGCCCTGACCCAAGGGAACCGTGGTACACACCTGCATGGTATCCATTGTGGCTTGTGCGAGCAACGCACCGCTGAACAAGGCCCGGTTGAAGCGGGCCATGTCATCGGGCCCTGAGACCAGCGCTCCGGCACCCGACACCATGCTCGCATAGCAGGGACCTAGAAAGAAGGTCATGTCATCCGTGAACGTGTTGGGGGTGCTCAAGGAGCTCCAGCCCGGAACCAGTTGGCCGACGAGAGCCTCTGCGGGACGATAGAACGTATGCTCCAACCCCAGTGGATCGAGGATACGCGTGCGCAGCGCCTGATCGAACGGTAGTCCGGTAACGGCCTCCACCAGGAGTGCGAGCACCACGTAATTGGTGTTCGAATAGGCGAATGCCGAGCCTTGGGGAAAGGTGGGTGCATCGCCGAACGTGGCGATGGCCTGCTCCGGCTCCCAAATGAAATTTGGGTTGAGCAACCAGGAGTTGGCTGCGCCCGGGTCGCCGAGGAGGTCGGACAGTCCGCTGCGATGCCTGAGCAGGTGACGTACCTTGATATCGCCCGGCACGTGGGCAATGGGCGGCAGGAAGGTGCCAACACTATCGTCGAGTGCAAGGTCCCCGTCCTCTACCAGCCCCATGATCAGCGCTGCCGTGAAGAGCTTGGTGACGCTGGCCTGCTGGAAGAGCAGGCTCGTATCCATGGACGTACCGGAGTAGATGTGGGACAGTCCCGAAGCCCCGTTCCAATAGCGGTCGCCCGGCAGGAGCAGGGTGGCGCTGATGCCGGGGATATCGTAGGTGTTCACACAGCTGTCCAGTTTCTCCTGCAAGGCCATGGCGAAGGCAGGCGACACGGGCACCTGGCCACGCACGGGGGCCGGGCCGCGGTAGACGACGGCAACAAGGAGGATCGGGGCGACAGCGCGGACGAGGTCTAGGATCTTGCTCATACCCAAAGCAAGTCCGGCAAGGAGCACTTCGGCTTGTCAATTCCTGCGCAATGTGTTGGTCCAGGCCGAAGGGGCTAGTCCGAAGCGTCGCTTGAAGGCTTTCGTGAAAGTGGGGTGGTCCACGAACCCGCACATCAGGGCCACGTCGGCCACCTCGTAATACCCCCTACGCAGAAGTTCCTGTGCGTGGCGCAGTCGCAGGTCCAAGAGGTATTGGTGGGGACTCTGGTCATGGACCGCCCGAAAAGCCCGGAAGAAGTGATAGTCGGACATGGCCGCTGCACCCGCCATATCGGCCACCTCCAAGCGCTCGTGGAAGCGGCCATGGATCAGGGCACGCCCCAACTCCACCCGCCGGTAGATGTCCTTGCGGGTACCCGTGCGTACGGCCTGAACACGGCGAAGACCGGGAATGACCTGCAAATGATCCAGCACCACCGCTTCCGCAAGGGCCATATACACCGACCCGGTCACTTCATGCGGACCACCGGGTTCCTTTCGGAACCGCTCCATCAAGGACCGCATCAAGGACCCCACACGCGTACCCTGGGCGGAATAGCGGTTCTCCAGGAACTCCTCCGACGTGAAGAAGGAGGTGAGCCCCTGTACGTCGAGGGCCTCCGCATGTTGCATGGCGTTCAACATACCGTCCATCAACGCGGGATCGAGGTCGGCGCAGAGTCCCATCACCGGGGTCGTCGCATCGATGTCCACCCGGCCATGGCAATGCGCGTTCACCAACAGGTACTCGCCCGGGCGAACGGGGTAGTGGCGGCCGTTCACCTGATAATGCTCCACCCCGTGCTCCACATACTTGATACCGAAGCGCCTGAACGGTACTGGCATGGCCAATGCGCTCAGCAAGGAGAACCCCAGTACGGAGCCTTCCACCGGAGCGCGCGAACGCCCCACATCCTTCTGCTGGGTGAAGAGGTACATGAAGGCCCGAACCTAGGCTGTGGTCTATTGCAGCGCATGCCCGCTGCGAAGAACGGCGGCCCAGCAACAACAAGCGGCTACTCCAGGGACGGACCGTGTTCACTCCACCACCCCCGCCTGCCATAGCAGGAAGGCGTAGTTCAAGGCCACCTCCTTGAGCATCTCGAACCGGCCCGAGGCACCGCCGTGACCCGCGTCCATATTGGTGTGCAACAGGATGGGCGCCGGGCCTTGATGGTGCTTGCGCAGACGGGCCACCCACTTGGCCGGCTCCCAGTATTGCACCTGGCTGTCGTGCAGGCCGGTGGTGACCAAGAGCGCGGGATAGGCCTGGCTCTTCACATTGTCATAAGGTGAATAGGCCAGCATGCGGTCGTAGGCCTCCTTCTCCTTGGGGTCGCCCCACTCATCGAACTCGCCGGTGGTGAGCGGGATGCTCTCGTCCAGCATGGTGGTGACCACGTCCACGAAGGGCACGGCGGCAACCACGGCCTTCCAGCGGTCAGGGCGCATGTTCACCACGGCACCCACCAACAGGCCACCCGCGCTGCCGCCCAGGCAGAACAAGCGTTTGGGGTCCGCGTAGCGCTGCTTGTCCAAGTGGTCGGCCACATCGATGAAGTCCGTGAAGGTGTTCATCTTGTGCTCCATCTTACCGGTCTCGTACCAGTCGCGCCCCATCTCCTCGCCGCCACGGATGTGGGCGATGGCGAAAATGAAGCCGCGGTCCAGCAGACTGAGACGAGCGCTGCTGAATGTGGGTTCGATGCTGTGACCGTAACTGCCGTATCCGTATAGGAGCAAAGGGGCACTGCCATTGAGGGGCGTGCCCTTGCGGTACACGATGCTCACCGGCACTTGTACGCCGTCACGCGCGGGAGCCCAGATGCGCTCGCTCGCATAGTCACCGGCCTGGAAGCCACCCACCACCTCCTGCTGCTTGAGCAACATGGTGGCGCGTGTGTTGAGGTCGTACTCGAACACGCTGCTGGGTGTGGTGAGGCTGGTGTAGCCATAGCGCAGCTTGTCCGTGTCCCATTCGGGGTTGGTACCGGTGTAGGCCACGTACGCGGGGTCGTTGAAGGCGATCTCATGCTCCTGCCCATCGCTCAGGCGACGGATGCGCAGGTGCGTGAGGCCCTCCCTACGTTCGCTGAAGACCAGGTGATCACGAAAGGCATCCACATCCTCCAACAATACCTCTTGGCGGTGGGCCAGCACTTCCTTCCACTTGCGTTTGTCCCGGGTGTCGCTCTCGGCGCATTCCATCAGGCGGAAGTTCAAGGCCTTCCAGTTGGTGACGATGTACCATTTGCCGGGTTGGCCGTCGTGGGCCTTCACGTGCATCACGGTGTGCTCGTGTTCCTCTTCACGCGGCAGGAAGAGCCGGAAATCCTCCAAGGGCTGGGCCACGGGGAGGTAACGGTGCTCGCTGCTCAGGGTGCTCTCCGTGGTGATGATGACGAACTGGTCCGACTGGCTGCGATAGACGTCGCAGCTGTATGCCGGGTCCTTCTCCTCGAAGACCACCACATCGGTGACCGGGTCGGTACCCAGGATGTGGCGGTAGATGCGGTAGCTGCGCAGGGTGCTATCCTTGCGGGGGTAGAACACGGTGCGGTCATCGGCGAACGCACAGCCCCCACCGGTGTTGGTGATCACATCGGGCAGGTCGGTGCCGGTGGCCAGGTCGCGGAAGCGGATGTCGTACTGCCGGCGACCCACGGTGTCCACACTGTAGCCCACGATGCCGTTGCCCGGCGAAACTTCGAAGTCGCCCAGATCGAAGTAGCTGGTGCCCTCGGCCAGGACGTTCTCGTTCAGGAAGTCCTGCTCGGAGGCCCCTTGCCCATCGGCGCGCCGCACGTGGATGGGGTACTCCTTGCCCTCCTCGTAGCGGTAGTGGTACCAGTAGCCATTCTCGCGGTAGGGAACGCTGAGGTCGGTCTCCTTCATACGACCCTTCATCTCCTGGAAGAGCGTCTCCCGCAGGGACTTGATAGGGGTGAGGACGGCTTCGGTGTATGTGTTCTCGGCAGTAAGGTGGTCGATGACCTGACGGGTGTGTGCGTCGGGTTCGGCGGCATTGCGCTGGTCCTCGCTCAGGCGCATCCAGAAGTACTCGTCGCTGCGGGTGTGGCCGTGAGCCGTGATGGCGTGGGGCTTCTCCAGGGCCACGGGGGGCTGGGGAGCGGGGGTGTTGGACATGGGGTCGGGTGCGTTCTGGCAGCCTGCGGCGATCAGGGCCAGCAACGGGGTGATGGCGGAGGCGCGGGGGGACATGGGGGGCGAAGGTACTCAGGACCCAAGGGTCGGGGCCCCTTGGGTCCTCGCGTGATCGCAAGGGGTCGGCGACCCTCGCAATTACCCGAGGACCTGTTGCAGCACCGCCGGTGAGCGCAGTTCGCCCAAGCCGTCGAGGTGCAAGCGGTAGTAGAGCAACAGGTGGTCCAACAGTTCGCGTCGTAGGGGGGCACCGAGAGGCGGGTCAGGAGCGGTGCCCAAGGGCAAGTACAGCAGACTGGCAAGGGCCGCACTGAGTATCGGGGGCAAGGTGTGACCATGTTGTGCGGCGCCTCGGGTGAAGTGTCCCTCCTTCAGGTCGAAGCGGTCCTCACCAGGCAAGGGGGGCTCGGGCATGAAGCCCAAGTGGCCGGAGAGCTGCACCAGGAACAACAGCGGGAAGTGGGCGAGCTCCTCTGTGGAGTCCAAAGCTTCCAGCAACTCCTCGATGAATGCGTACAGGACCGGGTCGGCCGACTCCTCGCGGAGCACCTTGTACAGTACCTCTTGAACGAACAGGGCGATGGTACCACGGACGGGATCGTACGGTAGCCGTTGGTAGGGGCGCTCGACGCGTAGTTCGCGCAACAGGTGAAGGTCGCGTTCGGCGGTCTCATCGGCCACAAGGTCCACCCGGTTCAGGGCCTGCAAGGCAGCAACCGAAGCAGTGCCCCGTTTGCCGGTGCGCACCACGTAGCTCCGCATGCCATGTGCCACGGTATAGGCCTTGAGGATCACCCGATGATCCGCGAAGCGCACCGTACGGATGACGATGGCACGCGTGGTCTGTAACATGGGCCTTGGGCCAAGGGTCTAGCGCACCACGAGCACCTTGGTATTGCACTTGGTGACCCCGAACTGGTCGGCGGCGAAGATCAGGTAGACCCCTGTGCTCACCCGGTTGCCCTCCATGTCGGTGGCCGGCCAGAGCGCCTGACCACCTAGTGAGGTGGTCCGGTACACCAGGTTGCCGCTCACGTCGGTGATCTTCACTTCGCTATCGCGGACGAGTCCATCAATGGCCACATTGCCCGTATAGCTCTCGCTCACGGGGTTCGGGAACACGGTGGCACAAGTGTTCTCCGCGAGCCCTTCGATGGCATCGCTGCGGTAGCTCATGATCCCTCGGTCAGTGGCCATGAACACTTCGCCTGTTCCCTCGTCGATGGTCACCGCATACACGGTATTGCTTGGCAGTGGGCTATTGTCCTGGGTGAAGTGCTGGATCTGCGTCCGGCCATCGGGTGACACGAGGAACACCCCTCCCGTCTGCGTGCCGATCCACTTCCGGTTGGCGCCGTCCACCACGATGCTGCTGACCGTTTCGGTCTCCAACAAGTATTGGAAGTTGCCGTCCTGCTCGAGCAGGATCTGCTGAGCGTCGAAGCCACTACTGCTGAAGATGTTCTCCGGGGAGTAGAAAACGGCCACTCCCTTGCTGGTCCCCACCCATATCTGACCCTCCTTATCCTCGGCCACTGTGAGCACGTCGGGCGCTGGCAGACCACCGCTACCCTCGGTGCTGTTCAGCAACTTCCACCGATCATCGCTGGTCACATCCAGCGTGCCATTGTCATCGAACACAAGCAGTGCATTACCCCTGGGGCGCACGATCCACTTGAACCCGTTACTAGCGGCCAGAATGCTTGCGATCAGCTGATTGTTGCTGAGCAGGGAACCCGGGGAATAACTGTACCACGATCCGCTCTTGGTGCGCACCGAGAGCGGCGCGGCCGACCACGCGTTGGTCATCCATAAGTTGCCGTCCTGATCATGGTCCATGCCCCCTACATTGAGGCGCCCTTCGAACCCGAGCACATCGAGACCCAGTGAGCTATTGTCCGCATTATAGATCTCCACGGCGATCCCATTGCGGACCTCGATCAGCCCGTCATCCCAGCTTCCCAACCAGACGTGTTCCTTGTCCTCGGGGTCGACCTCCACGGCAACGATGTCGTTCACCTCTGCCCCATAGGAATTCCTCCCGGTCAGCATCAAGGGGCTCGTACGTGCATCGATCGTGGTCCATCGACCGTCCTTGAACATATGCGCTCCTTCCTTCAAGAATTCGTTGGACCAGTTGCCGGCCAGCGCACCACTGGCCACCAGGACCACACCTTGATCACTGGTCATGGACCATGTATTGGCCCCTTTGGGACCATTCGGTGCATAGGAAGCCGGTGACGGGGAGGCGAGACGCACCAACCCCACTTCCCGGTCGGCCACCCATAGGTCACCGAATCTGCCGATGGCCTGCTGGGGACGTGCTACCGTACCCACGTATGAATCGATGTACGCGATCGGAACCAGGTTGGTATCGAACACGTCGAGGTTCTCGTTGTGAGTGACCGTCAACTGTTGGCCATCAGTACTCACGTCCATGCCGCGGTTCGCCCGGTCGAACACCCCTGCGAAACGCTCCCAACCGTTCTGGTCGTTGAGCATGAATAGCGTGTCCCTGGAGGTCTGCACGCTCTTGAAATTCAGCAGCAGTCGACCGGCGAAGGACACCACCTTGTTGAAGGGACCGTCCTGCGCGGAACTTGCGATATCGCGCCGTTGGTGCCAATTGCTGAAGGCCGCAAGATTGGCAGCATCGCGCGATGCCACGAACAGGCCGGTGGAGGTGGCCGCGTAGATGGAATCGCCATGGAACGCGATCCCTCCCACTTGCACCTGAGCCCCATTGGGCCCTATGCGCCAGGTATCCCGCACCTCCTTTCGGGCAAGGTCCAGAACCACGATACCGAAGCCACAACCCAGGTAGGCCGTGGTCCCGTCGAAGATCACCGAATTGATCGTCTTATCCCCCAGAAGGCTGCTCCGTTTGATATCACCGAGGTTCGTGGAGGTGTTCCCTTGGATCAGATCCAGGTTACCATTGGTATAGTACACCACTAGCATACCCAACGGTTCATTCCAGGCCAGACCCTGGATGCCCACATCGCTCAGGACGGTTGCTTTGGACAGCTTGTCCATTTCGCCCGTGGCCTTGTCGAATCGGAACATGCTGTTGGCCGTGGCGGCATAGGCATGTTGCGCGCTTTGGGCGACTGCGATACACTGCCTGTATGGGAAATGGTCCTGCCACTGGCCAATGGCCAAGGTGCTTTGGGCCCACCCGCTGAGCGAGGCAAGTACCATGGTGGTCAGCAGGAGTATTCGTGGAAGGTGCATGGTTCGAAGTTCAGCAGAGCACACAACGCAGAAAGGGGTCGATCGGTATGCAACGACCACCTTCCACAAAGATGGTCCGATCCATCCTACGGTCGTACCGGAAAGGATGAACGCCCCGGGAGTCCGGAGCGTTCATCGGGAGGTCGCGTGCGGATTCGAACCGCAGTAGCAGCTTTTGCAGAGCTGTGCCTAGCCACTCGGCCACGCGACCGGGAAAGTGGGCTGCGAAGATAGGAGGATCGGACTATCCCTCCACGCTGTACACCGCTTCGGCCACATCGCCATTGATCGGTGGGCGCTCCTTCACCAGGCGTACATGCCAGTGCAACGCGGGATCCCACTCGGCCTTCAGGGCATCGAGGATGCGGCGCGCCACATGCTCGATGAGGTTGGCACGCACCGCCATCTGCTCCTTCACGATGGCGGTCACACGGCCATAATCCACGGCATGTTCCAGGCGGTCACTGGTCTCGGCGCGGTCCAGGTCGCCCTCCACGGCGATGTCCACCCTGAAGTGGCCACCGATGCGGCCCTCCTCCTCTAGGCAGCCGTGGTAGGCGAACACCCGGATGCCGTTCACCTCCATCAGGCCCATGCGCGACAGTGTTGCAGGCCGGCGTTCAGGCGGGCCATCACTTCATCCCTGCCCAGCAGGGCGCTCACATCGAACATTCCCGGACCCTGCATGCGGCCGGCCACGAACAGGCGGTACAAGGGCATCAATTGGCCGATCTTCAGGCCATGCTGCTGCAACACCGCGTTGAAGGTGGCCTCCAGCACGGCCGGTGTCAGTGCGGGCAGGGTGGCCAGCTGAGCGATGTAGGCCTCCAGCGCCGGAGCGGCCTCGGGCTTCCAACGCTTGCGCAGCTCCTCCTCGGCCGGAGCGTTGTCCTTCAGCGGCGATCCGCTGGTGAACAGGTAGATCCCTTCCAACATGTCCCCCACGAAGGTGGCGCGCTCCTTCAGCAGCACGGCCGCGGCGGTGGCACGCTCCACGGTGGTGTCGATGCCCTGGTCCTTCAACTTGGTCTGCAACTGCGCACCCAGCTCGGCGTCGGGCCGCATGCGTAGGTACTGCTGGTTGAACCACTTGGTCTTGTCCGGATCGAACTTGGCGCCGCCCTTGTGCACGCGCTCCAGGTCGAAGTGCTTCACCAGTTCATCCTTGCTCATCAGCTCCACATCGCCGCCGGGGTTCCAGCCCAGTAAGGCCAGCATGTTGATGAAGGCGTCTGGGTAGTAGCCACGTTCGCGGTAGCCGCTGCTCTGCTCGCCGCTGGTGGGGTCCGTCCAATTCAGGGGGAACACCGGGAACCCCAGTCGGTCGCCGTCGCGCTTGCTGAGCTTGCCGTTGCCGTCGGGCTTCAGGATCAGCGGCAGGTGGGCGAACTGCGGGCGCTCCCAACCGAAAGCCTCGTAGAGCAGCACGTGCAGCGGCGCACTGGGCAGCCACTCCTCCCCGCGGATCACGTGGGTGATGCGCATCAGGTGGTCGTCCACGATGTTGGCCAAGTGATAGGTGGGCATGCCGTCGCTCTTGAACAGCACCTTGTCGTCGATGTTGGCGCTGTGCACCACCACCCAGCCACGGATGATGTCCTCGAAACGTACCTCGGTGTGGCGCGGCACCTTCAGGCGGATCACATGCTCATCGCCCCGCGCCAGCCGCTCCTTCACCTCATCGGCGCTCAGCGTCAGGCTGTTCTTCATGTGTTCACGCGTCACGGCGTTGTAGGCCGGGGATGCCGAGCCCGCAGCCTTCAACCGTTCGCGCATGGCCTCCAGTTCCTCCGAGCTGTCGAAGGCGTAGTACGCCTTGTCCGCGGCGATCAACTGGTCGGCGTATTGCCGGTACAGGTCCTTGCGGTCGCTCTGGCGGTAGGGGCCGTCCGGGCCGCCGGTCCAAGGGCTCTCATCAGGCGTGATGCCACACCAGTCCAGCGCCTCGCGGATATAGTCCTCCGCCCCGGGCACGAAGCGCGCTTGGTCCGTGTCCTCGATTCGCAGCAGGAATTGGCCGCCGTGCTTGCGGGCGAAGAGGTAGTTGTACAGGGCGGTGCGCACACCGCCCATGTGCAGGGGACCGGTGGGGCTGGGGGCGAAACGGACGCGGACGGACATGCGGAACGGGGCGATTGGAGGTCGGAACGCGGCAAGCGGTCCGGGGCCGCGAAGGTAGGAGGGCGTTGCGGGTGGAATAAGCTGCTCACCGGCAGCGCACTTCACCGAGCACGGTCAACGTAACTGGACCCCTTTCAGCAAGAGCCTCTGCCAGGCCGAGTTCTGACGGAGGTAGTCCTTGATCGCGGGGTGCGTGGGGATGAGTTTCCACCGCTTATCCTCCACATGTGTAAGGACCTTCTCCATCAAGACACCCTTCATTCCAAGAGGCTCCAACGTCTTGGGGACATCGATACTGGTGAGGAAGATCCTGTCGCCATCCCGATCATATTCCACCCGGGCACGATGTCCATCCACACGCACCACGAACTGGCGTGCATCGGTCTCGTCATGCAACTCCAGTGTCGCGGGATCGAAGGGGGCTTCTTTCTTGGCCATGGGGCAGCAAAGGTACCGCCTCAGCGGGGCCTCGCCAAAGGAACTGACCGAGAACGGACCATCCCTGCGCACACCGATCCCCTTCGCAACCTATTACCTTGTACCCTATGGGACGCCGAACGACCTTCACGATAATGGCCTTGATACTTCATCGCTTGGCCATTGCACAATGTGGGACCTGTTCACCTGACATCACCTGTGTAAGCGACCCTCCGTTCCCCACCGTGTGTCCGGCACAGGCGCCGGACGCAGTTGCAGGGGAACCCTATGACCAACAGCTCACCTTCTGGATACCTCCCATGTTCACCGATCCCAACACCGGATTCCAGGTGACCGTGCAGGAAGTGCGCGTGACAAGTGTGAGCGGTGTGCCCTTGGGCCTCGATTACCAGACCGATTCCCCCGACCAAGTGTACTTTCCCCAAGTGGCCCCGCATGGATGTGTCCGCGTTTGTGGGATCCCGGTCGTACCCGGTTCCTATACGGCCTCCGTAAGCGTGGATGCGGATGTGGTCCTCGGTGGCATCACCTTGACGGTGCCTCAGAGCCTTGGATTCTTCCTGGAGGTGCTGCCGGGCATCGGTGGTAACAGTGGCTTCTCCTTCACCCCCACCTTCGGCTGCGCTCCGCTCTCCGTGGACCTCCAGGCGCTGGTCATCGGTTCGGGGTCGAACGTTACGCACGAATGGACGTTGGGCAACGGCAGCTCCGATACCGGAACCGTGGTGCAGACCAACTATCCCCTGCCCGGCCATTACCCGATCGACCTGACCACCACCGTACGATCCCTTCGTGTGAACGCCTTAACGGTGCAAGATGTCAATGAGGATTGGTGCGGCGGTATCGAGGAACCCGTGTTTCTAGGCCAGTGCCTTGGTGCGCCGGACCTGTACTTCACGTTGAGCACGGCCGGCAGTACCGTGTTCACCTCCGATGTGGCGATCGACGAGCTCACCCACACTTGGAATGGCCTGGAGGTGGTACTCAGCGCCCCGCCCTACACCTTGAACATCATCGACCAGGACCCTCTGTTGGATGGCAACGACACCTTGGGTACGTACCTGCTCACCGATCTTGCACCGGGCATCATCCCGTTCTCAGGCAATGGTACGAGCGGAAGCATGGATCTTTCCTGGACCACATTACAGGTACTTCTCTATAGCGATACGGTTCATGTCCATCCTCCTCCGGATGTGATCATCGGGACCAACGGCACCAACGACAGCCTATGCATTGAAGTCTTCGACGCCCTGTCCGTGACCTGGACCCTTGATGGGGAACTGGTGGAGGATCAAGGGCCTTGTGTGGCTGCTGCTCCGGGGTCCTGGAGTGTGACGGTGATCGATCCATACGGTTGTTCCGGCACAGCTTCCATCATTCTACCCGAGGTCTCAGTACCGACGATCAGTGGGGGAGCACCACGTTTGACGATCACCCCTCAACCTGCTTCGGACCGGGTCATCGTCGAGCTTATCGATGGATCGCTCAGCGAACGGAACATCTTGACCCTCCATGACGCTCAGGGCCGAGCCATACACAGCCAAGGACTGGATCCTACCTCCCGAGGGCAACGCGTAGAAGTGGACCTGGTATCGATCCCCAATGGTGTCTACGTCCTGCGCGTTGTAGACGGGGACCGATCGATACAGGGCCGGGTAGTGGTCCAGCATTGATCGGCCAGGGGGTCGACTTAGAAGTTGAGCGTGGCTGCGATGAATGGCAGCCCCCAGGAGAACGTACGATCGCTCAAGCGCTCATTATACAGCGCACCGATGTCGATGGCCAAGTGATCTCCCACCACGCGCAGTCCCAAGCTGTGCGTGAACAAGTCATCCGCATCATCGAGGATGGCCCAATGCTCGGTGATGAGTTGAACGTTGGCGAATACCCGCTTCGCACCGGATATGGTGACGATCGGTCGCTGCTCCTCGGTGCTGACCACGTGTGCAACACCTCCTGCGAACGTGACTTGGTCATCCGCGTTCCCCCATGTGAATTGTGCCTGCACCACCGCCAAGCCACGCTCATCCGCAGCTCCAACGGCCTCGGGGTCCTTGGGCAAGGGTAGGTCCAGGTAGAACACGGTACCACCCAAGTGGGTATTCTCCGAAAGCGGTCCACAGTACTGTAAGCGCGCGGTCCACACTGGCGAAAGGCGGGCAGCGTTGATGGTGGAATACAGGTCCATACCTCCGCCGATCATGAGGCGTTTGCTGGCCGCATAGTTCACACTGTTCCACGAAACCAGCACGTTGCGGTACTGACCGGTACCGGACTTCAAGGGGATGGCGGAATTGGCATGGAAGTACTGGTTGCCATAGGCATTGGGTGAGCGCCGGAGCGTGAGGGTCTTTCGCGGGAGCGGTGGACCAGCGGCGTAGAGGTCCACCACCGGGGCAAGGGCCATCAGCAGCAACACCGACCGCAGGATGAAGGAGCGTGAGGGGTCGAGGAGGCTGCCGGGCATGGCACCAAGACGCAAGGCGTGCTGAAAGGCTGCTTTCCCGCTGTTCATTACCTTGCCCGTTCACCTCCGACCGCATGCGATCGACATTACGCTTGGCCGTATTTCCCATCATTGCTCTGGCACAGATGTTCACCGTGCGCGCGCAGTGTCCCGGGTGCACACCGGACCTGAGCTGCGTTTCGGACCCAGCCTTCCCCACCCTGTGCCCGCTGTCCCCACCCGATGCCACAGCGGGCGTGGCCTACCAGGCCGATATCACCTTCTGGCTGCCCCCCATCTTCACCGACCCGGGCACCGGCTTCACCGTGGACTTCGAGCAGATGACCGTGACCGGTGTGGAGGGTATGCCCTTCGGCTTGGAATTCGAGACCAACGCGCCGGGCAGCGTATACTACCCACAACAGAACGCCTATGGATGTGCGCGGCTGTGTGGCACTCCTTTGGTGGCCGGCACCTATGCCGTGGACATCAACATCCTGGCCGGGGTCAACTTCAATGGGTTCGACCTGGATGTGCCCCAGACCTTCTCCATTGTGTTGAACGTGCTCCCGGGTATCGGCGGCAATGCCAGCTTCACCTATGGACCGACTTCGGGCTGCGGCGGCGTAACTGCCAGCTTCGAGGCGCTCATTGATGGAAGTCCGGCCCCCACGTTCTATCAGTGGGCCTTCGGCAATGGCGGCATCAGCGACCTGGCTGTGCCTCCCGCCCAGACCTACACGGAACCCGGAACCTACGTCATCGGCCTGCAGACCTCCATCGGCGGCCTGGTACTGAACAGCGTCACACTCACCGGCGTGAACGGCAACTGGTGCGGCGATGTGGAAGAACCCGATGTACCCTTCGTAGGATGCACCGGTGACCCGGACCCCTACTTCGTGCTCACCGATGCCACCGGAGGCACCTTCACCAGCGCAACCTTGGACAATACGTTCACCGGTTCTTGGAACGACCTGGGCTTGCTCTTGGACGAACCACCGTACTCCATCAGCTTCTATGACGAGGATGCGGTGAGCCAGAACGACCTGCTCGGCACGTACAATATCCCTGCGAACGGCGATGGAACCTACTTCATCAATGTGGCCGGTGGCACCACGGGCAGCCTGTCCATCAGTACGGAGGTGCAGCAGACCTTCTTCGACACGGACACCATCACGGTGTATGCCCTACCCACCATCACCCTTGCTGCGAACGAGGTGACCGGGGAGCTCTGCACCACTCCGGACACGCTTGTGACCTACACCTGGTTCCACGATGGGGATACGGTACCCGGTGCCACGGACCCATGCCTATTGCCCGATGGACCCGGCCTGTGGAGGGTGAGCGGCACCACAGCCCAAGGCTGCAGCGCATTGAGCGACACCGCGGTGGTCTGCCCCACCGTCACCATTGAACGCGACGGCCTCACCCTCTTCGTGCCCAATGTGTTCACCTCCTACGCTTGGAGCTCCAACGGCATGCCCATCGGTGGCGACCAGCCCTTCCTCATCGCCCCGGAGGACGGCACCTACACCCTGACCGTGACCGATGCCAACGGCTGCGAAGTGACGGTGACCTACGTGCTGAGCACGGTGGGCATGGCGGAAGTAACGGGGGGCCGGCCTTTGCCGATCTTCCCCAACCCGAACAATGGCAACTTCATCCTGACCCTACCTGCCGACCTCGGCCCTGCTCAGGCCCATCTGCTGGATGCCAGCGGGCGTGTGGTGCAGCAGTACTTCCTGGCCGGTAGCACGGAGCAGCAGGAGCTGAGCACCACTGCGGAAGCGGGCACTTACCTACTGCTGGTGGAAGCGCCGGATCGGCAAGGGTGGCAGGCGCGGGTGGTGGTGGAATAGACCTTCCGGCTGAACCGTATGCAACCCTTCCGTGTACCATTGCGGTACCGGGGTTGCGCACGCCGTAGCTTTGTTCGGCAACAAGACCCTTGGCTTGTCCGTTGAGGGGATCATCGCACCCATGCGCACCGACTACGACCACCTGATCACGAAGCTCGATGGCTTCATCCGCAAGTATTACGCGGATCAGGCCATCCGTGGTGCGCTCTACAGCGTTGGGCTGTTGGTGGTGGTGTTCCTAGGGGCCACCCTACTGGAGCACATGGGCCACTTCGGGACCGGCGTGCGCACGGCACTTTTCTGGTCGACTGTCGCGGCCACTGCGGTGATCCTGGGTCGCTTCGTGGTGGTGCCGCTCTTCAAGCGCTATCGCTTGGGCGCTGTGATCAGCCATGCCGAGGCGGCGCGCATCGTGGGCACGCACTTCGGGGAGGTGAAGGACAAGTTGCTGAACACGCTGCAGCTGCGCGAGATGGCCGATGCCCAGCCCGACCAGCGCGCCCTGATCGAAGCGGCCGTGGACCAGCGTAGCCGCGAGCTGGGTCCGGTGCCCTTCTCCAGTGCGATCGACCTGCGCCGCAACACGCGCTACCTGCGCTACGCACTGCCACCCTTGGCCGTGCTGCTGGTGCTGTTGGTGGCCGCGCCCAGCCTCATCACCGGTCCCACCCAACGCATCCTGGAACACCGCAGCGAGTTCCTGCCTGTTGCCCCCTTCGACTTCGTGCTGCTCAACGACAGCCTCACCGTGCCGGAACAACAAGACTTCGAGGTGCTGTTGGAATTACGTGGCGAGGTGATCCCCCAGCAGGTGGAGGTGGAGGTTGACGGCCAACGGATCCCCTTGGTGCGCAGCGACGCCACCCACTTCACGCACCGTTTCCGCAACGTACAACAGCCCATCGCCTTCACCTTCGTGGCCGAAGGATTCCGAGATAGCACCTACACCCTCACCACCGTTCCCGATCCCCTGCTGCTGGACCTGCGCATGCAGCTGGAACATCCCCCCTACCTGGGCCTGCCGAACACTGTAGTGGCGAACAGCGGCGACCTGAGCGTGCCCGCCGGCACCCGGGTGACCTGGACCATGCGCGCCCGCAGTGCCGACCGCTTGGACCTGGCCTTCGACGATACCACCTACGCGCTGCGTCCAACCAGCACCGACGCGGGCACCAGCACCTTCAACGGCAGTCGGCGCCTGTTGCAGAGCCGCACCTACCGCATGGCCCCTCACGCCGGCACCCGCGCCGCCAACACCGCTCTGCAATACCGCTTGGAGGTGATCCCCGACCTGCACCCCACCATCCAGGTGGAGACCCGTACGGACAGCACAGCGCTCAAGCGCCTCTTCTACCGCGGCGAGGTGGGTGACGACCATGGTTTCAAACGTCTCCTGTTCCACTACCGCTTCGTGAGCGGCGGCGACAGCGTGGCCCCCGAACAGCGCAGCGGCACCACCGAGCTTTCGGTGGATCCGCGCCAGACCCGGCAGGAGTTCTTCCACAGCTGGGAGCTGTACGGCCTCACCATCAATCCGGGCGACCGCGTGGAGCACTGGTTCGAGGTGTGGGACAACGACGGCGTGAACGGTAGCAAGAGCGCCCGTAGCGCACCCCAGGTCTTCGAGGCACCCACCCTGAAGGAGCTGGCCCAGCAGCAGGACCAGCAGAACGAAGCATTGAAAGGCGACCTGAAGGACAACATCCGCGAGGCCCAGGAACTGCAGGAGGAACTGGACAAGTTGCGCAGGGAGCTCCTGGACAAGAAGGAACTGAACTGGCAGGACAAGCAGAAGTTGGAGAACGTGATGCAGCGCCAGAAGGACCTCCAGCAGCGTATCGAGCAGAACACCCAGCAGCTGCGTGAGGACCAGCAGCGCCAGCAGGAGTTCCGTCCGCAGGAGGAGCGGATCCTGGAGAAGCAGAAGCAGGTGCAGGAGCTCTTCGAGAACGTGCTGAGCGAGGAGATGAAGGAGCTGTACCGGAAGGTGCAGGAGATGATGGAGAAGGTGAACAAGGAGGAGCTCCAGGAGTCCTTGCAAGAGATGAAGATGGACCAGCAGGACATCGAGAAGGAGCTGGACCGTGCGCTGGAGCAGTTCAAGCGCCTGGAGGTGGAGCAGAAGGCCGAGGACATCGCCAAGCAGCTGGAGGAGTTGGCGCAGAAGCAGGAGGAGCTGGCCGAGAAGACCGAGGAGGGCAAGGCCGATCAGGAGGAGCTGAAGAAAGAGCAGGAGGAGCTGAACAAGGAGATGGACGAGTTGCGCAAGGAGATGGACGAGTTGGAGAAGAAGAACGCGGAACTGGAGACCCCGATGGACCTACCGAAGACGGACGAGCAGGAGCAACAGATCCAGGACGAGCAGCAGCAGAGCAGCGAACAGCTGGAGAAGAAGCAGAACCAGAAGGCCGGTGAAAGCCAGAAGAAGGCCGCCGAGCAGATGGAGCAGCTCGCCTTCCAGATGCAGAGCGCCATGCAGAGCGGTGCCCAGGAGCAGCAGGAGGAGGACATGGACGCCCTGCGCCAGCTGCTGGAGAACATCGTACACCTGAGCTTCGAACAGGAAGGACTGATGGACGAGCTCACCGGGACCTCGGTGCGGGACCCACGCTTCGTGCAACATGGGCGCACGCAGCGCAAACTGCGCGATGATGCCAAGGTGATCGAGGACAGCCTCTATGCCCTGAGCAAACGCGTGCCCCAGTTGGAAGCCATCGTGAACCGGGAGATGACGGCAGTGAACGGTAACATGGACGAGGCCACCCGCCTGCTGGGCGAGGCCCGCGCCAACGAACGTTACAAGCCCATGGCCGCCGACAAACAGCAGCACGCCATGACCAGCCTGAACAACCTGGCCCTGCTGTTGAACGAGGCCCTGCAACAGATGCAGCAGCAGATGAACCAGAGCATGCCCGGCAGCGGTGAATGCAACAAGCCTGGAGGTAGTGGCGGGGGAAAGGGTAAGAAGCCGAGCATGGCCAAGATGAAGGCTCAACAGGAAGCCTTGCAGAAGCAATTGGAGGAGATGCGCAAGGCCATGGAGAAAGGCAAGAAACCCGGCGAAAAGCCCGGTGAGAAGAACCCTGGAGGAATGGGCATGCCCGGAATGAGCCAGCAATTGGCCAACCTGGCCGCTCAGCAGGCCGCCATCCGCAAGGAGATGCAGAAGATGGCCCAAGAGCTGAACAAGGATGGCAGCGGTAGTGGAAATGGTCTGACCAAGTTGGCCGAGGAGATGGAGAAGAACGAGAAGGACATCGTCAACAAGAACATCTCCCCGGAGACCCTGCGCCGCCAGCAGGATATCATGACCCGCCTGTTGGAGCATGAAAAGGCCGAGCGGGAGCGCGAACTGGACCAGAAACGCACCAGTAACGAGGGTCGCGACCAGCCACCACCCGATCCGGCACGCTACTTCGACCACCAACGGCAACGGGCCCGCGAGGCGGAGCTGTTACGAACAGTGCCCCCGGGATTGAAGCCGTACTACCGCGATCGCGTCAATGCGTATTTCGGTACCTTTGACCGACCCTGAACCGCCCATGGGAGCATTGACCGAACAGTTGGAATTCACCCAGCGCATCGACTTCCCCGCGAAAGCCGAGAACATCGCGCTTGCCGAGAAACTGATCGATGAAGCCTGCTCCAAGCACAACGTGCATGAGAGCCATTACGGCAACATCCTCATCGCACTTACCGAGGCCGTGAACAACGCCATCCACCACGGCAACCGTTTGGACCCTACCAAACAGGTGACCTTGGGTTACGAGGTGAAGGAAGGTCGGATCATCTTCCTGGTGCAGGACCAGGGTCCCGGCTTCGACTTCGAGCACCTGCCCGACCCCACCGACCCCCAGAACCTGGAGAAGCCCCATGGACGTGGGGTGTTCCTGATGCGTGCCTTGGCCGACGGCGTGGAGTTCAGCGATAATGGCGCCACGGTGGCCATGGCCTTCAGCCTGCAACCCGTGCAAGCATAGCACCAACGAGCATGCCCACCATCGCGTTCAAGGCCGTGGATGTTCCCAACGCCTTCCGCGACCGTGCGCTCCTTCGCCGCTGGTTACAAGGTGTGGCTCGAGACCACGGTCATAGTATCAACGAGCTCAATTATGTGCTCATGACCGATGCGGCACTCCTCGCCTATAACCAGCGTTACCTGGGTCACGACGACTATACGGACGTGATCACCTTCGATGGTCAGACGGGGACCGGCGTGAGTGGCGACATCCTCATGAGCCATGAGCGCATCAAGGACAACGCAGCCAGCTTCGGAGTGCCCGCTCAACAGGAGCTTCGCCGGGTGATGGTCCATGGCTTGCTGCACCTGTTGGGGCACGGGGACAAGACCAAGGCCCAGAAGGATGCGATGCGTGCCTTGGAGGACAAGTACTTGGCGCGACTGTGAAGCGCCCTTGAACGATGAAGGCCCGGCATCTCCAGGATGCCGGGCCTTCTTGCTTGTAGCGCCTTGGGTCAGGCGCGGTCGCTGCTGCGCTGCACGCCCACGAGGTCCTCGATCTTGCATAGTGCACCGGCCACGGCTGCATACCCGGTGATGGCCACGGCCTTCGCCTTGCTTCCGCCTTTGCGGAAGTCCCATACGTCCTTGAGGAAGTCTGGGAAGTTCTCCGCGTTCATCAGGTCATAGGCTACGGACATGGACGTGGTGAGCGAGCGTGCTGTGTGCCAAAGACCGAATGGCACATAGAGTGATTCGCCCGCCTTGATCACGAACTTGTACGGGGTCACGTTCTTGAACAGGGGGAAGCGGTCGTAATCCGGGTTCTCCGGGTCATTGATCAGTGACTTCCACGGATCATTGGGGTCCGCATACATCATATGCGCCTGCTCGCGCGGGTACACGGTGAACTCCTTCTCCCCGTACAACTGGTTGATCCAGGCGCTGAGGTGGTAGTAGTCGATATGGATGTAGGGGAACTGCCCACCGGGGCCGCCGATGAACAATTCGGTAGCGTTGCCCCAGTTGCCGCGCTGGAACCAGCGGCTTTCCAACCAATTGGGCCGGGCATAACCCAGGTCCAAGGGGTTCATGTGGCCGGCCAGCTCAGGTAGCTGACCACGGATGTGGTACTTGCACGGATAGGGCACCGGCCGGCTCGTATCCTTGCCTTCGACCAGGTCCAGGATCTCGGTCATGGTGTACTCCACCCCGTTCACCACCGTCTTGCGGTCGCCGAATCGGGAGCGGAAGAACTCCGGCGTGAAGGTCCCCGAGGCCTTCCACTTCTTGCTGGCATCCTTGAAGACCAGGGGAATGCCTTTCTTCCAGTATTCGTTGTAGAACTCCTTATGGGTAAGCTCCCCTTCTGCAACGCGTCTGATCTCCATGGAACGTGTCTATTGGTTAGTGGTCCGATCGGGTATAACGAAGTTCGGTGCCGGAAGGATACCTCGCCACGCCGATAGAGGCAGAAAATGAACACGGGCCGACCCCCAACTGGGATCGGCCCGTGCAATAGGGTAGGAGGATTATTTGCCAGCCGGGGCAACACCCTTCACCTTGGCGACCAACGCATTGGCCAACTCGATGCTGGCCTGAGCATCCGTCCGGGCAGCGGCAAGGCCATCAGGGCTGGCCGTGTTCACGGCGGTCAGGTTCTTCTCCAGGCGGGTCATCATGCCCGCGATCTCGGTGCGCAACTGGCCCAAACGATCCAGTTCGGCGCCCGTTGCGGTCTTCAACTGCTTGTTGTTGGAAATGCTGAGTTGCTGCACGGTGCCCAAGGTCTCCTTCAATTGACCGGAGAGGGCACGCACCTCTTGCTGCTGAGGGGTCTGCACGGTGGCTGTGGCGGCCGTACCGGATTGGGCCTGGGCCGACGTGAAGCTGAGGAACAGAGCGGTAGCGATCAAAGCGAAAGTGCGCATGGGATGGGGTTGTATGGCGGTATGACGTGGTATCGAACTCCGGCGGTGCCTGAGGGCCGATGGAAATACGAAGATAGGGGGTTGTACGGGTCAATACACCACCAAGCGCAGCGGTCGCTCTTCCGGACCCGACCATCGCACCACGTAGGTGCCGGCCGGTATACCATGGAGGGTGAACGCCTCGGAACCTTGCGGGAAGGTCCGAGGCGTTCGGCGGTCGGGAGAGACCTGTTCTTCAGATCATGCGCAGGCGCTGCAATACCGCTGGTCGGTAGCTGCGCTCGATGGCAGGTCACTGCTTCATGAAACGGAACGCACGGTAGGTATCGTCCGCAATGCGCACCGTGTAAAGGCCGTCTGGCAGCGCATCCACGGCGATCGGCGCGCCATCGTTCAACATGCCCTGGAGCACAACGCGCCCGCCAGCGTCGTGGATCGTGTAGGCGATCACGCTCGATGGCCCGTTGATCCAAATGTGGTCCGTTGCCGGGTTGGGAAGCACCTGCAATGTTCCCGCTTCATGCGCTGCAACGTCCGTGGTGATCTCCACGACCACGTTCACGTTCACCGTGTAAAAGCAGAAGTTGGCGTCCATCACCAAGCAACTGTACAGGCCACCGGCGGTGATGGTGATGGTTGGTGTGGTGGCGCCCGTGCTCCATTGGTAGCTGTTGAAACTGGCCGGCAGACCCAACTCGTAAGGTAGTTGGGTCTGGTCGATGATGACCGGTGGTGTTCCCACGACCGACTCCGGGTCGAACTCATCCGCCCCCATATCGCAAGCGGGGTTCCCGCGCGCTTCACTGTCGATATCGGCGGCCACCACGAAGAAATACTCGCCCAGGTCGTTCAGCTCACAGTTGTTCATGTGCAGGTCGGGTTGCCCGGGGAAGACGGGATCGATGTCGGCATCGCCCACACCCTGCCCTGTGCCGGCTTGATGAGCAGCCAGATCCTCATAGGCATTGGGGCCAACCATGGAAAGCACAGGACCAGGGGTGAAGAGCCCGTTGTGGTCCTCGAAGGCGATGTTCTGCTGGCGGTTGACCTTGTAGGCCAGGCCACCGGTGTTGTTGTCGAAGAGGTTGTTCCGGACGAGCGCATCCTCACCATCCTGGAACTCACTGAGGTGATAGAAGGCGAAGGACTGTTCGGGCAGTCCATTGGCCACGAGCACGCTGTTGTGCACGATCTTCATGTCCCACAGGTTGTACACGGCC
>ENA-UOWO01001040-UOWO01001040.1-activated-sludge-metagenome-genome-assembly--contig:-NODE-1040-length-38194-cov-9.230001_pt1 | contig 38194 bp, 29 predicted proteins | sample MGYA00238148_ERZ761564 | MGnify/ENA primary metagenome ERZ761564 (study PRJEB28885, sample SAMN05720194) | activated sludge metagenome | isolation source: Anaerobic digester | place: USA... | reverse complement strand
GCCCGTCCCGAGCGGCGCCACCATGACCGAACTGATCGTCCAGGGCGCGCTGTATGTCGGAACCACCGACGCGCGCATCCTGTTCACTTCGGCCGAGACCTTCCCCCGCCGCGGCAGCTGGGGCGGCCTGAAGTTCCTCTCGACCAACGATCCCAACAATCAGCTCAAATATACGACCGTCATGTTCGCCGACACCGGTGTGCGCAGCGAGGGCTCGACGCCGGCGATCGAGAACTCCGAGTTCGGCCTCTGCGTCGTCGGCCTCGACCTCGGCCTCTCGACGGCCCTGAACATCCGTTACAACATGATCCGCGACTGCAACATCGGCCTGGTCTCGGCCAACTCGAATATTCGAAACAATATTTTCATCGACGACCAGGTCGCCGCCAGCACGCTGGGCGCCGACGTGTTCGAGAACAACACCGTCGACTGTCTGGTCGGCCTCGAGATCCCCTTCGGCGAGCCCACGATCAAGAACAATATTTTTGCCTATACGGGAAGCGGCCGCGCGCTGTACGGCATCAACCAGACGCAGCCGACCGCGACGCCCTCGATCTCCTTCAATGACATCAATAACTATACCTTCGCCACGAACGGCCTGACCGTCGCGACTGGAACGGGCAACATCGACGTCGATCCGCTGTTCATCGGCGGCGCGGTGTTCGACTACCGGCTGCAGAGCGTGGCGGGCGGGTATGCCTCGGATTCGCCGTGTCTGACGGCCGGCGAGAACGGAGGTCAGATGGGCCGGTATGGGCCCTGATCACCACTCGAGATCCGCGATCCCCGAGGCGTTGACGCGATACCGCGCGTCGACGCCTTTTTTGAACGGCGACTCGCCGACGAGCACGATGTCGACCCGGCGGTTCTGACGCTGCTGTTCCTCGGTCGGCAGACCGGGATCCTTCGCGATCGGCTTGTTCGAGGCGAAGGCAGCCAGCGACACCTTGTTCTGGGCCACGAAGCCGCGGCTGACGAGATACCCCAGCACGGCGACGGCACGGCTCGAGGAGAGGCCCCAATTCGGGGAGAGGCCGCTTCCCACAGGCTTTCCCTGCTCGTCGGTGTGGCCTTCGATGATCAGCTCGTTGGGCACCTCGGCAAGAATCAGCCCGACCGAGTCGAGCAGCTGCTTCGAGGTGGGCTTCAGCTTGTCCGAGCCCGTGTCGAACAGAACCCCCGACACGAGACTGATCACCATGCCCCGCGCATCCATGCCGACCCGCACCTGATCCGCAAGGCCGTCGCGCTGCAACGTCCGGGCGATGTTCTTCGCCACGAGCTTGTAGGCGGCCGGAATGATGCGGGTGCTGCCGACGAGCCTGGGCGGCGCGTTCGTCATCAGCGGGCTCGTCTCGAACGGTGAGGAGGGGGTCGGAAAGATGGTGGCAAGCGAGTAGCCGAGGCGCTCCTGGACGTTTTTCGCAACGCCTTTCAGCTTCGCCGCATCGACCTGGGAGAACGTGTACATCATGATGAAAAACGCCATCAGCAGCGTGATCATGTCGGCATAGGTCAGCAGCCACCGCTCGGTGTTGCCGTGTTCTTCCTCTTCGTGCTGCTTCCGGCGCATCGTTCCTCCGGCGTCCGTCTCAGGGCGTCACTGGCGGCCGTCGCCTCTCACGAGACGTTCGGTTTCGAAGACGCCGACCATATCCGGCGTCATGAACACCTTCAGCTTCTCTTCGACCAGCCTGACCGCCTCTCCGGCCTGGATCGCGAGAACCCCTTCGATCATCGCCTGGCGGGCAAGGGCCAGTTGCATATCCTTCGCCTTGACCCGCTCCGCGATCGGCAGGAAGATCATGTTCGCGCTGAGGATGCCCCAGAACGTGGCGAGGAACGCGACGGCGATGGCACCGCCGATCTTCGAGGGATCCTCGAGATTGGCGAGCATGTGCACCAGCCCCATGACGGTCCCGATGATGCCCAGGGTCGGCGCAAACCCGCCCAGGGACGCGAAAATTTTCGCCCCGACTTTCGTCTTGCGCGTGTATTCCTCGAACTCGACCTCGAGGATGTCCTGGACCGCTTTCCGGTCCAGTCCGTCGACGACGAGCTGGAGGCTGCGCCGCATCCAGGGATCGGCGAGCTCGGGAATCCGTGCCTCGAGCGACAGGACGCCCTCCTTGCGGGACTTCTGGGCGAGATCCAGCAGTTCGAGGGACATCGCCACCTGGTCGATATCGCGATGATCGAGAAAAGCCTTTCGGAGAGCGACGGGAATCTCCCGCAGCTGCTCGGGCGGAAAGGCGATGACGATGACGCCGGAGATGCCCCCGAAGATGATCAGCATGGCCGAGAAGTTGAAGAAGGCCACGATCGCGTGCAGCTTGAAATGACTGTCGATGAGGATGGAAAGGGCAAGCGCCCCGAATCCGATCAGGAACCCGGCCACGACCGATTTCTGCATCGATGTCCCTCACGCCCGGCGACCGCCCCGGCCAGGGGAACAAGCCGACGGATATAATATATTTATCTATTTATGCAGCCGGCGTCGTGTCGGGCGGGTTCTTGTCATCGGACGGGGGTGTCTTGTCCCCGTCTCCGTCGTCACCGTCGGGCTTTTCGCCGTCTTCGCCGCCTTCGAGCAGCTCGCCCTGTTCGAGGGCGCGGATCCACCAGTTGATCAGTTCTCCGTTTTCCTTGAGGAACTGCTTGAAGCTGACTTTCTGACCGTCTTCGCACTCTTCCCGGTACTGGTCGGTGACGAACTGGGTCAGGGGCTCCATGACGACCGGATCGAGGAACACGCCGGCACCGACGAGGAACCGCATATCGCCCAGCCGGAGCACGCGGGTGTACAGGATGCTGTCCTTGTGGATCCCTTCAGCCGATCCGGCCGCTTCGAACACCTCGAAATCCTCGCCGAGGAACACGTCCCGAAGACTGATCGACCGGCCCGGAGTGATCTCCTTCACCTGCAGAAGCGTCAGATGGGTTTCTTTCAGGGCTTTGCAGATCTGGGTTTCCTGGAGCGTCAGATCGTCGGAATACCGGGCGAGGAACTCGTCGATCAGGGCGTTGCCCTCGGCGTCGGTGTCGTCCAGCAGGAACCAGGAGAGGAACAGGAACTCCTCGGTCGGGTTGAACTCGTATTCTTCGCCCTCGGCCATGTTGTAAAACACTTCGAGGGCCTCCCCGAGGGCCTCCTGATACTCGTCTTCGAGCGTGAAGGCCATGAGCTTCGCGAAGAGGTCGCCGAACAGGTTCTTGAGAGCGTCGATCTGGGGTTCCATGAATGCCTTTCCTTTTACGATGCCGCCATGCTACCCCGGCCGGGCGGCGAAATCAAGCCTGCCGGCGCCGGTTCAGACGCCGGAGAAGCATTTCCAGCGCCTCATCGGCCTCCCGATGCCGGATCAGGCGGGCGACGGCGATCAGGACCGCCCCCCCCGCAACACCGGCCACGCCCAGGGCCGCCAGTTCCGCCCCGAAGACCGGTAATCCCGGCAATCCCGAGCGCAGCGCGGCGAGCATGCGTGGTTCGAGAGCGCCCGCCACGAGGGCCGCCACGGCTCCCGAAACGAGGGTGCGCAGGAATGATCCGGCAACGCCAAACCGCCCGAACCCGCCCAGACGGCGCGAAAGAACGACATACAGGAAGGCGGTGTTCACGCACGCCCCGACCGAGGTTCCCAACGCAAGCCCCTCGTAGCCGAAGGGACCGACGAGAGCGAGATTCGCCCCGATGGCCGCGACCACGGCGGTCAGGCTGGCCTTCACGGGAACCGTCGTGTCGCCCAGCACGTAAAAAGCGGGGCCGAGCACCTTGGTCAGCGAGAAGAATACCAGGCCGAGCGCATAAGCCTGGAGGGCGGCCGCCGTCGCAGCGGTGTCTGCGACCGTGAACCGGCCGTGTTCGAACAGGAGACGGATGATCGGGCCGGCGAGGGCGGCCAGCAGCAACGCCGAGGCGATGTTGATGAACCCCGTCAGCTTGATCGAACCTGCCAGCGTCCCGGTCATGCCCTGCCGGTCCCCGGCCGCCGACTGGCGCGAGATCACGGGCAGCGTCGCCTGTGCGATCGCGACCCCAAAGATACCGAGGGGAAGCTGCATCAGCCGGAACGCGTAGTTCAGCCAGGAGACCGCCCCGTCGCCCTGGGACGTCGCGAGCATCGTGCTGATCGCCACGTTCACCTGGGTCGCCGCGAGGCCGACGGTGCCGGGGATGATCAGCGTCACGATCCGTTTTACCGCCGGGTCGGAAGGCTGCAACCGCCACGAAAAGCCATACCCGGCGCGCCGCAGGGCCGGCCACTGAGCGAGGAGCTGCAGAATGCCGCCGATCATCGCCCCGGCAGCCATCCCCTCGATCGCCGGCCGGCCCATCCACTCGAACAGGGGGCACAGCGTGAAGCCCGCCACGATCATCGCGAGATTCAGGAACACCGGCGCGATCGCGGGAATGAAGAAGTTCCCGAGCGAGTTGAGAACCCCCATCACCAGCGCGGCAAGCGAGATGACCAGCAGGAAGGGGAACATGATGCGGGTCATGCTCACGGTCGTTTCGAACTTGGCCGGATCCGAAAGGAACTCCGGGGCCATCGTCTTCACGAGCAGGGGCGAAGCCGCGATGCCGATGAGCGTGATGCCGCCGACGACGAGGATCAGGAGGGACAGGACGATGCTCGCGAGTCGGAAGGCGCGGTCCCGGCCCTCGCGGGTCATCACGGCGTTGAACGTGGGCACGAAGGCCGCGCTCATCGCTCCCTCGGCGAACAGGTCGCGGAGGAGGTTCGGAATGCGAAACGCCACGTTGAACGCATCGGTCCAGGCGCCCGCGCCGAAGAAGTAGGCGAAGCTCTGCTCCCTCACCAGGCCCGCGATACGGCTGAAAAACGTCGCCACGCCCATGATGGCGGCCGAGCGCGCGACACCGCCGGAAGCCGCCTTGACGGTTGGAGAATCACCGCTCATGGGATCGACTCCGTTCAGCAGGCAGGGTTGATCACCAGCAGCTGGTCGTTCGCGAGGAGCTTCCGGTTCCGGGGATTCACCACCAGGGGCTCGCCGGAGGGCTTGAGGCCCACCAGGATCGCCCCTCGCTCCTTCCGGAGCGCCGCGAGCGCCTCCCCGACATCCAGTCCCACCAGCTCCGCCGGAACGGGCAGGAAGGCGAGGGTGTTGCCGCTCTGGTTCGTCAGCAGGTCGCGGAAGAAGCCCAACAGCCCCTCCTGCATCGACACGCGCGCGAGGAGACGGCCCGACACGTCGCCCTGGATCACCACATCCTCGACCCCGGCCGTCGTGAGATGATCGGCATATTCTGGGTTATATATTTCAGCAGATGTATGTATGTCGGGATTGAGCCGCTCGATGGTGAGACCGCACAGGATCGTGCGGGCATCGATATCGCGGGTCGAGCGGTTCTCGCCGTGTTCGGACAGGATGATGGCCGTCCGCGCCCGCCGGATGCCGGCGCGCAGCAACGTGTCCATCTGGGTGAAGTCCTCTTTCATGATCGTTACTCTCTCGGTCCGGATCCGCTTGGTCCGGAGCTCGTTGATATCCGCCTGGCGCGAAACGATCAGGATATCCGTCTCGGCCAGCTTGGGATCCGACGAGATTTCGGAAACGAGAATCGCGACTTTCGCGCTGTAGCCGCAGATGATGATGTGGCCGTTCAGGTCTTCCGGGTTGATACTGCGCTGCATCGCATTCTCCTTGAGTTTCTCGATCATCATGGCCGAAAAGGTGCCGGTCAGCATGGCAAAGGCTCCCATCCCGAACAGGAGCATGATGGCGAAGATGATTCTGCCGCCGAGAGAGGCCGGGTAGCTCGCATATTCCCCGGACAGCAGGGAAAAAACGGCTTTCCAGACGGCCTCCTGGGGGGAATGGAGTTCCGATCCCGGGCCGACTTCATACTGGGAAAAGCCGACGGAGCCGAAGATCACGGCAAAACACATGAACGAGAGAATGACCGCATACTCGAGCGAGCGGCCTTCCAGGACCGTGCCGAACACTGAAAGGCGGCGATGGAGCACCGTCGCCAGGGAAAAGACGCGCAGGATGCGGACCAACTGGAACACGCGGCTGATCCGGAAGATGCGCAGCAGCGGCAGCACGGCGATCAGGTCGATCCAGTACCGGCGCAGGAAGGTGCCGGTTCCGGCGCTGACGAGCCAGCGCATCGTCAACTCGACGACGAAGACGACCGTGATCAGGTCGTTGAGCAGTTCGATCCGATGATTCGTCTCGGCCGACAGCCCCCCGAACGTCTCTGCCAGAATCAGGATCACCGAGATCAGGATCAGGGCAACGATCGTCATCCCGAAGGCGGGATGGTCGACGACGGCCCGGATGGTCGGGTGGCGCCGCCGCTCGAGAGGCCGCGGCGCGAGGCGTGACGGGCAGGTGCGGCAGAGCGGCGAAGGATCGTAGGTCGGCGGTACCGGGGTGGCGTTCATGCGTGCATTCTAGAGCAGCATCCTTCCCCTGACAAGACCGGACAGAGGGTTTTCATGGACGGAGGAGAGCGGAAAAGGGTATACTTCGGGCATGTTCGACGGTTTCCGCCCACGACGGGGTACGATCACCGTGATCCTGCTCGGACTGATCAGCGTGATCGTCGTTTTCGCCTTCTCGATTTCCCGGCGTCTCTCCAGCCACACCCAGCTGCTGACGGTCGGCGACCACACCCAGATCGCCCGCTACTTTCTCGAATCCTACGCCGGCGACCTCGTGCGCCAGATCGCCGCCCAGGCGAACGTCGACGGTTCCGACATTCACGCGGTATTCCGGCGGCCGGACACCGGGGATGCGACGCTCACCCTTTCCGATTACAAGCCCAACTCCCTGCTGAGCGAGCTGCAGAAAGAGCTCGGCATCGAGTTCACCGGCACGCCGAAAATCGGCATCCGCGGGGTGAAGCCCCTGCTCTACCCCGAGGTGGTCCAGCCCCCCGAATCCCTGCACGGAACCGAAAAACACGGGTATCTGTCGGTCTCGTGCTCGATCCGGTTCAACAAAAGACCGTATTATATATCGCTACGCGTTCCTTTCATGGTCACGATGCGGATGACACCGGTCCTGCGCGAATTCGTCCTGTTTTGCGACCGCATCCACCTCGAGCAGCAGCGGCCGTACGGCAACCAGGACCGCATCAACATCACCTTCACGAAGGACAGCGACCATCCGAAGGACGTTCCGTCGGCCTACGCGTCCTACAAGGGCCAGCCCTGGGTCCTCTGGCCCACCCCGGGCTTCGAAACGGATCGCAACCGGTGTGGCCGCGTCTTTCTCGGGGCCGACGACCGGCCGATCTACCTGAATCTTGCCGGTGAAAAAGATTTCCAGGGGTTCATGAGCGACCTGTGGCAGGTGTTCCCCGAGTGGATCAAGGTGAACAAGGCCGGCTCCAGATTCCAGCTCCAGCCGATCTTTCTGGACACGAACGGCAAGGCGATCAGCCTGCGGGGCATCGACGTGCCGCTCAAGTTCCGGAACCACCTGGCGAAAATCGGCATCCTGGGCTTCTGCCACGAGATCACTCCCGATGCCGACGACGGCCTCTTCGCGAACTCCTCCCGCGACCTGCGGGATATCATGGGCCCGGATCCCGCTTACCAGGCGCTGGTCAACGAGAATCCCCAGGCGCTCGCCCTGGCCTCGTCGCTCAAGCTGTTCGGCAAGAACTACGAACCCGCCGATCCCGACAACCCGTATTATGGCCCCGCCCGCGAGGTGTTCGGCAAAGTGTTCGGCCGGTTCCTCATGATCACCTTCTTCGAGTATCCGTCGGCACAGGGCGGCGGTCAGCCGCTTCCCTACAATGCCAACAGTTCTTTCGTCCCGCCCCCCTTCTCGACGTTCAACAACGTGAGCGAGGTCACCTTCGAGCCCGCAGAGCCCGGCCAGCGTTATGGCGACTACATGTCCCGGGTCGTCTCGGGGGGCCTGGACGTCGTGGCGGCGGCCGACTCCTACCTGTGCGTGAACCCCGAAAGCAAGAAGTCCCGCCGGCCGTTCGGCTTCAACGAGTTCGCCCCGGCCGACGGCACCCGGCTCAAAGGCCGGTTCGACGCGTTCGGCCCGGCCTGGTTCGCCATCGATCCGAAGAAAAAAGCCGGGGATCCCCTGCTTCCGACTGTTCAGTCCCGCATTTCCCGCACATACACGAGCCAGGCGGCATTCCTGAAAGCCGCGGGGGATGGGAAAACGAAGTTCCGGGTCGACGGGGTCGTCTACGTGAAGGGCGATCTGACGCTCGGCGACATCACCGCGACCGACGTGCGCGGCGGCGTCGTGCTGGTCGAGAAGGAGATCCGGCTCGGCAACATCACCCGCGGCATCGACTTCAACCAGCCCGAAAAAGCCCTCATTCCCGAGCTCACGAAAAAGATCGCCGAATTGAAGCAGGACGAGCTTCTGACGTTCGTCAGCCTCTCGGGCCGGCCGATCAAGCTCGCCGGCGACAAGCAGGTCGGCGTGCAGCTCATCTCGATGAGCCCGACGGTCGGCGTTCCCTGCACCCAGGTCACCTGGGAAGCGATCAAACGTCCGGTCTTCTGCGGCGGGATCGCGGTGAACACCCCGAACATGACCGAGCGCGTCCGCGAGTTCGGCCGGGCGGGCGCCGATCCGATCTTCTTCTACGTCCCCGCCATGGCCGATCCGAAGCCGTCCACCAGCGTCTGCATCCGCCCCTTCATGGCCGGCTACCGCCTCTCGATCGACGAGGTGAAGGAATGAACCGGGGGATGAGCATGATCGAGATCCTCGTCGGCCTGGTCATCTTCTCGCTGGCGATGGTTCCCCTGCTGAGTTTCAGCTTCACGACGACGCGCGGCACCCACTCGGTGGGCAAACACATGATGGCCGGCCAGCTGGCCGCCAGCCTGATGGACCGCCTCCTCGCCCGGCCCTACGACGAGGCCCTGGTGCAGGCGAAGGAACTGGCGGCGAAGCGATGGATGGATGCCCTGGACGATCCGCTGCTCGTCTCGATGCTCGACCATTCGGCCCTGGCCGCCCACCGCTCCGACATCGAACAGGATCTGCGCAAATCCTTCCGGTTCTTCCAGACGAACGTCGCGGTGAAAGAAGGCTCGGGAGACGAAGCGGGCCGGATGTTCCTGCTCACCGTCGAGGTCAGCTGGCGGATCGATGACGGCAGCGAGAAGTCCCGCCAGTCGCTCGATCTGAAGGCCATCAAGTATCGGGAGGACCTGTGATGCGCTTCTTCAGGCACTCTCGCGGCATGTCCATCATCGAGATCCTCATCGTCGCCACTCTCGCGAGTCTGGTGCTGCTCGCGGGAACCCTGATCATGAGCCGCACGACACGGTCCTTCAAAAAAGGCACCGACATGCTCAACACCCAGGTGCTGATGGACGCGATCGTCGAGCGGATGCGCAGCGACGTGCGATCGCTCAAGACGATCTCCTCGCTGAGCGACACGGCCCTTTCCTTCATTTCTCTCGAAGGCGGCGCGGAAACGGCGATCCGGTATGACTACGATCCCGAAACCAAGACCCTGACACGCCAGCGCGGAACCGAGAAAACCGATTTCCATGGGGCGCGCCAGGTCGAGTCGTTCCTGATCCAGGCCCTGCCCTCGGCAGGCGATTTTCAGTATCTCAACGTCGCGATGCAGTTGAAATCCGACATGAAGGGCGAAGGAGCAGGCTCGCGCCTCTCCATCGTCTGCCAGTTCCATTCCAAATGCGTCGAACCCTCATTCACCTTCGGGAGGTAACGGTATGCGTAGGTATTCCTGCATGGTGCTGGTCCTCGTCATGGCCCTCTCCGGCCTGACGCAGCCTGTGGCCGGGGCGAGCGACGGCCTGAAAGAGTGCCGAGCCCTCGAGCAGGCAGGGCGGTTCGAGGAAGCCCTGGCGAAGTATCAGTCCCTGATCCAGGCCGCGCCTTCCGAGGAGCTGTACCGGGAAACCGGCTCCCTGCTCGGCAAGCTGCAGCGGTATGACGAGGCGGACGCGCTCCTGAAGAAGGCTCTCGAGGCTTTTCCCAAGAGCACCTCGCTGATGAACCTCCAGGCCCTGATCGCCTATCGCCGCGGCCAGACCCAAGAGGCGCGCACCATCTGGAACGGCGTGCTCGCCCTGGATCCCGACAACGGCTTCGCCCGCGACTGGCTCTCCAAGCTCGGGAAGCCCGCCGCCCAGGCTTCCGGAACCGCGGCGCCCGACGTCCCCGTCGCGGCCTCGGCGAGCGGCACCGATGAGGCCGGCCCCGCCGCCCCGGCACCGGGCGCGTCCCTGTCCCCCGAGGAACAGCAGAAGCTCGCGAAAAAGCTGTACCAGGAAATGTATGCCCTCGACAAATGGGAAACGGTCCGTTTCGAAGAGCTGCACCGCCAGGTGATCGACAAGTGTCCCGCCACCGAAGAGGCCATCGAATCCTGCTGGCGTCTCTCGAACCTCTACCTGATGGCCGACGACAAGCCGCGTTATGACGATGTCATCCAGGTTCTCGAGCACCTGATCGCGAAGTATCCGACCTCCCCGATCATCCCGGATGCCAAGAACCGCCTGATGCTCGCCTACAAGGAAGGCGGCCATCCGGATAAACTCGTCGTTATGTATCAGGAGCTTTTCAAACTCAACCCGAACCCCGACGACCGGATGTTCATGATCTGGGGCCTCGAGTATGCCGATGCCCTCGCGGCAACGGGCAAAACCACCGAAGCGAACACCCTGTATGAACAGGTCATCGAGCGCGACGGCGGCAAGGACCAGCTCGAAGCCCGGGTGGCACGTGAAAGGCTGGGCCGGAAGTGAGTTTCCCGCCCTCCCCTTTCCCCCTGGTAAAATCAGAGTACGCGACGCCTCCCGGGCGGCGCAGGCTCGTTCGTTGGTACTGAAAAAACGTTTTCCGTTTCCGCCGGTAGTATGGGGATGGATGACGATTCGGCTGTTTCAAGGAGGCACGTCATGTTGAGAATTCCGCGCCGGGCTCGCCCATGGATCCTGCTGTTCGCTCTCTGGCTCATGCTCGAACCGATGGTCGTCCCGATCCTCCAGGCCGAAGAGCTTCCCGCGCCGACGGTCAACAAGGAGAACGTGAGCGGGATTTCCGACATCGAGGATGTCCTCAGCCCCGACGAGTATCTCCAGTACATGCTGGAACTGCGGGGCTCATCCAAGGAAGAGTGCGAAGCCAAGGCCTGGAGCGACTGGCTGACCACGATTTCCGGTTCCTATATGATGATGGATGCCGGCCAGACCGATGTGTTCAGCTTCTACTCGACGATGAAGGCGATCTCGGGCCTTCCCGCCACCGCCAAGGATCTCGCCGGCAACATCCGCGGGCTGGTCAAGAAGACCACGCTCGGGATCAGCTTCTTCGGCAAGATCCACCCCTCGGTCCGCGGTGCGAATATGTTCAAGAGCTTCCTGGCCTGGACCAACAAGCTGGACAAGGCGATGGGCAAGAACCGCGCCTTCCAGTTCCTCGAGTTCATGGCGCCCCCCCCGTGCTGGAACAACCCGAAGGTGGCCGGTGAAGGGTTCAAATCGTATCTGCGCTGGGTCAAGAGGTCGACCGGCCACAACGCCGGCCCCGGCCGCACGATCTCGAACGTCAAGGGAGCGGCCCGCACCTGCGGTATCGGCCTTGCCGTGATCGGCCTCGCTCTCTCCTCCTATCAGCTCCTGACCTCGGATGACCTGCACGGAGCCCGGTACGGCTCGTATGCCATGGTCAAGAATTATGTCGACGTGGCCTTCGGCGTGGCGACCCTGGTGTGTATGTTCTGTATCCCGGTGGTCGGCCAGGTCGTCGCGGCCATCACCCTCGCCTGGATGATCCTGACGACGGTCGGCGACATCATCGGCGAGCACAACAAGAAGTGGAAGGAAGCCTACCGGGCTTCCCACTGGTTCCTCATCCAGAACGACCCCGAGTACAAGTCGTTCTACGACAACCGCTCCAGCCTCCGGAAGGAGGAAAAGTCCGCCTCCCTGCTTCTGGCCGAGCGCGACTACGGGGAGTTCATCGCCGAGCAGAAGCCCGAGTCGGATGAGGACAAGAAGCAGTATGAAGCCGGCAAGGCCGTGTTCACCGAGCTCGAAAAGCAGGGCGTCCTGATGACCTACTATAACCAGACCGGCTTCACCCTGCCCGACTTCGACATGGCGCGCCTCATGGATCTCTGGCACAAGAAGGCCGACTTCATGTCCTGGAAGCCGAACGAAAAGGAAGCCAAGGAAGAGAAAGAGCGCGGCTTCTTCGGCACCATCGGCCACGTGCTCAACCCCATGACCTACGTCACCTGGGTCGGCAACAAGATCGACTCGGCGGGCTACCAGAAAGAGATCAAGAACGGTGACATCAAGCGGGTCTTCTTCAATCCCGACTACGTGCTGGTGAAGAAGTACAAGAACTTCCTGATGGCCAAGAATTTCAAGGGCGGGATCTACGACGCTGTTGGCCTGCGCATCGAGCAGTCCCCGTTCAACTACATCTATCTGCTCGGCATCGACACCGGCGCCTACAACGAGGATCTGCTGAAACAGTCTCTCGATGCTGATGCCTTCATCATCGGCTCGAAGGAGATGATGTATTTCGCCAAGCAGATGGAAACGGCCTTCGAGAGCATGAAAAAGGCCATGAAGGAGAACGACAAGGTCATCGAGCAGATCGCGAAGAAGGATCTCGAGCACACCCGCGAAATCCGCGAGGCGCTTCAGAAGCTGCTCGAAGCCTACAAGTCTGATCCCGACGAGATCCATACCGGCCTCTATGACAAGTGCCACGACGCGTTCGGCTGGCAGATCTCGGACCGCAAGCTCAAGACCCCGCGCGCGATGATCGACCGGTACAAGGCCCAGCTGGAAGAGATTCTCGCCTACGTGCCGATCAGCATCTCCCAGAAGGCCGCCGAGCTCGTCCTGATCATCCAGACCGTGAAGCACAACCTCGACACCGCCAAGCTGGCCAACGAGCTTGGCGCCGAGAAGAACGAGGTCCTGAATGCCGACTTCGACAAGGATTTCACGAACGACGCGATTCGCCGGTATCTGAAGGAAGGCACCTTCCTCGATGTGAAGGGCTCGTCCGGTTTCCTCGGCGCCGACTGGCTGAGCGGCATCTATCCCGCCTGGGAGGAGCTGAGAAAACATACGAATCTCTATATGGACCAGGTGAAGAAGCTCTCCTCGCTCGCCGACCGGTCGAACTCCGACACCCGCGACGGCTTCCTCGGCATCGACCACCACGTCATGCCGCCGAAGGAGCTGCTGCAGGAGCTGAACCAGGAGATCGAGGCCCTGAAGGACGTTCTCGAAGCCTGGGATGAAGCCAAGGACCAGCTCGACATCAAGGTCGCCACCAGCGAGAACCCCGATCTGTACAAGGGCGTCTTCAAGGATGGCGGCTTCCAGCCGGTCTGCGACACCGAAGCCATGGATACGAACAACCCGGTGCTGATGCCGATGAACCAGTAATTCCGTTCGTTCCGATCAGAAAACCGGCCGAAGGCGATCGCCTTCGGCCGGTTGTTTCGTCAAGGAGTGCCCGTCACTCCGCCTTCAGGTTCGACAGCGCCTCATCGGCGGCGGTCTGAACCCCCGGATCGGGATCGAGGCTGGCCTCTTCCAGCAACAGCTCGGCTTCTGAGGCGACGGATTTCATCCCGCCCAGAGCCCGGATGAGACGGATACGGCGTTCAGGATCGGGATCGGGCAGCCGCTCACGGATCAACGGGAGAGCCTGATCCGCATACAGGGCGAGTTCTTCGACCGCCTTGCCGGTCATCGCCGGATCCTCTTCGAACAGCCGGTCCACCATTGCCTGCAAGAGAGCATCCGAAAGCGGGGTTCGCTCGTTCGCGGATTCAGGACCCGAAACGGCAGGGGCCGCCGTCTCTCCGGACGGGGCATCCGTAGGCTGTTCTGCAGGAGCAGGAGCCGAAACAGGCTCCTCGGCGCTGGCGGTCGAGGGCGACGACGCCACGGTTGCGGATGCCGGGAGGGCGAGAGGCTGGACGGCTGCAGGTGCGGAAGCGGGCACGGGCTTGCGCGCGGCCCGGGATGGCACGCCGTTGGGCTTGGGAGCAGTCTTGGGGGCGGCCGGCGGCATCGGCCGGAGCTCGGTCGGATCGGGGGTCTCCTGTCCGGTTGCGTATGGGTCATCCGCCGCGGAAGTCACGGCCGTAGCCCCGGCCGGCGCGGCGGCAGGCTCGAGATGCGCCTGGCGCATCAGCTCCGCGAACTCGGCCGCCCGGGCCGAGTCGGCCTGGAGAAGCCCCTGGTAGGCATCCTGCGCCTCTTTCGCGCGTTTCACCCCGAGACCGAGGCGACCGAGGGCGAACCAGGCTTCGGCATCCTGCGGATCCAGCCGGACGGCTTCACGATAGGCCTTGAACGCATCATCGTTCCGCTGGCCCGCGGCGTGGATGTCACCAGAGATCTTGTGCGGCCTGGAACTTCCGGGAGCGAGTGCCGTAGCCTTCACCAGATCCCCCGAGGCCAGATCGGACCGCCCGAGCCGGACATGCAGCTCCGCGGTCTGGCACCAGAGATCGGCGAGCGCGGCGGGGTCGTATTCCTGCTGTTCGGCGAGCGGCAGTCCCGACTCATACATTTCGGCGGCCTTTTCCGGGATATTGATATCGATATATATTTCAGCAAGTTCCAGCCAGGCTTCGACGATCGAGGAGTCGACGCCGAGCGTCTGTTTGTAGAGTTCGATCGCTTCGCCGTTCTTCCCCTTCTCCCGCATCGTCCGGGCTTTCTGGAGAAGCTTCGCTGCTGCAGAGGAAAGCTTCTGCTGGCTGGGAGCGGAAGTGAAACTCTTCGCCTTCTTTTTCTTGCCCCAGGCCTCGGCCGGAGCGGGTGCTGCGACGAACGAAACACCGCAGGCGAAAACCAGCGCCACCCCCAGGAGGGGATGGCGCCGGTTTCCGCTTCTGCCGGACGAGCGGATGCTGTTGTTCATCATTCCCGCTTCCCTGCGGCTTTTGCCGCAAGAGCCGCCAGGATCTTCTCGGCCGTGAAGGGAGGGCGGGTGAGTCGCACGCCGATCGCATCCCGGATGGCGTTGCCGATCGCCGGCAGCGGTCCGTTGATGCAGATTTCACTGACGCTTTTCGCCCCATAGGGGCCGGTCGGCTCGTAGGTCGGTACCAGGAACGTCTTCAGTTCGGGCATATCCGCCGCGCTGAAGATTTTATAGTTTTTGAAATTCGGATTCAGCACCCGGCCCTTCTCGTCGAAGTAGAACTGTTCGGCAAGGGCGAAGCTGATCCCGTTGAGAACGCCGCCCTGGGTCTGCCCGTCGGCGAGCTGCGGGTTGATCGCGGTGCCGCAGTCGACGGCCGCCACGTATTTGATCACCTTCACCTCGCCCGTCTCGATGTCGACCTCGACTTCGGCGAAATGCGCCGAGAACGGGGGCGGCGAGGCATGGGTCACGTGGCTGCCGATGGCCGCGATCTGGAACTGGTTGCCCTCATACATCGCATACCGGCAGATCTGGGCGAAGCTGAACCGGGATTTCGGATTCCTGCCCCAGGCGAACCTGTTCCCGATCGTGACGTTCTCGACCGGCTCGTTCAGCATCGAGGCCGCAACGGCCCTGATCTGGTCACGCACCTGCTCGGCGGCGCGGATGACCGCCCCGCCCGAGAGATACGTGGTCGAGCTTGCATAAGCACCGGTATCGAACGGGGTGAAGTCGGTGTCGGAACTCGTGACGATGATGTCGGTCTGGTCGCAGCCGAGCGTCTCGGCAGCGATCTGGGCGAGAATCGTGTCGGAGCCGGTTCCGAGATCGGTGGCGCCCAGCAGCAGGTTGAACGAACCGTCGTCGTTCATCTTGATGAACGCCGAGCCCATGTCGATCTCGGGGATCGAGCTGCCCTGCATCAGAATGCACATGCCGATGCCGCGGCGCTTGGGACCGTAGCCGGGCTTGCCGCGCTTGTTCTTCCAGCCGATCTCCTTCGCCCCGATCTCGATGCACTTCGAGAGGCCGCACGAGCCGATCCGCATGTCGACGCCCGCGCGCCCCTCGCCGAGCGCCTTGAACACCGGAGAGGTCTCGCCTTCCCGGATGTGGTTCTTCGTGCGGAACTCCAGCGGATCCATGCCGATCGCGGCGGCCATCTCGTCCATCTGGGACTCCATCGCGAACGCGGCCTGGGTCGCACCGTAGCCGCGATACGCCCCACAGACGGGCAGGTTGGTGTAGACGGTGTCGCCGATGAACTCGACGTTGTTCGCCTTGTACAGCGGCAGAACCTTCGAACCGCAGTTCGACATGACCGTGAGCGCGTGGCTGCCGTAGGCGCCGGTGTTGCTCAGGATCTTCATCGAAATGCCGGTGATCGTGCCGTTCTTCTTCACGCCGGTCTTGATCGTGATGATCATCGGGTGGCGGGTGCGGGACGAGACAAACTCCTCTTCACGCGTCAGTTCCCACCGGGCGGGCCGCCGGGTCGCGAGGGTGACGAAGCCGCACACGTCCTCGAGCAGAACCTCCTGCTTCGATCCGAAGCCGCCGCCGATCCGGGGCTTGATGACACGGACCTTCTTGATCGGGATGCCGAGCGTCTGGGCCGTGATGCGGCGAGAATGGAACGGCACCTGGGTCGAGACACGCAGGGTCAGCCGGTCGCTCTCGTCGAGATAACTGAGGCAGGTATGGGGCTCGAGAGCGCAGTGTTGGGCATAGTGGGTGTGATATTTCCGTTCGAGCACGACGTCGGCGTCCTTGAAGGCCTTCTGGAGATCGCCGAATCTGGCATCGACGTGGGCGCAGTGGTTGTGCATCGCGTCATAGAACGCCGGGATCGGCATCTTCGCCTCGGGCTCGTCGTGGATGACCGGCGCCCCTTTGTCCATGGCCTTCTCGGGGTCGAGGATGGCGGGCAGCACCTCATACTCGACCCTGATCAGCCTGCAGGCATCGACGGCAGCCTCGAGGGTCTCGGCGGCAACGATCGCGACGCGGTCGCCGACGAAACGGACCTTGCTGTCGAGCAGGAACGTATCGTAGGGCGAGGGCTCGGGATACCCCTGCCCGGCCGTGGTCCGGGCCACGCGGGGCACATCCTGCCAGGTCCAGACGCCGACGACGCCGGGGAGCTTCTTCGCCTCGGCCGTGTCGATGTTCCTGATACGGGCATGGGCATGGGGACTCGTCAGCACTTTGATATGCAGCATGTCCGGCATATCATAGTCACCGGCATATTTCTGCGTGCCGCACACCAGGCCGTAGCCGTCGATCTTCTCGCAACTGTGGTTGACGACGCTGAATGCATCGGGCCTATCAAAGGCGAACACCGGTTCGGGAATCGGCGAAGCCTTGCTGATGACGACCTTCGCGGCCGGCTCGGTCTTGACCGGCTTGTCGGCTTTCACCGGCCTGACGGTGGGCTTCGCGATCTTCGAGGCCTTGGCAGTCTTCGCCGGTTTGTCGGCGGATTTCACGATCTTCGGGGCCTTGGCAGGCTTCACCGGTTTGACGGCGGGCTTCGCGATCTTCGGGGCCTTGGCAGTCTTCGCCGGCTTGACGGCAGGTGCCGCGGCTTTCGCGGGCTTGACGATCGGTTTGACGGCCTTCGATGCGTTGGCGACCGTCACCGGCTTGACGACGGACTTCACGGGTTTCACCGGCTTCTTCGGCACGACGACGGATGTGACGGGTTTCACTGTCACGGCCGGTTTGACGGGCTTGACTGCCTGAGCGATCGGTTTGACGACGGACTTCACGGGTTTCGCCGGCTTGTCCGCTTTTGCGGCCGGCTTGACGGCCGGCTTGGGAGAATTGGCCACAGGTTTCACCATGGACGCGGCGGATTTCTTCGGCTTCGCGACGGATTTCACGACCTTCTTCATGCCTTTTTCCCTCCCGAGGCGACGTCCAGAACGGCTTCGATACGCTTGACATACCCGGTGCAGCGGCAGAGATTCCCGTCGAGGGCTTCCCTGACCTCTTCTTCGGTCGGGTGCGGATTCGTGTCGAGCAAGGCCTTGGCGGCGATCAGCGAGCCGGGGTTGCAGTAGCCGCACTGGGTGGCACCATGTTTGACGAAAGCGGTCTGGAGAGGATGCGGATGGTCGGGGGTCCCGAGGCCTTCGGCGGTGGTGATTACGGCCCCCTCACACTGTGCGGCGAACAGCAGGCAGGAGTTTCTGGGGCGACCGTTGATGAGCACGGCGCAGGCACCGCAGGAGCCTTCCCCGCACCCCTTTTTCACGCTCTTGTAGCCCTTTTCGCGCAGGAGATCCAGCAGGAGCATGCGCGGATCGATATCGAAACTGCGTTTCGTTCCGTTGATCGTCATCGTGACGTTCATCTGTCTGTCCCCTTCCTTCACGAGCGGGCCTGGTGCAGCGCTTCATCGATGCAGCGGCGCACGAGAACCGGCAGCACCTCCTGGCGATACTCCCGGGAGGCACGGAAATCCGTCGTCATGTCGAGATCCCGGACGGCGGCGGCGGCGGCAGAGGCGATGCGGTCCGGCGTCGGAACCATGTTCTCGAGCTGCTTTTCCGCGTCCAGCCGGCGCTGCGCCTTTTTGCAGACGGCATTCAGAGCGATCCGCGCTTCCTTCACCTCTTCTCCTTGCAGCGTGATGCGCACGGCGACGGTGATGAGGGCGTAATCGTTTTTCGTTTTCGACAGCTTCCGGAATGCGACGCCGGTTCCCAGACCGAATTCGGGCACCTGAATCTCGGTCAGGATCTCGCCGGTCTGCAGATAATGGCGCGGTCCGGTCTCGATCATGTTCTTCACGGCGACCGTGCGTTTAGGAACACCCCTGCGACAGACGGCCTGGGCATCGAGCACCAGCAGGGCCGGGGGCAGATCGGACCAGGGAAAAAGAGCCACCAGGTTGCCGCCGGCCGTGATCGAATGGCGCAGCAGCGTCGAGCCGATCTTTCCTGCCGCCGAACGAAGCAGTTGGCCCGCGGGGCCAGTCAGGACCGGGGATTTGTAGATATCCTGAACCGGGGTCGTCGCGCCGATCACATATCCGTCGGACGTGCGGCGGACATAGGAAAGATCAAGGCCGCTCAGGTCGACCAGGCCTTCGATCGTCGTGTCGTTGACAGCCGCAATGGTGGTGCCTCCCGCGAGAGCCACGTTGCGGCTGTCTCTGGCGGCCAGCAGCGCGCACGCTTCTTCCACGCTCGCCGGGCGGTAAAACTGGGTGAGATGTTTCAGCATTCCCTTCTCCTCTACGGTGTTCCCACTCACGAAGATCCAACGGGCAAAAGTATACTGAAGGGAAACCCGCTTTGTCATCAATTCCTGCCAGCGAACAACGAAGGTCCCCCGACAACGTTATATTCGAATAAAAATAGAATTCAGGCGCCTTGCCCGACAAAAATGGCGATGATATGCTGGAAGCCCTTGCAACACAAGTTTGATCTGCATCAGGAGGCGCCATGATTCCTGCGTATCACCGACCGGCTTCGTCAGCCGAAGCCATTCAACTCAAATCAAAACTGGGGCCGGGCGCCGTCTTTCTCGCCGGGGGCACCGAGGTGAACAACCTCCACGCCCCCCGTCCCGCCGCTCTCATCGACCTCGCCGGACTCGGTCTCGACAAGATCGAGACGACGGCCGGCGGGCTGCGCATCGGCGCGCGCGTCACGTTCCAGCAGCTCATCGAGCACGCTGCCGTTCCCGCGTTTCTCAAGACCGCGGCGCACCAGATGACCAACCGCAATATCCGCAACGTCGCGACGGTGGGCGGACAGCTCGGCGCGAACAAGTCCTGTGCCGATCTCATTCCGGCTCTGCTGGTCGCGGAAGCCCGGGTGGCCCTGACCGACCGCGAAATCCCGGTCGAGGCGTTTCTGGCCGGCGCGCCCGAGCTGATTCTTGCCGTCATCGTTCCGGCCGGCGCCCGCACGTTCGGACTGGCCCACCAGAGCCGCACCGCCTCCGACATCTCGATCGTCACGGCGGCAGCCTCGCTCACCCTCGACGGAGACAAGCTTCGCCAGCCGCTGCTGGCCATCGGCGGAGTGGCCCCCCATGTCGTGCGGCTGCACGAGGTCGAGAAGAGTCTCGACGGCAAGCCCCTGCCTTCCCCCGAACAGATCGAATCCCTCATCGCCGCCGCGGTCCACCCGATCGACGACGTGCGCGGCAGTGCCGCCTACAAGCGCCAGATCGCGGCCGTTCTCGGTGCGCGCGTGCTGAAAGCTGCGGCAAATCCCTCCGGTTCCAGGAAAGGAGCCCGCTGATGTCCATCTCGATCACTCTCAACGGCTCCCCCCGCATTCTCAAGGCCGAATCCGGTGAAAACCTGCGAGACGCCCTGCGCCGCGAAGGCATCCTGTCGGTCCGCAACGGCTGCGACGGGGAAGGCACCTGCGGCGCCTGCTCGATCCTCATCGACGGCCGCCTGACGAACACCTGTCTGCTGGTCGCGGGCCAGGTCGAAGGCAAACACCTGCGCACCGTCGAAGGGCTGGCCCGGCCGCGCGAGCTGAACCACCTCCAGACCGCATTCGTCGATGCCGGCATCGTCCAGTGCGGCTACTGCACCGGCGCCATGCTGATGGCCATCGCCGAACTGCTCGAGAAGGTCGAACGCCCGACCCGGGAACAGATCCGGGATGCCCTCTCAGGCGTCTTCTGCCGCTGCACCGGCTACGAGCAGATCTACGGCGCCGTGGAACTGGCGATCGCACGCCGCCACGATCCCGCCACGCCGTTCGAGATGCCGAAGTTCCGCGAGGGCATGCGCTACGTCGGCACCGCCCGCGGCAAGATCGACGGTTACCTGCTCGCCCGCGGCGAGTCGGCCTTCGTCGAGGATCGGGTGCGGCAGGGACACTGCCACCTGAAGATGCTGCCCAGCCCGCACGCGCACGCGTTCATCAAGCGCATCGATACCGCCCGCGCCGAGGCGCTTCCCGGCGTTGTCGCCGTGTTCACCTACAAAAACGGCCCTGATGTCTGGTATAACCCGGCCGGCCAGGGCTTCCCCGAGCCTTCGCCCTACGACCGCCGGATGTTCGACCAGAAGCTGCGCCACGTCGGAGACCGCGTCGCCGCCGTCGTCGCCGAGACACCTGAGGTCGCTTCCGAAGCCCTGAAGCTGATCGAGGTCGAATACGAGGTGCTGCCCGGCGTTTTCACGATCGACGATGCCAAGCGGCCCGGGGCCCCGATCGTCCATAACGCCCTCGTCGAATACGTGGTCGGCGCTCCAAAAGATATCGATAGCTATAACAAAAATGTCGATCCGCGCGAAGGGAAGATCATCTACCAGTTCCCGATTCATGCCGACCCGCGCCGCAACCTCGCGGCGTCGGTCCACGGCGGGATCGGCGACATCGAGAAGGGCTTCGCCGAGGCCGAGGTCGTGTTCGAGCAGACCTACGAGACGAGCCAGGTGCAGTGCACCCCCGTCGAGCCCCACATCGCCTACAGCCGCATGGACGGCGACCGCCTGGTCATCCATGCCTCGACGCAGGTGCCGTCGCACGTGCGCCGCATCATCGCCCGCATTCTCGGCGTGAAGGAAAACCGCATCCGCGTCGTGAAAGAGCGCGTGGGCGGAGGCTTCGGCGCGAAGCAGGACATGTGTCTCGAGGAAGTGGCCGCCTGGGCCACCTGGATCACCGGCCGCGACGTGCTGTACCGCTACACGCGTGAGGACGAGTTCATCAACTCGCGCACCCGCCACACGATGAAGGTGCGCGTCAAGCTCGGCGCGAAGAACGACGGCCGCCTCACGGCCATCCACATGGACCTCGAGGCCAACACCGGCCCCTACGGCGCCCACTGCCTGACCGTGCCGATGAACGCCTGTTCCAAGGCCCTGCCGCTGTTCCTCTGCGACAACGTGCGGTTCGACGTCCATACGTATTACTCGAACATCTCCCCGACCGGCGCCTACCAGGGCTACGGCGCGCCTCAGGGCTCGTTCGCCCTCCAGCTCGCCGCGGCAGAGATGGCCGAGAAACTCGGCATGGACCAGCTCGCCTTCCTCGAAAAGAACCGGGTGCGCGAAGGGGTCATGCTCGAGATCCTGCGCTGCCTCGGCGAAGGCCGCGAAGGCACCCCCCAACTCGTCCAGACCTGCGGCCTAGGGCCGGCCCTCGACCAGGGCAAAAAGCTCATCAACTGGGGGAAGAAAGATGCGAGCGACGATCCCGACGTGAAGACCGGCCAGGGCGTCGTGATCATCCAGCAGGGCTCGGGCCTGCCCGGCCTCGACTCGGCGAACGCGGCCATCATGCAGTTCGGCGACGGCACGTTCATGGTGCTGTCGGGCGGCACCGACCTCGGAACCGGCCTCGAAACCGTCGCGGTCAAGCTGACCGCCGAGACCCTGAAGGTGCCGATGGAACACGTGGCCGTGCTGGCCGCCGACACCGACTCGACCCCCTTCGACGTCGGCGCCTACGCCTCGTCCGGCACGTATTTCTCGGGCGGCGCGGCGCTGAACGCGGCCCTGAACATGAAGGCGAAGCTGATCCGGGAAGCCGCGGACATGCTCCAGGAGCCCGAGAACAACCTCGAGCTCGCCTGGCCCGGTGTGGTCAGGGGGCTTTCCGGTGAGGTCACCTACGAGCAGATCGCGCGCCGCACGCAGAGCGGCACGGGCCACGGCCAGCTCATCTCGACGGCCCACTTCATCACCGACAAGGGCTCGTTCCCCTACGGCGCCCACTTCTGCGAGGTCGCCGTCGATACCCGCACCGGCAAAGTATACATCAAGAAATACTACGCCCTGCAGGATGCCGGAACGCCGATCAACCCCGAGCTCGCGCTCGGGCAGATCTATGGCGGCGTTCTCAAGACCATCGGTCACAGTCTCTACGAGGAGATGATCTTCGACGAGAAGGGCCGCTGTCTCAACCCGAACTTCATCGACTACAAGGTGCCGCAGATGGGCGATTTGCCCGAGGATTTCAAGGCCGTTCTCGTCGACACCAACGATCCGTTCGGGCCGATGGGCGCGAAATCGATCTCCGAGATCTCGTGCAACGGCGCGGCCCCGGTCATCGCCGCCGCCATTCACGACGCGGTCGGCGTCTGGATCCGGAGCTGGCCGTTCACCCCCGAGAAGATCCTGCGGGCCCTCGGACGGGTTTCGTAAGGAATCAAGATGATCCTGGGGATTCTCCTCGCCGCGGGCGCCTCGCGGCGGATGGGCCGCGACAAGCTCGGCCTGCCGTGGCGGGGAACGACGGTTCTCGGGGCCACGCTCGACCGCTGGGCGGCGGTGCCGGCGCTCGACGAGATCCTGCTCGTCCGGCGGCACGCCGACCCGGCCGGCCAGCGGCCCCGGGTCCGGCTGCTCGTCAATGACAACGCCGACGAGGGGATGGGCAGTTCGTTCCGGCTGGCCGCCAACGCGTTGCCCCCCGACACCGAAGCGGTGGTCTTCGGCTTTGCGGACATGCCGGAGATCACCCCGGCCACCATCGCCGCTCTCATCGCCGCCTGGCGCCCGCTCGGCCCGCGCGCAATCGTCGCGCCGGTCTTCGGCGGGAAACGCGGCCACCCGGTGGTGTTCGGCGCCGATCATTTCCCCACTCTGCGGGAGTTGGCCGGCGACCAGGGCGGCCGGGCCATTCTCCAGCGGCATGCCGCCGATCTGGCGCTCGTTCCCGTCGACGATCCGGGCGTGACTTTCGATCTCGACACACCCGCCGACCTGGAGGCACGGTCATGAAGGTTCTCATCCTCGGAGCGGGCGAGCTGGCCAGCGCCGTGGCGCACCGGCTGTTCCGAGCGGGGTTCACCGTTGCCATGACCGAAGTGAGCGAGCCGCTCGCGATCCGGCGGGCCGTCTCCTTCTGCAGCGCCGTCTGGGAGGGTGAGATCGAGGTGGAAGGCGTCCGCGGCCGGCGGCGGGAACCCGGTGTACCGCTTCCCGACGAACTCGACCACGTCGCCATCGTCATCGATCCCGAGGCAACCCTTCTGGCCACGTGGCACCCCGAGGCCCTGGTCGATGCGCGGCTTCTCAAGCGCCCTCATGCGACATCCATCGCCCAGGCGCCGCTGGTCATCAGTCTTGGCCCCGGTGCCGTCTGTGGCCGCGATGCCCACCTCGTCGTCGAAACCCATCGGGGCCACGATCTCGGCCGCCTGATCGAAACGGGCAGCGCGGCCGTAGATACCGGCATTCCCGGAAGTATCGGCGGCCTCACGGCCGAACGGGTGTTGCGCGCGCCGTCCGCCGGCCGTGTCCGCACCGCCAGAACCATCGGCGATCGGGTGCAGGCGGGCGATCCGGTGGCGTGGATCGGCGAAGAACCCGTGCGGACCCCGATCGCAGGGGTGCTTCGCGGCATCCTTCACGACGGCCTGCTGGCCACGCCGAACCTGAAACTGGCCGATGTCGATCCGCGCGGCGAAGTTCGCGCCTGTTTCACCCTGTCCGACAAAAGCCGCACGATCAGCGGCGCCGTCCTGGAAGCGGTGTTGAACCGATTCCGCCTGGTCGGTCGATGAACGCCTTTCTCGAATACGGGGATATCTGGCTCATCGGCGGCGGCGGCAAGACGACGCTGATGTTCCGGCTCGCCTCCGCCTGGGCCGCGCGCGGGGAGCGCGTGATCTGCACCACCACGACGAAGATCTGGCCCCATGAAACGAGCGCATGCCCCGACGTGCGGATCGGGGATTTCCCTTCGATCGTCACCGGCCTGCGCGAGCGGCCGGCTCCGATGATCGTGGTCGTAAGCCGCCTCGAGCAAGGCAAGTGTCACGGGTTTTCCGCCGAAGAGGCTTTCTCTCTCAAGCCATACGCCCGTCGCCTGATCGTCGAAGCCGACGGCTCGGCCGAGCGGCCGATCAAGGCCCACGCGCCGCACGAACCGGTCGTCGCAGCCGGAGCGTCCTGCGTCATTGGCGTGGTCGGCGGCTGGTGCGTCGGAGCGCCTCTCGATGCCGTGCATGTCCATCGCCCCGAGCGGTTTTCCGCCATCACCGGCCGGCCCATCGGGGAAACGGTCACGGCGGAAGACGTAGCCCGCGTGATTCTCGACGATGCAGGCTGGATCCATGCCGTGCCGCCCGGAGCCGCTTTTCATGTCGTCGTCACCGGTGCCGACGGCGGCATCGTTGCGGCGCTCTCCGCCCATCCGAAGGCCGGCAAGCTCACCGGAATCCATCACGCGCCGAAAGACTAATATAATATTATATGATATATTTTTATCCGCTTTATGGTACGCCGACCGAGCAGGATCGGCGAGAGCCGTGATGATGGTGCTATCACGCGAACTTGTTCGAACGGGAGTGCCGGGGTGAGCGAAAAACAGATCGATGCACGCGGACTGATGTGCCCAAAACCGTTGATCCTGGTCAAAAAGGCCCTGGGCGAGATGCCACCCGGCGGGCAGATCGAGGTTCTTCTCGACAACGCGACGGCCCGAGACAACGTGGTGCGTTTCCTTCAGGATTACGGCTGCAAGCCTGTCTGCACGGAAACAGAGGGGATGTTCACCCTTCGTACCACGGTCGTGACGCCCCCCGTCGCCGCCCCCCGTCCCGAAGAGCATTGCCGGCCTGACGGTGCATCCCGCCCCTACGTCCTCGTGTTGAACCGCCCTTTCATGGGCACCGGAAGCGAGGAACTGGGAAAGATCCTGATGCAGGCGTGCATCAATTCGATCAGGGAGACGACGCCGCTGCCTTCCGCCATTCTGTTCTACAATGCCGGCGTGAACCTGGCTTGCGAAAATTCCCCGGTGCTGCCCGCCCTCCGCGATCTCGAGTCACGGGGGATACGGATGCTGGTATGCGGCACCTGTCTCGACTATTTCGACCTGAAACAGAACCTGCTCGTCGGCCGCGTCTCCAACATGTATGACATCATGCAGACCATCGCCTCGGCCGGCACGGTTTTCGCTCCGTAAGGGAACCCAGATTGTATATCAATACATATTTCGACAACGGCGCCACCTCGTTTCCCAAGCCGCCCGATGTTGCCCGGGCGACGAGCCGGTATCTCGCGGAGCTGGGCGGGCCGTATGGGCGCAGCGCCTATCCGCGAGCCGTCGAGGTCAGCCGCACGCTCGAAGCCGCCCGGGACCGCCTGGCCGCGCTGCTGGGTATCGGCCGGCCCGAGCTTCTGGCGTTCCAGCCCAATGCCACGACCGGCCTGAATCTCGTGTTGCAGGGCTTCCTGCGCCCGGGCGACGAGGTGCTGGTCTCACCGCTCGAGCATCACGCCGTCACGCGGCCTCTGGCAGCTCTGCAGCGGCTTCGGGGTATCACCTGGCGCATGCTGCCCGCCGAACCGGACGGAATGGTACAGGTCGGCGAGATCCGTCACGTCCTCACCCCGCGCACCCGCCTGGTGGTCGTCAACCACCAGAGCAACGTGAACGGCCTCATCCAGCCCCTGCGGGAAATCCGCAACGCGTGCGGCGAGATTCCCGTGCTGGTCGATGCCGCCCAGTCGGCCGGGGCGACGGAACTGCGCATCGATGACTGGAAGCTCGACTTCGTGGCGTTCACGGGCCACAAGAGCCTGCTGGGCCCCACCGGAACGGGCGGCGTGTTCCTTCGTCGACCCGAAGAGGTGGAGCCCCTCGTCTACGGCGGCACCGGCAGTGTTTCGGAAACCACCTCCATGCCCTCGTTTGCCCCCGATCTCTTTGAGGCGGGCACCGGCAACATCGCCGGGATCTTCGGTCTGCTGGCGGCCGTCGAGCACCCTCCGGCCCCGGGCCACACCCGCCGGGAATACCTGGCCTTCATCGATGCCGTGGCCGCGCTTCCGGGAGTGACCGTGCTTCGAGCCGCAGATCCCGAGCGACAGGGGAACCTGTTCTCGTTCCGGCACGCCCGGCTCGATCCGTCTGTAATTGCCACCAGCCTCAACGAGCGGTTCGGCATCGAGGTGCGGGCGGGTCTGCACTGTGCGCCGCTCGCCCACCAGACGCTGGGATCGTTTCCCACGGGCGCGGTCCGGCTGGCCCCTTCCCGTCTTCACACGCCTGCCGAGTTCGAGTTTCTGCTGCGCGCCCTGCGGGAGATTCTTGCATGAACACCGTTCTGCTGCTGTTCCGCAACACCCGGGAGGTGATCAAGGCCGAGGAAGCCTGCCGCCGGGCCAATCTCGCTCTCCAGGTCATCGCCACGCCGAAATATATCTCCTCCGATTGCGGCATGTGCCTGCAGATCGCGGAAACCGACAGCCGCCAGGCCCTGGAGCTCATCACCCCGCTGGGAATCCAGCCCCAAGCGCACAGCGAACCCCCTGTCCCACCAGCCTTCGATCTGCTGACGACGGTCAAGGAAGGCGGCTGTTCGGCGAAACTGGCTCCCGATCTGCTGACCGAAGCCCTCCACCGCTTCCCCGCCCCGTCCGATCCGAGGCTGCTGGTTGGTCTCGACACCTGTGACGATGCGGGTGTCGTGCAGATCAGCGATGACATCGCGCTGATCGAGACGACGGACTTCTTCCCCCCTATCTGTTCCGACGCCTATGAATTCGGCCAGATTGCCGCCGCCAACGCCCTGAGCGATGTGTTCGCCATGGGCGGCCAGGTGCTGTCGGCCATGAACCTGGTCATGTTCCCCGCCTCGGGCATTCCCCTGGAAGTGCTTGGCGAGATCCTGCGGGGCGGCCGGGAGAAGGTCGTCGAGGCCGGCGGCATCATCGTCGGCGGCCACACGATCGCCGATTCCCCGCCGAAATACGGGCTCGCCGTCACCGGCACGGTTCATCCGTCACGCGTGATCGCCAATTCCAACGGCACGCCGGGCCAGACATTGATTCTCACCAAACCGCTGGGAACCGGCGTGCTGGTGGCCGGACAGCGCGTCGGAGAAGCCGATCCCGCCCATTACCGCGCGGCGCTCGAGTCCATGAAACAGCTCAACCGGGCCGGGGCGGAGATCATGCAGAACTACGGCGTGGCCTGCGCCACGGACATCACGGGGTTCGGTCTGCTCGGCCATGCCCTCCACATCGCCCGCGCCAGCGGCATCACGCTCGAGTTCGATGGAGCCCGCCTGCCGGCACTGGCCGGTGTGCGGGAGCTGATCAGCCGCGGCTGCATTCCGGGCGGGGCGTTCCGGAACCAGACCTACATCGAGGGATCGACCACGTTCGGGGACGGCGTTTCCTCCGTCGATCGCATGCTGGCTCTCGACCCCCAGACGTCGGGCGGGCTGCTGATGCTGATCTCCCCCAATGCCGCCAAGCCGGCCCTGGCCGACCTGCACGCCGCCGGATACCCCTCGGCCGCCGTTGTCGGGCGCGCCACGACTCTGCAGAAGTCCCTGCTGAGCGTTTTCTGAATCCCTTCTCCGGCCTCGCAACGCTGCAGAGCAGGCGTCTTGGGGCAGATCGTGATCCGCCTGCGATTCGCATGTCAGCAGCCGGGGTCTGTCATCCGATTGCCTTGGCATGATATACTGTTTGAAATATCCATCGTAGGAAGGGACAAAACGGCTGGCAATTTCTTCCCAGCCTCGATCAAAGGGCCAGCAGAGCGATGCATACGCACATGAATCACGACGAACTGACCACACTGGGGTGGAGCGACTGGTTCGAGAAGCAGGTGGCAGATCAGCCGGCGACAACGATCGCGCGTGTCGCGGCGGTCGACCGGGAACAACTGCTGCTTGTCGACCAGACCGGACCGTTTCGCGCAAAACTGGCCGGCAGCTTTCTGCATCAGCATCCCCTGCCCCATGAGCATCCGTGCGTGGGCGACTGGGTGTGCCTGGAACGTCAGCCCGGTGACGATTTCGGGATGATCCACGCGCTGCTCGAGCGCAAGACCGCCCTTCGCCGGCGGGCGGCGGGCCCCGGCGGCGATTCCCAGATGATCGCCGCCAACATCGACTGTGCCGTCATCGTCCAGTCCTGCCAGTATGACTTCAATCTCAACCGGCTGGAGCGCTATCTCGTCATGGTGATGGACGGCGGGGCCGTTCCGCACATTCTGCTCACCAAGACGGATCTTGTCGGACCTGACGTTCTGGCCGGCCAGATGGCAGACCTCCGCGCCGCCGGCATCACCGCCCCGGTTTCGACGCTGAGCAACATGACGGGGGACGGCCTCGAAGCCCTCGAGCGGCTGCTCGAGCCAGGCAGGACCTACTGTTTCGTCGGCTCGTCCGGCGTGGGCAAGAGCACCCTGATCAACCACCTCGTCGGCCGCGTCCGGCAGGAGACGAAGACCGTGAGCGGCACGGGCGAGGGCCGCCACACGACGGTCCGGCGCGAACTGATCCGTCTCGATAGCGGGGCACTGGTCATCGACAATCCCGGGATGCGCGAGTTCGGCATCTGCGGCGCGGAAAGCGGCATCGAGAGCGGGTATTCCGACATCGCGAGCCTATCCGCCGGCTGCCGGTACCGAAACTGCACCCACACGGGCGAGCCCGGCTGCGCCGTTCGCGAGGCCGTTCGATCGGGCGATCTCAGCCGCGAGCATTTCGACAGCTATAGAAAGCTGCGTCACGAGTCGGAGTTCCACCAGCTCTCCAACGCCGAAAAGCGCAAGAAAGACCGTGACTTCGGCAAATTCCTGAAAACCGCCAAAAAATCGTTCAGGGAAAAGTGACAGGCCCACCGCCAAACGTCCCGAAAGGATTCCGGTATGGTACGCATGGTAACGCTCGAGGATATTCCCGCGTGGCTGGAGCTGGCACGCGAGGTCGAGCCGCTGTTCGGCCCCATGGCGGACAGCGAGGAGTTCCGGAGCGGCATCCGCCAGGTCATTCTCGAGGGGAGCGCCTTCTGCGGTGAAACCGAAGACGGCACGATCGGCGGCATCATCGCGCTCAACCGCCCGGGAAACGAGATCGCGTGGCTGGCCGTCTCTTCGGCCTGCCGGGGAAGGGGCATCGGTCGCCTGCTGATGGAAACGGCGGTGCGCGAGCTCGATCCGGCGGCAGACATCCTCGTGCAGACGTTTGCCGGCGGGATCCCCTCGGGAGCGAACGCCCGGGCGCTGTTCACCGGCTTCGGCTTCGCCGATGTCGAGGCTGCCGGGAAAAATCCGGCCGGGATCGACACCGTGATCATGAAACGGCGACCCAGGGCGTCGGAAGGGTAATCCCGGGGGCTCCTGCAATCCGATACCCGGCCGCTGCGTTGAACGGAATGGATCTCTCTGTCAGACAGGCATAGCCCCCTTTACAGGTGGTAAGGGGGTGTCGGATAATGGGGAAGCCCTGCCCCGGGGGCTGGAACAGCCACGGTTCAAAGGAGTTGTATATGAAGCGTTATATCTGCGGAGCGGTTCTTGCCGCTTCGCTTCTGTTCGGCGTCCCCAGCGGGTCCGAAGCGAGAAACATCCTGGGCGACCTGCTCAAGGCGTATCAGACCTACGAGCAGGTGAACATGATGCTGTGGCTGACGGGCGATACGAAAGCCGAGAAACGGGTCGGCCAGGAGATGAAGTGGATCATCAACCTGACGAACAAGAAGTACAAGGATCCCGAGGCCAACCGGTGGGTGAAATCCGTGTTCGACCGGGTCAAGCCCAACTTCCGCGACCGCGGCTTCGATTACAACATCACGCTTCTGAACGACAACACCGTGAATGCCTTCGCCATCCCCGGCGGCAACATTTTCATCTACAAGGGCATGCTCGACTTCGTCGGGTCGGACGACGAGCTGGCGGCGGTGCTGGCCCACGAACTGGCCCATGCCGAGCGGCGCCATTCCCTGAAGCAGCTTCGCCAGAGCACCGCGTTCCAGCTGCTGCTGCAGAAGGCCGTGAAAAGCGGCCGCGACCGGGACACCTGGGGCCAGGTGGTCGGAGCGGTGACGATGCTCAAATTCTCCCGCGACGACGAGTACGAAGCCGATGAGATCGGCCAGACGAAGATCGCCCAGGCCGGGTTCAACCCGATGGGCCAGGTCGTGCTGTGGGAGAAGTTCGTCCAGAAGTTCGGCAAGGGCGAAAAGGGCATCATGCAGTATCTGAGCACCCATCCGCCGTCCCAGGACCGCGTCGAGAAGGCCAAGACCCGCCTCGTTTCGCTCGCCCCGGGAAGCTCCGCCGCTCTCACTTCGGCTCCCGGTGTGTCGGCAACACAATTGGCCGCTTCCGACCTGACCCTGTCATTCAATATTCTCTCGGATACTTCTGAAAACCTTCTGCAGAACAGCAGCTTTGAAACCGATCTGGCGAAGAAAGGCATGCCGGACGCCTGGACGGTGAAGGAAGGCAAGGCCGCGTTCGATACCGCGCAGTCCGTGACCGGCCGCGGCGCCCTCCGGCTCGACCCCGAGTCCCACCTGCGCCCCGTGCGTGCCGTATCCGAGATGATCGCGGTCAATCCGGCCGAGGCCTATGTCCTGACCGGCTGGATGCGTTCGGGTGACGGCACCGCCAAGGCGAGCATCGGAGCCGAGGTGTATGACAAGGCGAAGCGGCTGCGCGGATATGTCTGGCCGGTGACCTCGGGGGCGCCGGTTCCGGCATTCTGGCAGCAGATCGAAGGCACCTACACCGGCGGCGCCTCGCCATCCGTCCACCTCCCGGAAGATGCCGCGTTCATCCGGGTTCTGCTCCAGAACGGGCCGCTCTCGCGCAGCAGCGTCTGGTTCGATGACCTGCGCGTCCGGCGGGCGACGACGCCGAAAACCGACAATCTCGTCGACAACGGCGACTTCGAGTATGACGGCGGAAACGGTCTGCCACGCGGGGTTGTCGCCCCGGCCGGCCAGGCGGCGCGCGACCTCGACCAGTTCAAGACCGGGTATGCGGCGCTGCGGATGACCGGAACGGATGCCGGCGAAACGACGGTCGAGCTGGCCCCGATCCCTGTTTCGACGCTGAAGGACGGCCAGCAGCTGCAGGGCTCGTTCCACTTCAACGGCACGGGCGAGATCCGCGCGCGCCTCCTCGTCGAGCTTCTCGACGAGGCCGGGAACCCGCTCAGCCGGCGTCTTGTCGAACGCGGCTTCGTCACGAAGCCGAATCTGTGGCAGGCAACCGGCTTCAAAACGAGCTTCCTGCTCCAGGCCGATGAAAAGAGCGTAGTGAAGAGCATCGGCATCCGGATCGCCGGAACGATCCCCGCCACCGGCACCATCTGGCTCGACAACGTCGTCATGCGCTGAATGACACCCCTGAAAAAACGGACCCCGGGAGGATCTTCCCGGGGTCCGTTCTGTTTCGATCAATCCCTGAATCGTGGGCGATCATCTCCCTGAAACGTGATGAGACCGTGCCGCTTCAGTTCGTGGCAAACATGCTGCACGCGCTCGAAAGAAATCCCGAGCCGGGTGGCGATTTCAGCCATCGTGCGGGTACCGTCGATCAGGGGCATCGTCTGGTGAAGGGCCTGATTGCCTTCGGGATCCACGTGCCAGTCGATGTGGATGCCGAATCTCGAACAAAACACCTCGCCACAGAAGTGGTTGATCGGGACCCGGTTTTGTTCGAGAACGTCGATCATTCGCAGGATGAGATCGACAGACTCCTCGAGATTCCGATTCGTGATGATGGCGGGGGTGTCTTTGTCGGAATGATACTCCGGATACGGCCAGTCGAAGCCGGTTTTCGGGATGAAGCGGTACAGCGCCATCATCGGAACCCGAACGCCGGGACTATTGAACTGCCGTTCGTCGTTCATCGGATGGAATGTGGTGACATCCCCCCCGGGTGCGTGGGTGCGGAAGCCCAGGGAGAAGCACTGGTCGCAATCCGAAGAACCGAACAGCGAGTGTTGGAGAGTGAACGGATAAGAGGTTCCAAGCATTTCCAGGAACAATCCCCCTTTCAGCTTGGGGATCAGACCGGCGTTCTGACTCAGCCAGGCAATCGAGCCGATCGTTTCCGGAAGCAACAACATCCGGTAGGTGTTCCGTAATCCGACCCGCTTCTGGAGCTGCCGCATCACCTCGAGACCAACAGCAATCCCGCTCAATCCATCGTTTGCCTGAGCAGGATGGCAGAGATGGGCGCACAGAACGATCGAATCCTCGCTCATTCCGTTCACGACCATTTCACCGACTTTCAGGCTTCCATAGCTGAAGGCCGAATCGATATGGACGCGATAGGCATCGTCTTGAAGCCGTTCCCGGACCTTCCGCGAGCAGCACAGGCCCCAGTCGCGTTCATAATATTTATAAGCGAATGGAATGGCCTCGGGATCTCTGGGGTGAACGTGCAGATGCTTCAGCAGCTCCTCTCTCGTCACCTCCCCTGCGAACGGCAACGAATAGGACACCACATGGAGCGGATGCTCCTTGGTCGAAAAGAGGGGACGACCATCCAGGGTTTCGAGACGGGCCTCCCGGCAGGCCCACTTTTCCGGCACCGTCCAGGTCCAGCACTCTGTCCCTGTTGGATACCGGTGGATTCGCAGGGGAAACGACCGGGCAAGCGCCGTCAAGGCGGCATCATACCCGTCCGACACGATATCCCTTGGAAGCCTGTAGAGGGAGCGGATGATATCCATCATCGTGGGCGCTTCTTCGAGGCTGATGGAGAAGCTCTGCTTTCCAACCCGCTTTTCCTCGGCTTCGATCAGGTTATCTGCCGGTCCGGTAGCGAGATACCACGGATCTTCCCGCAGTTTTTCCTCGCACAGCTCCCATAGATCACGACAGGATACGCACGTCACTTCCCCAAAGCCGGCCGGTGCAGAAGCGACGAGGCCTCGCTCTCTGGCCGATCGTTCGAGACGGCGCAGATCCGGGAAGCCCTGCTCCCCATAAATCCGGACGTTGTACAGCCATCCTTCCTTCGTGCAGATATCGCCGCGTCGCATCTTCCCAAAAAATAGTTTCAAATATCTATAAGGGACCCGGAACCTCTGTTCGGCATGATGAATAAACGTGGCATACCTGAACCCGACGCCAATGTTGCAGATCTTGGCGCCAATCCCCACCAGACGTTCATGGATGCAGTCACGGCCGAAACAGTCCGGCGGAAGGTCGGCAAAAAGCTCGGCGGTTCTGGGACCCCGGCCAGCCACGGAGAAGATCGGATCCAGACTCCGCAGGACACCGGGCCGTGTGCGGAAATACTCGGTGAACTCCCCGACGTCCGACGGCGTTGTTTCGGGATCGAACGGTTCGTTCTTGCAAAACGAGTAGCTGTAGGTTGGCACCAACAGCGTTCCCTCGGGGCCCAGAACCTCGGAAAACGCCTGATCGAGAAGCAGGGCCGCGCCCGACATCCCTCCCCCCCCCTCGGGAAACCCCAACATTCCCAACCCGACATGCGTGAACACGATGTCGCCCGGGGCGATTCCGACCGTCCTGAGAGCCGATACGAGCGTTTGCTTCGTGTAATGATGCATCCCTTCGTTTGCCGTCATGCTTCCTTCCTCGCTTCGACGACATGCCAGAGAGGAAACTCCCGGGCAAAGCCCCAGGCACGAAGATCCCGTTCCTTCAGAGCCGGTGAAGGCTCGAGTTCCTCCATCCCGATGATCGAAAATCCATTGTTAACGAACGATTTGATGTAATTCGACAGGGACGTGGTGACGGCGAAATATTTTTGCCGATATTCCGAGAGGATGGTGAAGGGGTGTTCGGGATCGCCAAGCCAGGGAAGCAGCCAGAACAGATAATGCGGTTCCATGCTGATGAACAGGCCACCCGGCTTGAGCAGCCGCCGAATATCCGCGAAAAGGGCTCGGATGTCCGTCGACTGGCGGGGAGAGATCGGGACGAAGTAGAACAGCATCGCATCGCTCATGAACACCGCATCGGCCTGTCCGGCGGGGAACCGGTCGAGCGCGCCGGGGCGGCCGATATCCGCCTCCTCGAATCGTGCCCCGCCGGAGCGGTGACGAGCCACGTCGAGATACGCCACGTTGGGATCGAGACCGAGCGTGTCGGCTCCCGTCCGGGCGATCAGGTCGGTGAAATACCCCGGACCACAGCCCAGATCGATGACACGCATGCCGGGACCGAATTTTTTCGGGAGATATTCCTTCAGGAACGCCGCCTGGACCGCTCCATACAGATTCCCTTTCACCTCCGTCAGGTCGTCGGTGAACTTCTGGGTCAGCCACCAACTCTCGGGAGAGAGACGTCGCATGAGCATCAGATGCTGGCCAAGTCGCTGATGGAAATTCCCCAGGTGCTCAAAATCGAGCACCGACGTTTTGGGGCCGAGCGATCGTCGATAGGCGTCGGAATCGTCGATGACGAGTCGATGCTTCCGAAAGCGCTCCAGGAGGGCGACTCCCGTCACTTCCTCGGCATCCGGCCACTCGGCGGGCGTGCGGCGGAACGGCGTCGGATCAGCCATCAGTCCATCTTCATTCGCAAACCAGGCGATCTCCCAGACTCGGAAGGGATCTTGCCCATGACGAAGAACCAGCTCGGATTCAGGGAAGGAAGCGATCCCGCCGAGAAGCTCGAGACCGGATGTTTCCACACCCAGACTCGACCGGGCCGCGACATTGTAGAGAATCCATCGCCCCGCGGCAGGAAGCACGACCAGCTCCGGTGCCAGCTCAGCCACGGGCCTGTTCCTTCCGCATCCGCTCGATCAGCGAGATGAGACCTCCGACGGTGCGAAACTCCATCGACTGCATCTCGGCCGGCGAAAACCGGATGCCGAAGGTCGCCTCGAACTCGAGAACCATTGCCACGATGCCCATCGAGTCGATGACGCGGGTATCCAGATACTCGCATTTCAACCGATCCTCCTCGGTGGCCCCGGGAATCCCGCCCTTGCTGCCGAAGAAGGCCAGAACCTGCTGCTTCACATCCATCCCATCCTCCTATTCATACTGAATCCCGATGTTGTCGGCCATTTCGCGAAGACCGACCGCGTCCATCGTTCCCTCCCCGCGCTCCACGCGCTGGATCCACTCCGCTTCGAGCTTGACACGCCGCTCACAAAGGGGAATCAGACTTTCCGCCATCGCCGCTGGAACAACGACGATTCCGTCCTCATCCCCACTGATGATATCTCCCGGATTGACCGCAACCCCGCCGCACGAGACGGGGGAATTCACGTTTCCGCCCCACCCCTTCAGCGGCCCGCCCGGTGATGTTCCCAAGGCAAACACCGGCACCTTTCGTTTCCGGATCTCGTCAAGATCTCGCACCATCCCGTTGATGACGATGCCGGCAAGGCCGAGCTTTTCGGCCATCAGAGTCTGGACTCCTCCCCAGGCGGCTCGCGACCTGATCCCCTTCGCATCGATGACCAGCACATCCCCGCGCTGGACAACTTCGAGAGCGATGTGGCTCATCAGGTTGCATCCCTCGGCTTCTTCCACGGTGACAGCCGGACCACAGCACCTGGCTCCGGAGCCCATCAAGCGGATATCGGCATGCATGATTCCCATGCGGTTCATGCAATCCGAGATGATTGACGGGGAAAATTGCCGCAGGATCTCGACGACACGGGCATCCGGTCGGGTGATTGCTCGCCGGACACGGCCGGGAAGCGCGCCACGCGAAGCCATCGGGGCCTTTTCCCTCGGTCGGTGGTGCAACGGAATTTCCTCGAGCCCGAGACGCATCATCAGGATCTCGCGGACCCGGCGCTTCTGAATCTTTCCGGTGGCGCTCTTCGGAAACTCCTCCAGTTCGAGCAGCCGGGCCGGCCGCTTCTCCGGCGCCAGCCCGGCTTTGCAGAGTCCCGACAACTCTTGCATGACGCGATTCGCATCCGACCCTTCCCGCAGACGGACGACGGCAGCCACATCCTCGCCATACATCGGATGGGGGATGCCGACGACGGCACACTCGACGACGGCTGCATGCTGGTGAAGCAGGTTCTCGACGGCCGCCGGACTGATGTTGATGCCGCCACGGATGATGAGATCCTTCTTCCGGCCCGTGATAAAGAGATCTCCCGTCTGCATCAGGATGCCGATATCTCCGGTCGGAAACCACTCCTGCATCTCCCGCTCCACCAGCGCGCCGGTCTCCGGATCCAGGGAGCCCTTCATGAGGAACGGCGTGCAGACATGGATTTCCCCTTCTTCCCCGTAAGGGACCGGCGCCCCGCCGGCATCGAGAATCGTCACCTGCACTCCCGGGAGAAGACGGCCGACGCAGCCGTCGAGGTCCGGCAGGGTCGGGGCGTTCGTCGTGATGAACGTCGTTTCTGACAACCCGTAGTTTTCGAGAATCCGCACCCCGTAGCGTGCCTCGAAATCTCTTCTCAGCTTCACCGGAAGCGGGGCCGTACCCGCCAGGACTGTCCGCACGGAGGAACGGCAGTAGGACTCGCCCTCCCTGCCTCGATCCATTTCCATCAATATAGAACATATCGTCGGCACGAGCCAGAGAGTATCGACACCATGTTCCCGCGGAATCCGCCAAAAATCGATGATCGACGAGGCATGGAACGTATCCGTCAGAACGACACTCGAGCCCGCCACATACGGCAACATCAGCAGATTATAATATCCGCCAAGGTATGTCATCGCGAGGATCCCGAGAAAGCGGTTGTTCGGGCCCAGGCCGACTCGATGGGAGAAGACCCGGGCATTGTCGATCAGATCGGCGATCCGATGGACCACTCCCACTGGCCGCGCCGTGGTTCCCGATGTGTATACGATGCACATCGTGTCATCAGGCCCGACACCGTCGAAGGGAAGCACCGGCTCACTCGCAGACAGCGTCGGGGCATCCAGGACCGGAAATCCCGTCGGAATCGCTCCTGACCGGCCATCTGCGAGCAGGACCACCCGGTCTCCGTGCGCCGAAAGCCAGGCCGGATCGAGATGCCCGAACGTCTCTGCCGACACGACCACCAGGCTCGCGTGGCTGTGTTCCAGCAAAAGCTGCACCTCTTTCCGCGTGAGCGTTGGATTGATCGGAACGGCAATGCATCCTCCGTAGAGGCATCCAAAATACAGTTCGGCGAAAAGCGACGAGTTGTGCAGGATGAAGGCAACCCTGTCACCCCGCGTCAGACCCCGGCCCCGGAAATATCCGGCCGCATGGCGGCCGGCATGATCGATATCCGAGAACGTCATGGTCCGGCCCGTCATGGCATCGATCAGAAAAGGCCTTTCTCCGTACGTCTGGGGAAGATGTTTCAGCCACTCAATCGCATTCATAGCGTTTCCTCCGGTAGCACAAGGTGTCCGTTTTCAAGGACGGGACGATCGTCGACCCGCAGATCGGCATGCCGCAGCACCATGTCGAGATGGAATGGAACACGGTTGCGGCCGCCGATCGTCGCATTCGAGCCAAATCCGAGATGGACCGTGCCGCGGCAGCCTTCGTCTTCCAGCATCGAGCCGCACAACCGTGCAGCCGGATTGAGCCCGACCCCCAGTTCGGCAAGCACACGCGTCGCGGGTTCACCGAGACGGTCAGATCGGAAGA
>ENA-UOWO01001039-UOWO01001039.1-activated-sludge-metagenome-genome-assembly--contig:-NODE-1039-length-38199-cov-12.581586_pt1 | contig 38199 bp, 36 predicted proteins | sample MGYA00238148_ERZ761564 | MGnify/ENA primary metagenome ERZ761564 (study PRJEB28885, sample SAMN05720194) | activated sludge metagenome | isolation source: Anaerobic digester | place: USA... | reverse complement strand
GGCATGAATGAGATATCAGCAATGAAATTAGATGTTATATCCGGAGGCGGTAGAAAAAAGGATTTCTGGGATATCCATGAATTGTTGAATCACTTCAGCATTCAACAAATGCTTGACTTACATGAGAAAAGGTATCCTTATAGTCATGATCCGTCCCAAATATTAAAAAAGCTGACTGATTTCACCAGCGCTGATGATGACTTTAATCCGTTCTGCCTGAAAGGCAAACACTGGGAATTAATCAAGCTGGATTTGATTGAATGGTTTAAATAAGTATTTTTGCCGCTGGCGATGGAGTTCGCCCTGAACCGCCTCACGAGCTGATGACTCCTGTTCTTGAACTAAACGAATTCCTATGTTGAAGATGTTTTTAATCACAGGGGCAGGAGGTTTTATAGGAAGCGGGCTCAGGTACCTGGTACAGCGAGTTATCGCCATCTATCTCCCGGTCACCTTCCCTTTCGCCACCTTGTTCATCAATGTTTTCGGTTCCCTGCTCATTGGGATAATATATGCCCTGAGCGACAAAACAAGCATGTTAAATCCCGAAATGCGGATTTTTCTGGCTATAGGTGTTTGCGGCGGATTCACCACTTTTTCGACCTTTTCGCTCGACACTTACAGCCTGGTCAAAGACGGTGCCTATTTATTTGTATCCCTCTATATTTTTGCCAGTGTAATTTTAAGTATTGCCGCCGTTTTCGCCGGAATCTGGATCGTTAAATCGTTGTAGTCATGAAATCACTTACCGGAAGTGCCACTTTATTGCGCATTTATGTTGGAGAACTCGATAAGTATCATCATCAGCCGCTTTACGAAGCCATTGTCTTGTTTGCCAAACGACAGGGGCTGGCCGGCGCCACCGTATTGCGCGGGCTTATGTCGTACGGGGCGAACAGCATGATCCATACTTCAAAATTATTTGCCCTTTCGGAAGATCTACCCATCATCATCGAAATCGTGGATGAAGAGGATAAAATACAGGATTTCATCCAAAAGCTTCAACCCTATTTCGAAAGTGCAAAGTACGGCGGGCTGGTGACACTGGAAGAGATCAGGGTGATTTATTATCAGAACAGTAAAACAACTCAGGATTAAACATAAAAGCGAACCTCATGAAAATCCCTTTAAACCAGTTTGAGCAGTATATCGATGAAACTATCCTGAAAAGAGGTTTAAGTTATTTCAAGAAAGGCCTGGTGGAGGATCCTGAGGAATTATCGCCGGGATTCTTCGAAGCTATAGTTGAAGGATCTGAATCATACAGGGTAACGGTTTCTATTAAAAACGAAATCATTACGGACCATTCTTGTACCTGCCCATACGATCTGGGTCCGGTGTGCAAGCATATTGCAGCGCTCTTATTTGCTTTACAGGCTGAAAAGCTTGGAATTAACAAGCAAAATAAAATAACCGCTGCTAAAAATTCAACAGAAATGACCAGAAAGAAAGGTCGGAAAACGGTCATTGAGCAGGTAGATGAGATCCTGACCAAACTGCCTCCAAATCATATTGCGGAATTTATACGGGAACAGTGCATACAGAATCCTGCATTTCGCAGGCTGTTTATTGCCCGGTTTATTACCCAGTTTGAGGGTGAATCGAAAGCGGTTTACGCTCAACAGGTAAAGGCGATACTTAATTCGGCAAAAGGGCGTCATGGATTTATAGAATGGAACAGGGCCGGAGCGGTAGGAAAAGCTGTATATGAAATGCTGGTCAATGCCCGGAAACAGTTGGAAGTGAAAAACTATCAGACGGTCATGCTCATTTCCTGCGCTGTTCTGGAGGAAATGTTCAAAGCGCTTCAATTTGCGGATGACAGCGACGGCGATATCGGAGGAGGTGTCAGCGAAGCTGTGGAGATCCTGTTTCTTGTTTCAGAGGAAGACCTGCCTGAAGAGAACCGGAAATGGCTCTTCGATTATACGATATCGGCAATTAAGAAAAGGCTTTACAATGGATGGGACTGGGACCTTGACATGTATGCCCTTGCCGCCAACCTGATGAAAGGAGAAAAAGAAGCTTCCGTTTTGCTGGGATTGATCGAATCAATGGCTTTTTCCGAATACATGGAAAGGCATGTTCAGGAGATCAGGGTCAAAATCCTAAGGAAAAGCGGTCGTAATGCAGAAGCGGATGCATTTGAAGCAAAGCATTTAAATAATCCGATTTTCAGGGAACAAGCTATCAAGAAGGCTATTGCAGCCAATGATCTTGACAAAGCCGGGCAAATTGCTCATGAAGGCATAAAGCAGGACAAGAAAGACAAACCGGGGCTTGTCGGTGATTGGGTGGACTGGCTTTTAAAGATCGCTCAGAAGAGGAACGACCGGCAAATGATCATTACCCATGCCAGGTATCTATTTGACATGGCTAATCGCGATCACAAATATTACTACAAAATATTAAAGGAAACCGTTGATCAGGCTGAGTGGCCCTCATTTACAGATGAACTGATCCGTCAGCTTTCTGATCACAGACGTTGGGGAGATCCCTATCTGTTAGCCTGGATATGTATAGAAGAAGAAAAGTGGGAAACTTTACTTAAGGTTTGTGACCGTGGTTTCACCCTCGGCGGGGTCCTGGAATATGAAAAACATCTTGCAAAACACTACCCTGAAGAGCTTGCCGCAATTTATAAGAGGAAAATACTGGAACTTCTGGACCGGAGTACCGGAAGGAACCATTACCAGGAAGCCGCACGCTTTATCCGGAGAATGAAAAAAATAGGTGCAACGGCGCAGGCAGAACAACTGGTTGGCGAAATAAAGCAAAAATATCCACAGCGCAGGGCGCTGTTGGAGGAGCTGGAGAAGGTGTGAGGAATTTTCCCAGATAATTTCAAGGAAATATTTAATTTTACTACTGATTAATCCCACCATGAAATTAGATTTCACGAAAGGTGTTTTTGTGCAGGTCGGTGGTGAACTGGGAAAGCATAACAGTTTGCCAATCGATAATTTTATTCAGTTTGCCCAAAATCTTCAAAATACTATTCTCAATATAGCTAAGCATGATCTACCTTTGGATCAACCGATTGATCCAGACAACTTCAGGCTTGAAATTACTGATTTTAAAAAAGGAAGTGCTGTACCTCAGTTTGCTTTTACTCATCGTTATCAGGAAACCCTTGGCGAAACCCTGTCAATCCATCGCGAAAAGGTTTCCAGGCGTTTTGAAGAATTGATGATCATTGCCGATGAGGGTAATTATACGAAAATCAGATTGTTATACCCTGAACCCGCAAAGCGAGCTGTTTTTGTAGAAAACCTCTATTCACTTTCAAATGATTTTGGTAACTCTCCGGTAAGTTTTGCAGAGTACTCGCCTGAAAGCAATCAGTTCGCACCTATTTTCAGGATAAAACGATTTAAAGCCGAGACGAAAAGAGAATTATTAGCAGATGTAATTCCAAGTTCAAATCTGGCGGAGGAAGAAAACACGGCCTATGCCAAAGTGAGACTAAAAAATGATAAAAAAGGAAAGCCGAGAAGATTAATTACTCAACTGTATACCCAAAAAAAATCTCATTGAACTTTGCCCCTGAAATTATTAGTATGACTGACAGGCAATATATGTTAAAATTCCCATTGCGTTGCCACTTTGAGAAAGAAGACGATTTTTATGTCATACAATCAGAAATGCTGGATATTATTGGCACAGGCCGGAGCGAAGAAGAGGCAGAGCAAAGTTTTTCGCAGGAATTTGATTTTTTGTATAACAGACTAAATGAATTAAACGATGATCAATTATCTGTAAAGCTGCGCATGGTGAAAAGTTTTATTAATCAGATGATCGATAAGATTGAAAAATTATGAGTGTTTTAGATCCGGGTAAAACCCTCCGTAATTTAAAGAAGAAAAGCTTTCAGGAATCGACGGTCCGATCAGGTGATCATATTTATCTGGAGTACTTTTATGAAAAGAAACTTGTTACATACACAAAAATCAGCCATCATTCTTCAGATATAGGACCACACCTAATTAAACAAATGTCTTATCAATGTAAACTATCGAAAGATCAATTTCTTGATCTTGCTAAATGTCCGATGGGGCAAGGGGAATATGAGGAAATTTTAAAGCGTAACGGAATTCTAAGCCAATGATTTAGTAAATCTTTAAATAGAATTTGTTTTTCCGCAAGATGAATATTAGGCCTATGAAAACTAAATGCATAACCCGGCTGATGATCATTGTGATACTATACATGCATCCAATTCTTAGCCACAGTACCATTGTCACTGTAGATAACAATTACCCATCCCAGGGAGATTTTACAACATTACAGGCCGCCCATGATGCGGCTTCCAATGGAGATACTATTTTAATCTTCCCTTCATTTGTACCTTACCAGGGATTAGTCATTACAAAACGACTTATTATCATTGGTAGTGGTTTTGAGCAGGAAAATGACAACGTAAAACTCTCCATTCTAAAGAGCTCGGTAAGTATTGATGCCGGAGGCGATGGAACAGTTATGGAAGGATTGTTATTTAAAGACTTTGACAATTATTCCGACCCGGTTGGACTAATTATTAATGCCAATAGCACACTTGTTCGAAGAAATAAATTAGAAAGGATCTTTGTTTATCCGAATCACACTGGAAATATTATCTCACAAAATCATGTTGAATTTACGGGAAATCACTATCAATGGGGAAGTATTTATGTCGAAAATGGTAACGAAGTTCTCATTGAAAACAATATCGTTATTAATGATAATGGAAGTGTTGGAAGGGGAATTATATTGTATGGAACAGCCATAAGTGGCTCGGTTTGTAATAATGTTATAATGGTTTATAACTTAGATCATGGATCTAATACCACTATAGACCTAAATTATTCAAATTGCGAAGCATACAACAACATCGCCATTCAAGGCAATGCATTTGGATCAAATTTTTTCAACAATATGGGAGATGGTACGCAATTTCCAACCGGCAATGGTAACATGCAAAATGTCAGCATGAACGAAGTATTCGTGGACCACAATTCTTATGATTTCCATTTAAAACCCGGTTCTCCGGCCTTCGGTAACGGTTTGAACGGGGATGATATGGGCGTTTACGGTGGGGCGAGGCCCTTTGTTGATCACGGTTACCCGGGAATCCCCAGCATCTACTTCCTGAATGTGCCTTTTTACACCACACCGCAGGAGGGGCTTAATGTCACAATAAAAGCCAAAAGTAACCCCCAGTAAATTTCATAATGCCATGAAATTTTTACTCCTTTCTAAAAGAGGGCTTTTCAGGAGGTTGAAAATCCTGTTGACTTTCTTCCTGTTTCCTTTGATCATGCTGGCCCAAAATGAGTTCAGTACCAATATTCGTTCTGTACTCGGTCCTCAATATGTAAAAATATCTGACCCGTTTCTTATCAATCTACTTATTGATTATGAACACTTTCAAAAATATTCTGATTCATCGGAAAGCATCTCTCATTACCGGAAATCACTTCACGAAAAATCAGAGATCTTTGATGTAAGCCTTGCCGACAATGACCAGACTATCATTGGAATTCTTCTGAAAATCAGGAGTGGATCTGGGACTGATTTAGGAGGCCTGGCTAATAATAAACTTTATCCGGGAAATGACTTTGATGTGATCTCGGGCACTATTTCCCCGGAAGCTCTGCTCCTCCTGATAAAAGACACGAATATCGTCAGAGTAGAGCCTTCTTACAGGATGTATGCTTTTATAAACCAGAGCACACAAGACATTAATGCCCAGGAGGTTTGGACCGGTAACGCCGGCATACCTGATTGTATAGATGGTTCAGGCGTTTACCTGGGAATAATTGACGGTGCTCCGAACCGGTCTCATATAACTTTCCAGGACGCCCAGGGCAATTGCCGGTTTTTAAACACGTGGGAACTGACTCCTGATGATCATGGAACCCATGTAGCCGGTATTGCCGGAGGCCGTGGCGACGCTAGTGGAAACTTTCGCGGTGTGGCCTATAATTCAATTCTTTTGTGGGACACCCTGGCCTCTGGGGAGCCTGGTAAATTTAACATATCATCAGCAGAGTTGCAGGAATCCGTGCAAAACATGATCAGTATTTCAGGATCCAATCCGCTAGTAATCAATCACAGCGCTGGTTATTACTTTGGCCCTCACGACGGCACGACTATTTTGGAGCAATCGTTAAATAACCTGCTAACCGGAAATAAAATAATGGTTAATGCTGCCGGGAATGCCGGTCCGCAAAATGATGATATATTCCAGCATATTTACGGCATTGTCCCAAATGATACCACACAGCCACCTTTTGATGCATTGTTTGAAGTGTTTCAAAATACGGTTAATACCAACAAATTCCCGACCTATCTTGAATTCTGGCATAATGGTCTTCTGGATGTTAAAGTTTCAGATCACCAGGGGAATTTCACAAATAAAATAGGACCTGGTGGTTATTTCATTTTTAATTCTGATGACGATGATACCATAATCATTACCAATTCGGAGAGCAACAGTTATCAAATAGGATTTGAAAATTGCAGCCAGGCCAGTGTTATTAGCCTGATCCTGGATCCAGGTGAAGATGAGACATTTCAGCCAGGAACATATTATATCCGTTTTTATACACATCAGCAAGGAGTGAGTGATACATTGAACGGTTATCACGTTATATATAACTGTCATAAATATGGTCGGTTTATAAATGGTGATTCTTGTCAGACGCTTGCAGTCCCTTCCATGGCAGAAAAAGTGATTTGTGTATCAGCCCATAGAAAATCGACGGATAATAACGGGGGTTGGGCTGAATACAGCAGTTGCGGGCCGCTCAGGACAGATACTCCAGGAGTCTCTTCAAAACCTGATATAGCCGCTCCAGGGGGCTATTTTAGTAATACTTCAACAAAAATCGCGTCTGCGTCTCATTTAAACGATACTTCATTTGATAATTACGATCAAGGGACAAGTATGTCTGCTCCCTTTGTAGCGGGCAGTATTGCGTTGCTTCTTCAGAATTTTCCCCAGTTGACGGTGGATCAAGTAAAACATATTTTGTTTGAAAGTGCCGCTGCAATTCCAAATGGAGATTATCCTGACAGTTTAAGTTATCAGGAGCGATGCAAATGGGGATCAGGCAAGCTCGATATTTTCAATGCCCATAAAACGATGGTGGGATTCAATTACGATTCGATTGACCAAAATATCCTTGTCAAATTTAAAAGCAGTTACGAAAATGCCCATAATGGCCTGACGGGACTGCCTGTGGAACCGGTTAATATTATTTGGAGCAGTCTTTCTCTGCATAAACAAAAACTATCGAATGGCGCCATCATTTATAATCCTGAGTACGATACCGCCTGCTGGCTGGGGGAAGGTATCTGGACAGCCTGGCTGGACCAGGATTCGGTGTATGGTTTGTTGGGAATGCCCATTACGACAGAATATATAGCTACCTGCAACAACAACTATCCTGCTGTCGATTTTGAAAATGGAAAAATTATCTGGGATGGGACACAGACCATCACATCATTATATTTTCCAGGGTTTTATGCCGACAATCTTTCTGGTGAAGAGCCTTTATTAGTTCATTTTTTTGATACTACTTCTGTGATAAATGGATATGTTGCCGGCTGGAATTGGGATTTCGGAGACGGAATTACCAGCGACCTGCAAAATCCCGTTCACTATTATCTGAATGAAGGCTTATACAATGTCACCTTTACTGTCTTCGATCAAAACAGAGGGTACCCTATTACTAAAAACAATTATATCCAGGTAGGGGATAACGCCATAATGCCTCCACTGGTAGGACTGGAATATTTTTTTGATGATGATCCCGGAACGGGAAATGGCGTTTATGAGCCAGTCACCCCCTCAACCTCTTTCGAACTAAATTTAAATCCTGATATTGATAATCTACCTATAGGAATCCACAGACTTTATTTCAGGACAAAGAACGAAAATGGTGTTTATGGCCAGATCCATTCTAAAACCTTTACAATCATTCCCGATAATGCCAATGATACGACGATTAATTTAATTCAAGCCGTCTATTCTTTCGATTCGATTCCTGATATTGCTTTAGGAAATTCATTTGTCTTCGTTCCGGATAATAAAATTTCGATCAATGAAACCCTTAACCTTGATACCCTTGCTTTCGGAGTGCATAGGATCTATTTGAAAGTGAAGGACGAAAAAGGAGTATATAGCCAGATCCATTCTAAAACCTTTACAATAATTCCCGATAATACCAACGATACGACGATTAATTTAATTCAAGCCGTCTATTCTTTCGATTCGATTCCTGATAATGTTTCAGGAAATTCATTTGTATTCGTGCCAGGCAATGATATCACGATTAATGACACAATTAGTCTTAACAACCTTGAGGGCGGGAATCACAAGATTTATTTCAAAGTTAAAAATGAATCCGGCTCCTGGTCTTTACCTCAATATAGCGACTTCGTCCTATACATAACCAAAACCTGGATCGGGACTATTGATGATGAATGGAATAATGCCGGAAACTGGAGTCCGGCAGGAATACCTTCGGCCATAGACAATTTAATCATTCCGGGAACAGCACCGCATATGCCTGTTGTGAGGGTCCAGGGAATGAGTTGCCACGATATGCTGATCATGACAAATGCCAGTGTAATAATCCAGCTAGGAGTAACATTGACAGTAAATGGTAATATTTCTTTTGAAGAAGAATAAAATTTCAAGCCCTTCGGGCTTTTAAGTGAATAAGGAAAAGGGAAGAGTGAGTAACAACTTTGAACTTAGAACTTTGAACTATAAACTATAAAAACCTTCCGCCAAAGGCGTGAAGGTTTTTTCCAGTACCCGGGACCGGAATCGAACCGGTACGAGCTTTCGCTCACGGGTTTTTGAGACCAGCGCGTCTACCTGTTCCGCCACCCGGGCTTAAAGGAGCGCAAAGATAACAGAAATTTTGATATTCCGGCAGATAATGTTACCTTTGCAGCCCCAAAAACCTGAAAATCATTCAGCATATGGCTAAAAAGCAGGACCTTGTCAGTATCTTCGGCTGCAGAGCAACCTCTGTCCTAGCCGGAAAAATAGCGGAAAGCTACGGGACCGAACCGGGTAAATCCAGCATTTTCGAGTTCCATGACGGGGAATTCCAGCCTGCTTTCGAGGAAAATGTCCGCGGCCGCCATGTATTCATCGTCCAGTCAACCTTCCCGCCGGCCGACAACCTGCTGGAACTGATGATGATGATCGACGCCGCCCGCCGTGCCTCGGCCAAAAATATCGTTGCCGTCATCCCTTACTTCGGGCTGGCCCGGCAGGACCGAAAGGACCGCCCCCGCGTCTCCATCGCCTCCAAACTGGTTGCCAACCTGCTCACAGCCGCCGGCGTCCAGCGTATCGTTACGCTCGACCTCCACGCCGACCAGATCCAGGGATTCTTCGACGTGCCGGTCGACCATCTCTTTGCTTCGTCTATCTTCCGCGGTTATATCGAATCGCTGAAGCTCCCGAACCTGACCATGGCCTCGCCCGACACCGGCGGGACACGCCGCGCCGCCGCTTATGCCAAAGCGCTGCACACCGACTTCGTGATCTGCTACAAACAGCGCTCCAAGCCGGGACAGGTCGAAACGATGGCTCTCGTCGGGGATGTGAAAGGACGCGATATCATCCTGGTCGATGACATCATCGATACCGGCGGCTCGATCACCAAAGCAGCCCAACTCATGATGGACAAGGGAGCAAACAGCGTCCGCGCTTTCGCTACCCACCCGGTTTTCTCCGGCTCGGCTATCGAAAAGATCGAAAATTCGGTCTTTACCGAAGTCGTCGTCACCGATACCATCCCGCTGAAGGAAAAAAGCAGCAAGATCACCGTTCTGACAACAGCCGACCTCTTCGCCGAAGTGATCCGCCGTATCGAGAACTTCAAGTCGATCAACTCGTTGTTTATTATGGATGAAAGCGATAAGAAGTAGCAGTCGGCAGTCGGCAGTCAGCAGTCGGCAGTAAGCAGTCAGCAATAGAACAATAGAACAATTTAACAATTTAACAATTTTACAATTTAACAATTTAACAATTTATCTTCATGAAAACAGTATCTATGAGCGGCTCTCTGAGGGAGAGCGTAGGGAAAAAAGATGCTAAGCTCCAGCGTTCCGAGGGGCGTATCCCGTGCGTGCTTTACGGCGGAAAAGACCAGATAAAGTTTGTGGCCGATGAAAAATCGTTCCACGAAATCATCTTCTCCCCCGAATCGTATTTTATCAAAATGACCGTCGATGGCAAAACCTACGACTGCGTGCTGAAAGACATTCAGTACCACCCGGTCAGCGACACGATCCTGCATGCCGATTTCATCGAATTCAGCATGGACCACCCGCTGACGATGAGCGTTCCTGTCAGGCTTACCGGAAATGCACCCGGTGTGATCAAGGGGGGGCAACTGGTGAAAAAATTCAGAAAACTGAACGTTCGCGCTCTTCCGGCCGACATGCCCGAAGCAGTGACCATCGACATCGGAAACCTGGATATCGAGCAGAAAATAACCATCCGGGAAATAGCACAGGAGAAATTCAAGATCCTCGAAAATCCCGACCGGTATATCGTGGCCATCCGGGCTACGCGCGCTTCGGCCACTCCCGACGGAAAAGGCGAAGCCCCGGCAAAATAAGGCCTTCAACGGGTCTGAATTATGAAATACCTGATAGCAGGATTGGGCAATATCGGCGACGAATATGCCAACACCAGGCATAATATCGGTTTTGAAGTCGTAACTGCACTGGCCCGGCTGTCAGGTGTTTCTTTTGAAAGCGGGCGCTATGCCGATGTCGCCCGTCTGAAGATCAAAAACAAAAACCTCGTTCTGATCAAGCCTTCCACCTTCATGAACCTGAGCGGCAAGGCCGTCCGCTACTGGCTTGAGCATGAAAAGATACCCCTTGAAAACCTGCTGGTGGTGGTCGATGATCTCGCCCTTCCGCAAGGCAAACTGAGATTACGGCTAAAAGGAGGCCCCGGTGGCCACAACGGCCTCATGAGCATCATCGAAACCCTTGGAACAGAAGAATTTGCCCGGTTGCGTTTCGGTATCGGGAGTGATTTCGCCAAAGGCTACCAGACGGAATATGTTTTAGGTAGATGGACTTCGGCTGAGGAAGAAATCATGGTGCCGAAGGTGGCGGAAGCGGTGGAGATGATCAGGGCATTCGTTATTTCAAGGCCATCCTTTAATTCACCACAATAGTCACATAGGGCACAATAGAAAGCACATAGATCTATTGTGAAACCTATTGTGTTCTATGTGTCTATTGTGGTTAAAATACTCAGTTTTTCCCTTTTAACCTATTAGCAATTATCCCTGCAATTCCGCCGATATCGATGCGGTCCTGCTTCATGCTGTCGCGCTCGCGGATGGTGACGGTGTTGTCCTCCAGCGTCTGGTGGTCGACCGTGATGCAGTAAGGCGTGCCAATGGCATCCTGCCTCCGGTAACGCCGCCCGATCGAGTCCTTCTCATCATACTGGCACATGTAATCGTACTTCAAACTGTCGAAGATTTCCAGCGCTTTCTCCGGTAAACCGTCTTTCTTTACCAACGGGAGCACCGCTGCCTTGACCGGCGCCAGGAACGGCGGGATGTTCAGCACGACGCGCTCGGTGCCATCTTCTAGCTTCTCTTCATGGTACGAATAACTCAGCACTGCCAGGAATGTCCGGTCGAGGCCGATAGAGGTCTCGATGACGTACGGTACGAAGCCCTGGTTCTGCTCTGTGTCGAAATACTGGAGCTTTTTGCCGGAATATTGCTGGTGCGAAGAAAGATCGAAATCGGTGCGGGAGTGGATCCCTTCTAGCTCCTTAAAGCCGATCGGGAAGTCGAACTCGATATCGAAAGCGGCATTGGCGTAGTGCGCCAGCTTGTCGTGCTCATGGAAACGGTACTTCTCCTTCGGAATGCCCATTCCCAGGTGCCAGTTCATCCGCTGCTCTTTCCAGTAGTTGAACCATTTCATCTCTTCGCCGGGCTGCACAAAGAACTGCATCTCCATCTGCTCGAACTCGCGCATCCGGAAGATGAACTGCCGCGCCACGATCTCATTGCGGAATGCCTTGCCGGTCTGTGCAATACCGAAAGGAATCTTCATCCTGCCGGTCTTCATCACATTCAGAAAATTCACAAAGATCCCCTGCGCCGTTTCGGGACGGAGATAGATCACGCTGGCGTCTTCAGCCACCGAACCCATCTGCGTAGAAAACATCAGGTTGAACTGGCGCACGTCGGTCCAGTTGCGCGTCCCCGAAACCGGGTCGGCTATCTCCAGGTCGAGGATAAGCTGGCGGAACCCGGCCAGGTCGTTCTCTTCCATGACCTTCACCATCCGGCTGCGTGCCTCTTCGATCTTTCTGGCATATTCAAGAATCCTGGGATTGGTCTCCAGGTAAAGCTTTTCGTCGAAGTTCTCTCCAAACCGTTTCCTGGCTTTCTCCACCTCCTGGTCGATCTTGCCCTGCTGTTTGGCCATGAATTCTTCTACGAGTACGTCGGCACGGTAGCGCTTCTTGCTGTCTTTGTTGTCAATCAGCGGGTCGCTGAAGGCGTCGACATGCCCGGAGGCCTTCCAGGTTGTCGGGTGCATAAAGATAGCCGCATCGATCCCGACAATGTTCTCATGATGCTGTACCATCGACTTCCACCAGTACTGGCGGATATTGTTCTTCAGTTCGACGCCATATTGTCCATAATCGTAAACCGCGCTCAGTCCGTCATAAATTTCACTGGAAGGAAATACAAAGCCGTATTCCTTGGCATGGGAGATGATCTTTTTAAAGAGTTCTTCGTTGTTTGGCATCATTTAGGGTATTATTGCTACTGGTCAATTGCTCAATTGTTCTATGGTTCAATTGTTATTGGCTTGGTAATTTATAAAATATTCTCTCTGATTGCCCCTTACCACAATAACAATTGAACAGTCGAACAATTAAACGCAAATTACTTCTAAGGTAATGAATTCTTAAACGCCTGGTACTCCTCCGGGTATGTTTCCCCCTCTTTTCCGCCCAGCGATTGCCATATCTCATATATTTTTTCAACCCTGTTATCGGGGCTGGGATGGGTACTCAGAAACTCGGGCGGTTGCCCTGCTCCGCCGATTTTCTCAAAGAATCCGGCCACTCCGCGCGCATCATAAGTTGTTTCGTACAGATACTTCACCGAATATTCATCCGACTCGTATTCATCATCGCGGCTGAAGGCAAGAGAAGCCACACCGGCTGCCAGTTCTGCGGCCATCTGGGCAAGCACGTTCGGATTTTCACCCAGAACCACGGAAAGGAGAACCTGCAAGCCATATGCTTTTGTCATCTGCTCGGTGGAGTGCCTTTTGGCGGCATGGGCCATCTCATGCCCCATCACGCCGGCAAATTCCGCATCGTTATCCAGGTATTTAATAAGGCCCGTATAGAAATAAATGTATCCGCCCGGCGTACAAAAGGCATTCAATACCGAATCATCATTAATAATGTGTACATCCCAGTTAAATTCTGTATCAAAATCGACCAGGCCGCTCTGCAGAATCCTATCCCTGACCTGCTGAATGTGCTGGTACGCATCGGGATACTGACCAGGCTGCAAAAGCGGGAATTCGGCGGGGCTGCTCTGTATCTGCTGCTCCATCTGCAGGCCGAGCTGTTTGTCGTCCTCGACCGTGAAAATATTGATCCCGTCATTGTCGTCATTGCACGACGACAGGAAAAATGGTAATATCATCACCATAATCCATAAAAAACCGGCAAATCTTTTCATAATCAAATTTTTCTGCAAATGTAGGCAAATATTGGAGAAAGAAGTCAGTATAACCTCTATAAACCTGTAACCTTTGAACCCTGGAACCTGGAACTCACATCAGGAAGCTCATCAGGATTCCTGCGGCCACGGCTGATCCGATGACGCCGGCGACATTCGGCGCCATGGCATGCATGAGCAGGTGGTTCGTTTTATCCATCCTCAGCCCTTCCATCTCCGAAACCCTTGCACTGTCGGGCACGGCTGAAACACCTGCCGATCCGATCAGTGGATTGATCTTATTTTCCGGCTTCAGGAAAAGGTTGAGGAATTTGGCGAAAAGGACTCCGCCGGCAGATGCGATGATGAAAGATAAGGCTCCCAGGCCAAAGATCATGATCGATTTCGGGGTGAGGAACACGTCGGCCTGTGTGGAGGCCCCCACGGTAAGGCCAAGTATGATGGTGACGATGTCGATCAGGGCCGATTTGGCAGTATCGGCAAGCCGACGTGTTACGCCGCTCTCTTTCAATAAGTTGCCGAAGAAGAGCATGCCCAGCAGCGGCAGGGCGCCTGGCGAAATAAAAGTGGTCAGCAGCAACCCCACGATGGGAAACATGATCTTTTCCAGGCGTGAGACTGCCCTTGGGGGCTTCATCCTGATCAGACGCTCTTTTTTGGAAGTCAGCAGCCGCATGACAGGCGGTTGAATGACCGGAACGAGCGCCATGTAAGAATAGGCTGCAATGGCAATCGGGCCGATCAGGTTCTGCGTCTGAAGTCCGTTTACAATCCCGCCGTTGGCCAGCCGGGATGAAAGAAAGATAGCCGTCGGGCCGTCGGCGCCACCAATGATGCCAATAGCGGCCGCCTCCGGCAGATTGAATCCGATCAGTAAGGCGCCGATAAAGGTTACGAAAATACCTATCTGCGCCGCTGCACCGAGCAGGATCAGTTTCGGATTCGAGATCAGCGACGAAAAATCGGTCATCGCGCCGATCCCCAGGAAGATCAGTGGCGGATAGATGCCTTTCAATACGCCGTAATAGAGATAATTCAATACGCTCCCCTGCTCATAGATGCCTATCTGGAAGGAAATGCTATCCGACTGGAAGAACGGGATATTTCCTATCAAAATGCCTGTTCCGATCGGGATCAGCAATAAAGGTTCATATTCAAATTTTATCGCCAGGAAAATAAAAATCAAGCCCACTAGGATCATGATCAGGTGCCCGGGTGTGGCATTGGCAAATCCTGAGTATTCCAAAAACCTGTAAATTCCGTCAAGTGCGTTCATCTTATCAGCCAATTTCCATTAAAACATCCCCTTCCAGAATAGTGTCGCCGGGTTTGACCTTTACTTTGGCAACAATCCCATCCTTTTCGGCATAAATAGTGTTTTCCATTTTCATCGCCTCATAAACGATCAGTTTATCACCTTTTTTCACTTCATCGGCTTCCCTGACGAAAACCTGCATGATATTTCCCGGAAGCGGAGATCTGACCTCAATCGTACCGCTGATCTTCTTTTTGAACTTATGGGCGCTTTTCGGGACGGAGGGCTCGGAGCGGACCAGTATCGGTGTTTTCGACTGTTTTGGCTCCCGGCTGACCTCCACCTGGTAAAGAGACCCGTTCACCTCTACCTCGGCTATGTTGTTGTCGAGTTTCTTGATCTCGACCTCGTATTCCTGTCCTTTGATCTTAAACTTGAAAGTTCGCATGGTCTGGTAGTGTTTATCATCCGGTTACCGAACCGGTTTTCTCATATTGTAATATTTACTGCTCCAGGGAGAATAGATTCGGGAAACCCGTTCAATCGTCAGAATATTGCTCTCTTCATCATGCACCTCATTATAAAGAAAGAGGGCCATGGCTATGGCCGCGCTGTGGTCGGCCGGGATCATCAGGTTATCGTCGTCAGCCTCTTTGAGTTTCCCCTGCCTTCTCAGTCTCTGACGGATATTCAGGCTGATAAGCTTTGATATCCAGCCAAATACTCTGTAAAGGACAAAGAGGGCGGTAAAAACGATCACAATACCGACTATGCTGATGACTATACCGTCCTTAACTAAAATACTTATTTCCTCATTCATATTCAGGTATTTTATGGTCAGAGAGGAATGTTACCGTGTTTTTTCAGCGGGTTGGTGTCCTTCTTTGTCGCCAGGGTCCGGAAGGCACGGATAACGCGGAACCGTGTATTCCGGGGTTCGATGACATCATCGATATATCCGTACCGGGCAGCTTCGTATGGGTTGGCAAATTTATCGCGGTATTCCTTTTCTTTAATGGCGATAAATTCGGCACGCTCTTCTTCCGAGGCCATATTTTTCAGGGTTTTCCCTTCGATGATCTCGATGGCGCCGGCAGGGCCCATAACGGCTATCTCTGCTGAAGGCCAGGCATAGTTGATATCTCCCCGAAGCTGCTTGGAGCTCATCACATCGTGCGCTCCTCCGTAAGATTTCCGCAGGGTAACGGTCACTTTGGGGACGGTGGCTTCGCCGTAAGCATACATCAGCTTGGCGCCGTGGATAATGATCCCGCCGTATTCCTGGGCGCTGCCGGGAAGAAAGCCGGGAACATCCACCAGGGTCAGGATCGGGATATTGAAAGCATCGCAGAAGCGGACAAAGCGGGCCGCCTTGCGGGATGCGTTAATGTCGAGCACACCGGCCATGAAAACCGGCTGGTTGGCGACGATCCCCACCGGGAAACCGTTGAGGCGGGCAAAACCGATCACGATATTCTTGGCAAAATGCCGCTGGATCTCCAGGAATTCGGTGTTATCCACAATACCGTAAATCACATCCTTGATGTCGTAAGGTTTATTCGGGTCTTCGGGAATGATCTCGTTCAGATGATCATCCAGCCTGTCGATGGGATCGGTACATTCAATGACCGGCGGATCTTCGAGGTTATTCTGGGGCATGTAGCTCAGCAGCTTGCGCACCAGCATGATCCCCTCTTCCTCGCTCTCCGCCAGGAAATGCGACACCCCCGATTTCATGGAATGGACCTGCGCCCCGCCAAGGTCATCTTCGGTAATATCTTCGCCGGTAACCGTCTTGGTGACTTTTGGCCCGGTGACGAACATGTAGCTGGTTTTATCGCTCATGAGGATGAAATCGGTGAGGGCTGGCGAATAGACGGCCCCCCCTGCACATGGACCGAAAATGGCCGATATCTGCGGGATCACGCCGGAAGCCAGGATGTTCCGCTCGAAAATCTCGGCATAGCCGGCCAGGCTCCTGACGCCTTCCTGGATACGGGCGCCGCCGCTGTCGTTGATACCGATCAAAGGCGCACCGACTTTCATGGCCTGGTCCATGATCTTGCAAATCTTCAGGGCAAAGGTTTCCGATAAGGAACCGCCGAATACTGTGAAATCCTGCGAAAACACATACACCACCCGCCCGTCGATCGTCCCGTGTCCCGTTACCACACCGTCACCCAGGATTTTCTGGTCTCTCGGCCCCGAATCTTCTCCCCGGTTGACCATAAACATGTCGTACTCCTCGAAGCTTCCTTCATCAAGCAGCATGTCGATCCTTTCCCGGGCTGTAAGTTTTCCTTTGTTATGCTGCGCTTCAATCCTCTGGATTCCGCCGCCTAATTTAGCCTGTTCCCGCTTGTCAAGAAGTTGCTGGATCTCCTTGTGGCGGTCATGGATAAATCTCTCTTTTGCCATATTTACTAATGATTTTTATCTTCACAGAATTCGGTCAGTACCCCGGCTGTCGATTTTGGATGCAGGAACGCGATATGCAGTCCTTCGGCTCCTTTGCGCGGTTGCTGGTCGATCAGGCGGATCCCCTTTTCTTCGGCTTCTTTCAGGCACTCTTCCAGGTTTTCAACCGCATAAGCCATATGGTGAACCCCTTCGCCCCGGTTGGCAATGAACTTCCCGATCGGCCCTTCGGGATCGGTCGATTCCAGTAATTCGATCTTGGTCTGCCCGACTTTGAAGAACGCCGTCTTCACTTTCTGGTCTTTCACCTCTTCTACAGCATAACACTTGAGTCCGAGCACGTTCTCATAAAATGGGATCGCTTCTTCAAGATTTTTGACAGCAATTCCAATATGCTCAATATGAGATATTTTCATGATAGAAAAAGATTATTGTTAATTTTTTCACAAAGGTAGGAAATATTTTAAGAGATGGCATCTCAGAAATGGTTATTTTTTTCTGAAATGCTTTGATAATCTTGCATTCCGGAAGATTCAGATGAAATAGTGAGATGCCATCTCAAAGAGTTATAAAAAAGATTTATAACTACCTGTAGTTCTACGGGTTACAACAACTATTCGGCTAAAACCAGCACTTTGTTGTTCAGCACCTCTACCACTCCGCCTTTTACGTCGAAATACTGAAGCTGTTTCTGGGCGTCCTGGATCTTGATTCGGCCGGCCGACAGCACGGAGATCATCGGTGCATGGTTGCTCAGGATCTCGAAAGAGCCGTCGATGCCCGGCATCTGAACCAGGGTGGCTTCACCGGTGAATAGCGTCTGTTCGGGGGTTATGATTTCCAGTTTCATATCATTCGTTCTCTGCCAGCATTTTCTTCCCTTTCTCGATAGCCTCTTCGATGGTGCCTACGAGATTGAAAGCTGCCTCCGGGTATTCGTCGACCTCGCCATCCATGATCATCTTGAATCCTTTGATGGTATCTTCGATCGGGACGATGGTGCCGGGAATATTGGTAAACTGTTCTGCTACATGGAACGGCTGCGACAAGAAGCGCTGGACACGGCGGGCACGGCTCACCGTGAGCTTGTCTTCATCCGAGAGCTCGTCCATTCCGAGGATGGCGATGATATCCTGCAATTCTTTATAGCGCTGCAGAATCTGCTTCACGCGCTGTGCGGTCCGGTAATGGTCTTCGCCGACGATTTCAGGGCTGAGGATGCGGGATGTTGAATCCAGCGGGTCGACAGCCGGGTAGATACCGATCTCAAAAATCTTACGGTTGAGTACGGTAGTGGCATCCAGGTGGGCAAAAGTCGTGGCCGGTGCGGGATCGGTAAGGTCGTCGGCTGGTACGTAGACCGCCTGTACGGAGGTGATGGAACCGCGCTTGGTGGAGGTGATGCGTTCCTGCATGATACCCATTTCGGTAGCCAGCGTCGGCTGGTAACCCACTGCCGAAGGCATTCGGCCAAGGAGGGCCGACACTTCGGATCCGGCCTGGGTGAAACGGAAAATATTGTCGATAAAGAACAGGATATCGCGGCCGCCCGATTTTTCGTCGCCATCGCGGAAATACTCCGCCAGCGTGAGCCCCGATAATGCCACGCGGGCGCGGGCTCCGGGAGGTTCGTTCATCTGTCCGAATACCAGGGTGATGTTGGAATCCTTCAGCTTTTCGCGGTCGACTTTCGAAAGGTCCCATCCACCTTTTTCCATATCTTTCAAAAATTCATCCCCATACTGGATAACGCCCGACTCGATCATTTCGCGAAGCAGGTCGTTGCCCTCGCGCGTACGTTCGCCGACACCGCCGAACACCGACATACCGGAATAAACTTTCGCGATGTTGTTGATGAGCTCCATGATGATGACGGTCTTGCCCACACCGGCGCCACCGAACAACCCGATTTTGCCTCCTTTGGAGTAGGGCTCGATCAGGTCGATCACCTTTATGCCGGTATAAAGGACCTCCTGCCGGGTGGTAAGGTTCTCAAAGGTAGGCGGTTCGCGGTGGATCGGGTACTGCTTTGATCCTTTGACCTCTCCGAGGCCATCGATCGGTTTGCCGATCACGTTGAACAAACGGCCGCGGATATCTTCCGTTGCCGGCATGGAGATCGGTTTATCGGTCCTGACGACTTCCATTCCGCGGCGCATCCCGTCGGTGGAATCCATCGCAACGGTCCGGACGGTGTTTTCACCGATGTCCTGCTGGCATTCCAGCACCACCACTTCACCCTTATCGTTGGTTACTTCAAGGGCTTCGTAAATATTCGGAAGATGAGCTTCATCTTCAAAAGAAACGTCGACAACCGGCCCGATAATCTGGGCGATCTTACCGGTCATATTGTTTTCCATGGGATAGCTTTGTGATTTTTCGTGGCAAAGATAATACATTATCGTAAAGACGCAATATTTTGCGTCTTTACGACATAACACATGTTGCGTCTCTACATTATCGTTATCCTCTCACAAAAATCGCCTTGATGATCAGCCAGGCCATTTTCGGATTTTCCTTCAGGCGGCGGGTGCTGTAAGCAAACCATTGTTCGCCGAACGGAACATAAACCCGCATCGTGTGTCCTTTGTCAACGATGGATTTCCTCAGCTCCGGTGTGACGCCGTATAGCATCTGGAACTCATACATGTTTTTGGGTACATTATATTTTTCGATGAGCTTGTATGCGCCGTCCACAAGCGGTTTATCGTGAGTGGCAATGCCGGGGTAAACGCCATTTTTCAGCATAAATTCCAGGTCTTCCAGGAAATGGCTGTTGATTTCGTCATACTTCTTGTAGGCAATCTCTGCCGGTTCAACGTAAATCCCCTTACAGAGCCTGTAATTCAGCGGGATCTCTTTCGAGTGGATATCCATCAGGTTTTCAAGATCGCTCATCGTCCGCTTCAGGTAAGCCTGTACCACCAGGCCGACATTCTTGGGAAATTCGGCTTTCAGCTTCCGGTAAAGGTCTATCTCCAGGTCGACACACTGTGAGTCCTCCATGTCGATCCGGATAAAATTATTGTAAGATGCAGCCCTGGCAACTATTTCCCGGATATTTTCGTAGCAAACCCGGGGATCGATCAGTAATCCGAACATGGTCGGTTTCAAGGAAAAATTACCGTCAATATTTTCCTTCGTAAACGTATCGATAATATCCAGGTACTCTATTTTATTCTTTTCGGCTTCACTGAGCCGGGTGATGAACTCCCCGAGGAGGTCGACCGTGACTTTAATTCCCTGGCCGTTCAGTTCCCGCGAAACGCGGATTGCATCTTCAATTTTTTTGCCGGCAATATATCTTTTGGAAAAGATCCAGACAAAGCTTTTTGGCATATACGGCAGCAGGCCGGCGATCATCCTGTTAAACATCTCTTTAGAAATTTATAATTTAAAACACTTTAAATGCACGATTTCGAAATTGAAACGGTGCAAAATTAATCTTTTGTTAATTCTTTAACAAAAGTGCCGCAAATTTTGGATTTCAAATTATTCTTTTGTTATTCAAAATAATATCCCTAAATTTGCACCCCAATTTTTAAGGAGGGATATACGTGAATTACCTGAGGCAATATATCATCCCTTTCAGCGGATTAAAGGCGGGAAATTACGACTATTCCTTTGAAATTGACGGCAGGTTCTTTGAAGAGTTTGAATACTCGGAAATCAGGGAAGGGAAATTACATGTAGATTGTCTGCTTGAAAAGCAGGACAGGATGATGATCTTTAGTTTCAGGATTAAAGGGGCAGTAAGAGTAATTTGCGACCGTTGTGCGGGGGAATTTGACTGGCCTGTGGAGGGCAAGCAGCAACTGATCGTGAAATTCGGGCAGGAGCATACGGAAGAGGCAGAAGACATTCTGGTCATCACCGAAAAGGAGCATGAGCTGGATCTGAGCCAGTACCTGTACGAATATATTCATTTGCTGGTTCCGATAAGAAAGATTCACGGCACGGATGAAAACGGCAACAGCCTCTGTGACCCTGATGTCATCCGGTATATCAAAGAGGAAGAAGAACACCCGGCAGATCCGCGCTGGGATATTTTGAAAAAATTGAAAGACAATAAAAAAGACGACAATAATTAAATCTTGCAACAATGCCACACCCAAAAAGAAAACATTCAAAAACCAGACGGGATAAGAGAAGAACGCACGACAAGATTGAAAAGCCTGCACTGGCCAAATGTCCGGTAACGGGTACGGTCCACGTATATCATCGCGCCTACTATGTCGACGGCGACCTTTACTACAAAGGAAAGCTGGTTGTTAGCAAAGCAGGGGAATAATTAGATGAATATCGGGCTTGATGTCATGGGCGGGGATTTTGCCCCGAAAGCTACTGTTAAAGGTGCTTGCCTGGCACTTCATGAAATCTCTTCCGCCGATAAAATTTTCCTGATCGGACCGGAAGAGGTCATTCTTGAAGAGTTGGCCAAAGAAGGTGTCGATCCCGGCCGGTTCGTGATCATCAATGCCCCGGAAGTGATCGGAATGGGAGAACATCCCACCCGTGCGGTTGTCCAGAAGCCTAATTCCAGTATCTCCGTCGGGTTTCACCTGCTGAAACACGGTAAGATCGACGCATTCAGCAGTGCCGGCAACAGCGGCGCCATGGTGGTCGGTTCGATGTACAGCGTCAACACGATACAGGGCATCATCAGGCCCTGCACTTCAGCCGTGGTGCCCAAAGAAAACGGAACGGTTTCCATCCTGTTGGATGTCGGCACCATTACCGATGTCAAACCGGATGTCATGTACCAGTTCGGTATCCTCGGATCGCTTTATGCCGAGCATATCTTCAAAATCCCGAACCCGCGTGTCGGCCTTTTGAATTTAGGAGCCGAAGAGGAGAAGGGGAACCTGCAGTGCCAGTCTTCCTTTGCTCTGATGAAAAATTCCAAAGATTTCAATTTTATCGGCAATGTTGAAGGAAGGGATATTTTCAAAGATAAAGCGGATGTGATCGTTTGCGACGGTTTTACGGGAAATGTAGTACTGAAGCTGATGGAGTCATTTTACCGTATCCTTGTGAAGCGAAACCTGCGGGATGAATACATTGACCGGATGAACTACGAAAATTATGGCGGAACGCCATTACTGGGAATTAATTCTTCTGTTATCGTTGGGCATGGTATTTCCAACGACATTGCCATAAAGAACATGATCCTTCTGTCGAAAGAGGTGCACGAAGTGGAGCTTTCCATTAAAATCCAGAATGCGTTACAAAAGTTTTCACTGAATAACAAAGAATAATCGATTACATGCAGAAATTTAGAGCTGCCGTTACCGGTATCCACGGTTGGGTACCTGACTATATACTGACAAACCAGGAGCTGGAACAGATGGTTGATACAACGGATGAGTGGATCATGACACGAACCGGTATCAAGGAGAGAAGGATCATGAAAGAGCCGGGCAAAGGCACCTCCGATATTGCTGTGCCGGCTGTGAACGGACTCCTGGAAAAAACAGGCACAAATCCGGAAGATGTAGAACTGCTGATATGCGCTACGGTTACTCCCGATTATGCATTCCCTGCCACAGCCAATATCATTTCCGACAAATGCGGGTTAAAGAATGCCTGGAGCTTCGACATCAATGCGGCATGCTCCGGATTCTTATATGCGTTGCATACTGCGGCCCAGTTCATCGAATCGGGGACCTACAAGAAGATCATTGTTGTCGGCGCCGAGAAAATGTCGATGATGGTCGATTATACCGACCGGCAAACCTGCGTGATCTTCGGCGACGGGGCTGGCGCAGTGTTGCTGGAACCCACTGCCGAAGAGACAGGCGTAATGGACAGTATCATGAAGACCGATGGCTCGGGCCGCGTGTATCTCTACCAGAAAGGCGGCGGATCGGTGAAACCGGCATCGCAGGAGACGATCGACAACCGGGAACATTATGTTTACCAGGAAGGACAGGCGGTCTTTAAATTTGCCGTAGTCGGCATGGCTGATGTTTCGGCGGAGATCATGGAGCGGAACAACCTGAAATCGGAAGATATTGCCTACCTGGTTCCCCACCAGGCCAACCTCCGCATTATCGACGCCACTGCCCGCCGGATGGGTCTCACCAAAGACAAGGTGATGATCAACATCGAGAAATATGGCAATACAACTTCGGCAACTATCCCGCTGTGTCTCTGGGAATGGGAAAACCGGCTAAAGAAAGGCGACAACCTGATCCTTTCCGCATTCGGCGGCGGTTTCACCTGGGGCGCCATCTGGCTGAAGTGGGCCTACTGAGATAGGCCGATCAGACAAACAGGCGATATTCGACTTTATCCCTTCTAAAATTAGTTTTATTGCCGAAGAAGCCCGTATGCATAATACAACGGCAGAAAAACGATCTTCTGTGAGGGTATTTCACCGAACGGAGCGATAGAAAGCACATATCCACGTTCAATTTTCGGGTATTCTTTTAACAGCACATGCAGGCTGCGGAGCTTGCCGGCTGCCCCGCCTTTGATTTCCACCGGACAGATGCTGCCGTTTTTCACGACCAGATAATCAACCTCTGCCGAGCTGCTTTTAGCCTCCCGTGACCAGTAAAATAAATTCTCCTGGCCGGAAGAAATAAACTCCTGACCGGCAAATTGTTCTGCCAATGCGCCATGATACATCTGCAGCAAATCATTCTTCATAAACTCAATATTTGCCGGCAATTGGTTCAATGCACGGAGGATCCCGGTATCCACCAGTATGGCCTTGAATCTTTTATCAGATGATGTGGCAGCGAGAGGCAAGGATGCCGGAGAAGCAGAATTGACTTTGCTCACAACTCTTGCAAGGGTAAGTAAATCAAGGGCTTTTTTATTGGTAGGACCGGTGAATTCAACGGACATCCTGGTATATATGACCTGATGGCCAATATTTGAAGCTACAGAACCAAGCACCTGGTTCAAGCTTCGCTTATCCACATAAGGCGCATATTTTGAAAAATCCTGCCGGTAAGTCCCTGCAAGATCATTCTGAATATCAAAGACCTCCGCCATGCTTCTGTTCACATGCCAGACATTGACACACTGTGGCATCCCCCCGACATACATGTATTCCCGTAAATTATCCAGTAATGCCTGGTGGATCGTTCCCGGCAGTTTTTCAGGTTCGGAAAGGACTATTTCCGCCAGCTTATCTTTCTGGCATGCCTTCAGGTATTCGTAAAAATTCATCGGCGACATATTCATCAGGCTGACCCTGCCCACAGGAAAACTGATGTCCTTCATGGCAAACTCGAGTAGCGACCCGGCTGCAATCACATGCAAACCTGGCATTTCTTCATAAAAATACCTCAAAGCCATAATCGCTTTCGGGGCAGCCTGGATTTCATCAAAAAAAAGCAGGTCTGTTCCAGCGGTAATCTTTGCATTAAGAAGTATTTCCAGCTCACTTACTATCCTGTGAGGATCCAGGTTTTTCTCAAATATCCCATGCCAGTCGGGATGTTTTTCAAAATCAACAGTATGAATTCTACCATTAAAATTGTTCTTCCCGAACGATGCGACAGTAAATGACTTTCCAACCTGTCTCGCTCCCCTGATGATCAGCGGTTTTCTTCCAATCGTGTCCTTCCAGGTTTCAAGCTTTTGCGTGAACAGTCTGTTCATTTCAAAAGAATTTAGTATAACAAGGCAAATATAATAGATGTTATTTAGAATAACAAGGCTTATTCTTGAAAACGAATCTTAATTTTGAATTTTGTACTATTACCGCACCAGCATTACCGTCCAAAGCGTGAGGCGTGAAGCGTGAGGCGTGAAGCGTGAAGCGTGAGCGGTGAAGAGTGAACGGATTATCTCACCAGCATCACCGTTCCTACCCTTTCCTCGCTGCCGGGAACACCATCCAATGAAAATACAATCTTGTAAACATAAACACCACCCGGACAGTCTTTTCCGTTCTTCCTGCCATCCCAGCCCGATGAGACTCCTTCTCCGGAAAACACTTCTCCTCCCCACCGATCAAAAATGCTTAATGTTAAATGTTGAAGGTTGAATGTTGAATGCGGGAATTTTATTTGAAAGATGTCGTTAATGCCATCGCCATTGGGACTGAAGGCGTTTGGTACGTAAATCTCAAACTCCGGTATTTCTTCCGAAACCAGTTTTACATAAACCGAATCGGAACCCAAACAACCAACGGGAGACTCCATCTCAACGGAGTACATTCCTACAGACGGAATAATTATACTCTCTGTTGTGTCACCTGTGCTCCATTTATACGAAGCCATCCCTGCTCCTGCATTCAGTAATTCGCCCGTGTGCATTTCCAGCGTATCGGTGCCATGGAAAGCCGCTACGGGATTATCGCTGACGATCAGCTCGATGCTTTTCTGGTCGGTGCAGCCGACGCGGTCGGTGGCCAACAGGGTATATACCCCACCGTCTGAAGAGGTAACAGAGAAAAAGAAAGGATCGTTGTTGGAAGTATCGCCGTTGGGGTAGATCCATTGGTAATCGATGGGTGGCTGATTGCCAACCGCAATGCTCATAATGCTGGCAAACTGCCCGGTGCAGACGGTTTTGCTCTGAGCCAGGATGATCTCCGGGGGCTCGTAGACAGTCACCTCGCCGGTGCTGAACTCCGCCGGGATCGGGTTGCCGGAAGAATTGGCGAAATAGCTCTCCGCGTTTCCTGTGTACCATGCCAGTTCTCCCTGTCCGGGGTTTTTCGTGGTGAACACCAGATCTGCGACTTTTTCTGTTCCGGTGAAGGTAACAGAAGCTGGTGAATTCCAGGCCAGGTGAATGTCGCCCGCCAGGTAGTCGACCCACCCACTAAGACTGTCGGCAAGCTCCGGATGGACATTTGCAAAGCCTTCACATTCCAGGTTATCTGCGTTGTAGCCCAGCTTCAGGTGAAAATCGGCAACAGCATTGAAATTATCGACATTCACCGGAACCATCGCCGTGTTGCCAAGACAGTGCCCTCCTACGGCAGTAACAGCATGCAACCATGTCAGTATAATATTCTGTATTTCAACAGTAAAAGTAGTATCACAACCATTCTCATCCTTAATTACCAAATTCCAAATTCCAGATTCCAGATTCTCAAAATTTCCGTCATTCACCTGCCAGGTCGCTCCGCCATCAATCGAATAATAAATCAATGGCGTAGAGCCGTTAGCTACGATCTCAATTGCTCCGTTCCCAAGAAAATCTGTTTCATCTGTAACATTCACTTCAACAACCTGCGGACCGGGAATATCAGCAAGGTAAACAGGGTTTGAAAGATAAAATCCATCACAACCATTCACATCCCTGATTCGGACGACATAAGTTCCGGCAGATAATCCGGTGAAAACACTATCTGACGTATAGTCCGCTCCATCGTTGATTGAATATTCAAGTATTGATCCGGAAGGAGAGTAGGCATGAACAACGATTTCTCCATCCGGCCTTCCGCAGTGCGGTTGGGTTAATTCTGCTTCCAAAACCTGCAGATTGCCGGCATCTTCGATCGTATAAACCTCAGAAACCGCTTCGCAGCCATTGCCGTCGGTGATGGTAAGCTGGTACTGCCCGGCGGGAAGGCCCGATGCATCTATGTTCGTCCCGTAGGGGTTGCCGGAGAGGTCGAGCCATTGGAAGGCGAAGGGCGGAGTGCCAAGAGCAATGAGTCCGGTTATTGATCCGCTTGCACCGTTGCAGGTTGTGGGGATGATGACAAGATTGGTTTCGTCGATGATTGTAGGTGGGTGAAAGCCTACATGGATGGTATCATATCCTTCGCAGCCGGACTCGTTGAACCGACCTCTCACCCAATAGTTACCGCTATCTGAAACAGTAATCGATGAAACGCCGAACTGGCCGGTTGACCAGGAGAAGAAATCGGCTTCGCAATTGGCATTGAGCGTAATGGAAGCGCCATCACAGATCATGGTGTCGGGGCCAAGATCAGGTTGAGGTGAAGGTGAGATTTCGATTTCTCTGGATGTATGCTCATATCTCCCGGAAGGATACCAGACATCGACCTTTACCTCATGAACGCCAGGATTTTTAAAAGCGTATGTTGGAGAAAGCTGCCATGAGGTGCTTCCGGGTCCGTCATCGAAATCCCATTGAATGGTCTGAGGAGTAGGGATGAAGTTCGGTTTGAACTGGACCGGGTAGCCTTGGCATGGCTCACCAGTCCATTCGAAGCGGAGGAGGTAGTCGACGAGGATGTTGGGAAATCCCCACAAAACATGATTTGGAAATACATTAGCCACGTTTTGTGTAAAAGAGCAACCCTCACCCCTAATCCAAGGCTTCTCTATGACACTTATATTATACCAGTTTGTTTGATCCAAAACCTGATTTGGTGAACAATAAATTTTTCCGTCCCTTGCCAATTGCAATTCAAATGAATTATAGCTGTCTATTTTTAAAGCAGACGCTTTAAATGAAGCCGAATCAAACACGTATTGCATATCATATTGATACAATTCACTTGAAGCTTGTCCCGTATAATTTACATAAAGGTATTTTGAATCAGGTGAAAACTCAACCCCTGAACAAGACGGCGAATTAGGGCTGGGACTATCTGCTAGAAAAAGGTGAACAGCCACTCCGTTTGCAGCATCGAAACTGCAGACTTCAAAGCCATAACTGCCATATGTGGAAATCAAAAAACTTTTATTTGTGGAGATTTTAAGATACCCCCATATACTTCGCCAGGTCATTTCTAAATTTGGCATTGTTGAAATAACAGGATCAGCATGGAATCCGATTTCATCTAATAGGTAAGCTGCAATTGCATCTTCTTCATTTTTTCTGACTATGATCCAGACATTGTCTGATTTCTCCTTTTTTACTATAGCAATTCTATCACTTACATCCCAACCGGAAGGAATCGGAATATTTTTTTCAATAACCACTCCTCCAAGGCCTTGACTTAGATCAACCAAAGAATAATAGAATCCTGCATTGGGTATATTAGGATCTGCAGCTGTAAATAGAAAATACAAGAATTCTTGTTCAGGCCATTTGACTGAAGCTAAACCTGCAATGCGAGGGTTGACCAATCCGTCACTGTTTTGCATTATACCATAAACCGAATAAATATACTCGGCATCTGCACAAAATAAAAACATTCCTGAAGAGTCGCACATTGTTGAACTTGCCCAACCATGTATAGCCTGTCCATCGTAAAGAACTTCCGGATTTCCAGAATTGAAATCTAAGCCACAGCCTTTCGTAAAATACCATATATTAGTTTCGTTTTGTGCAATAATAAATTTAACTGTGATCAATATTTGAAGAATCGTAAATGGAATTCGCATCTTATTAAAGTATTTGAAGAATCTGTCCGGCGTTTCATCTTGCCGGACAGATATTCATTTTAATTATCACCAATAAACTGTTACAGGTAATGGACTTAATGTCATTACTTCATGACATGTGTAATATGCAATTCCAGTTCCTACACATATTGCTATATTTCCGCCAGGTCCATTGCAGTATTTAGTTGCTTTACCAACCAATGCATAACATTTTTCATTTGAAGGATCATCACATGAGAAATCACAATTAAAATATATTTCTTCCGTAGAACAATCCACCCATTGCGGAGGTGCAGTGCAGCAAAGTTCTGGTGGTTCGACGCAAATATTGTACAGTTGATATTCAACTTTATATGTGCAAATTTCATGAGAAGTACACGTATCAGGACATTGACCATCCAATATTACTTTAATGCTTAGTTGAGCATTTATATTTTGCATTCCGGCTATGAATAATACCGAAATTAACACCAAAGTTTTCATCAAATTCTTCATAAGACTCAGATTTAAAATTAATACTATTTTTTGGAGGTGGAGTTTTCTGGTTAATTCTTTTTCACTTTTGGGGTAACAAACCCCTCATGGAGGATGGGAGTGAGAGAAATGGATATTCGATTGCCGATGTTCGATTGCTGATGTTCGATGGGAATTTTCGAAATTGAGAGAAGAAACTAATCTCTGGAAAGTCCTGTTTTCGTAAGAAAGAAAGAAGACTAGCGGGGCGGCAAATTAAGAAAAACTTCAGAGAATAAAAATATTCACGATATGTATATGTCAGGGACATAGTTGGTTAATCTGGCAATTGATCGTTAAATATAGGAAAAAGTAATATATGTTTTCGGGGAAAGTTATGAACAGGTCGGCGGTCGGCGGATCCCTCGCTACGCTCGGGATGACGTCATCCCGATGAAGGAGGGATCTTAATCATCAGCCGAAATCACGAACAGGCGAACGGGCGATATTCGATTTAAATGGGTAATTCCTGCCAGCCATTTGCATTGTAGCAGACCAACGAATTGTAGCCGATTTCCTTCAGAATTCCGACCGTTTCATCAAAATACCCGTCGATCTCGACTGGATGATGGGCATCGGTGCTGAGAATTACCGGGATATTCATCTTCTTCATTTCCTTGAGTATCCATACCCCGGGATAAAGATCGCTGCTCCGCTTTTTGTAAATACCGCGGGTATTGACCTCGGGGATCACACCCGTTGTTGATATCGCATCCAGCAAATCCATCACCCGGTCGCGGTACCACGCCTCATCTTCCTTAAAATACCGGTCCTTGTTATGCATCTTTATCTTGTCGAAATGCCCCAGGATATCGGGCTTCTGTGTGACGACCATCTTTTTAACCTGCTCATAATAGGTTGTCACTGCCTGTTTTACATCACCTTTAAAAACACTTTTCAACCCTCCATCATACGACTCTACCCTCGGACCGTCGATGAACCATAAGTTTTCGTCATCTCCATTTCTTACCAGGTGGACCGATCCAATCGTGTAATCGAGACCGTATTTCTCTTTTATCTTACCAAAATCCCCGCTGATCCCTTCAATATAATCGAGTTCCAATCCCAGGTAAATATCAATTTTATCTTTATAAATTTCTTTAAGATGAATGATTTGATCACAATATTTCTGAAGTTCCTGCTCATCTCTTATAGCAAAAGTATTTTTAAATGGAACCGGCGCATGACTGCTGAATCCCAGGGTATGAAATTGTTTCTTAATAGCCGCATTAACATATTCCTCCGGGAAACCGGCGCCATCACAGTAATTGCAATGAGTATGAAGATTGAAGTATTTCATCATCAATAAAAAAATCGTTAAAATAAATTACCTTATCACAAAAATCCGATTAATAGTCGTTAGAAGACTAACATTCTCTCCCTTAGGTTTGGCAAAAATGTACACTGCCCCGGTTCCCATCCGGGGCAGTTCCTTTTTAATCACGCTTTTAATCAATCTGCCCTTCCACTTCCCTGCTGTCGACCCATTTGTAAAGTTTATCGGAAGGCCGGAGAGGCGTATCGAAAGGAAAAGTGCACAGGTCGCCGCGGTTCACTTCGCCCACGATCTTCTCTTCCAGCCAAATATCCGGGGTAATCCCTTCGGCCACGCCGGTCGTTGGCCCGAGAACAAGGAAATGATCGCCTTTGCGCAACGGGTGCGCCTCGATCTTCACCTCCGCGATCCCGGTCCTGGCATAATAATTCATGACCTTCCCCACATAGATCTTCTTTTTTGTAGCCTGCGAGCCATAGCCGGCGGCCCACTCGCCCACTGTCCGCCCCAGGTAGTAGCCGTCCCAGAAGCCACGATTATAAACGGTTCCAAGTTCATGGTTCCAGCGTTCCAGGTTTTCATGATTGAATGTACCGTCGCAGTGGGCATTGACGGCTTCGCGGTAACAACGGGTGACGGTTTTCACATATTCGGGAGAGCGGCCACGGCCTTCAATCTTCAGCACTCTCACTCCCGCATCCAGGATCTTATCAATAAAATCAATCGTTTTCAGGTCTTTGGGCGACATGATGTACTGGTTATCAACCTCCAGCTCCACTTCGCCGTCGCGGTCGAAGACCCGGTAAGGCCGGCGGCAGAGCTGCAGGCAGGCGCCGCGGTTGGCCGAGGAATTCATGTTGTCGAGACTCAGGTAACATTTGCCCGAAACGGCCATGCATAAAGCGCCATGGGCAAACACCTCAATCTGCACCAGCTTCCCCGAAGGACCTATAATCCGCTCTCCTTCAATGTTCTCAGTAATTCTCTTCACCTGATCCAGGTTCAGTTCCCGCGCTGTAACCATCACATCGGCAAACTGCGCGTAATACTTTACGGCTTCGGTATTGGTGATGTTGGCCTGGGTCGACATGTGCACCTCTACCTCCCGGCTCCGGGCATACTGGATCACAGCCTGGTCGGAGGCGATTATCGCTGTGATCCCCGCTTTTTTCGCTTCATCCACGATCGCCCGCATCAGGGAAATCTCTTCGTCGAAAATTTCGGTATTCAGGGTAATGTAAGAGCGGAGGTGGTTTTCGCGGCAAATCGCAGCAATCTCTGCCAGATCCTCCAGGGAGAAATTCTGTGTCGACCGCGAGCGCATGTTCAGATGCCCGATGCCGAAGTAAACCGCATCGGCTTTCCCCTGTATGGCGGCCGAAAGCGATTCATAGCTCCCCACCGGGGCCATAATCTCAATATCCTGAGGGTTCAGTTTTTGCTGCATGGCTGCAAAGGTACAATCAATTGAGGTATCGATTGTTCTATTGTTCGATTGTTCAATTGTTAAAGGTTAGGGTATACACAGGTGTTTTCCGTATGTGGGCCACTAAAACACTAAAGCACCAAAGGGCATAAAAGGGAAGCGGTTAAGGTTTATTTTTACAACGTAAAATGAAATCAGTTTTATGAAAAGAAGAGTTTTTAGCAGCGTTTTTGTCTTCGCTATCATTTATACGATATTTTTTCAGATTACTGCCTTAGCCGGCAATGATCCCTCATCGGGCGAACCGAGGGCGAAATATGTCTTTTTGTTCATCGGCGACGGGATGGGGCAGGCCCAGGTCAACCTGGCACAGGCTTACCTGGCTGCGCTGGATGGCAGGATCGGCCTTGATGATCTTTCGTTTACGCGGTTTCCCGAGGCCGGATTTTGCAATACGTATGCCCATAACCGGCTGATCACCTGTTCGGCGGCAGCAGGAACAGCTTTGGCCACCGGCAATAAAACCAATATTAACCGGATTTCCATGGATCCGGAGGCGACCATGAACCTGACATCTGTTGCTGCCAAAGCGAAGAACAAAGGCTACAAAGTGGGGATTCTCACCAGTGTGTCGATCGATCATGCTACGCCGGCCGTTTTTTATGCCCATCAGCCCGACCGTGATCTCTATTTCGATATCGGCCGCGAACTGACGCAGAGCCGTTTCGATTTGTTTGCCGGCGGCGGTTTTGTTCAACCCGACAGCACGAACGGGGGTCAAACCGTCAACCTGGTCAGCCTGGCAGCGGAAAACGGGTTTAATGTAGCTGATACGCGGGAAGAATTTGAGAAACTGGCTCCGGGAACGGGGAAAACCCTGATCCTGTCGCCGCGGATTGCCGGCGAAGCTTCGATGCCGTATTATATCGATATGGATCCCGGAGATATCACGCTGGCCGATTATACCGCAAAAGCGATCGATCTTCTTAGCGGTGATGAAGGATTTTTCATGATGGTGGAAGGAGGAAAGATCGACTGGGCCTGTCATGCCAATGATGCCTCCACGGTAATCCAGGAGATCATCATTTTCAGCCGGGCCATTGAAAGCGCTGTCCGTTTTTACGAAAAGCACCCCGAGGAAACGCTGATCATTGTGACGGCCGACCACGAAACGGGTGGTCTGGCCCTCGGTAACCGGAAAATGAAATATTCATCCAACCTGGAACTTCTCAAATACCAGTTGTCGTCCACTGACGAAATGAATAAAATCGTTTCGCAGTTCAGGGTCAACAAATCGGGTGATCCGGATGCAGATTTTTTACGGATGATGAAGGTGGTGGAAAATGAGACCGGGTTGCACAGCCGGGCGAATGGTACGCTGCTTACCGACAGCGAACTGGCCCATTTGAAAGAGAGATTTCTTGAAAGTGTGTATGCTGCCGGCCCGGAGCAGGGAACCTATATTCCCGAAGATAAATTCATCGAGTCGGTCATCGGTTTGCGCGACGAGAAAGCAGGAATTTCATGGGGAAGCGGTTCACACACTTTCGTCAGCGTGCCGGTATATGCCATCGGGCAAGGCGCTGAGAAGTTCTCAGGGTATATCGATAACACCGATATTCCGAAACTGATCGGTGAGATCATGCAGCTGGAAAGATAGAGGAATAGTGATCAGACCACTCCGGCAAACTGCCGCAGGAAACGCACATCATTCTCGAAGAACAGGCGAATATCCTGGATTCGGTATTTCAATATCGTGATCCGTTCTATCCCCATTCCGAAGGCGAAGCCGGTGTATTCCCGGCTGTCGATGCCACAATTCTCAAGGACATTGGGATCGACCATTCCGCAACCCAGGATCTCCACCCAGCCGGAGTATTTGCAGATCGGGCAGCCCTTGCCTCCACAAACAAAGCAGGTGACATCCATTTCGGCCGAAGGCTCGGTGAACGGGAAGTAGCTGGGCCGGAAACGAACCTCTGTCCCTTCACCGAACATCTCATGGGCAAAGTAGTAAAGGGTTTGTTTAAGATCGGCAAACGACACATCGTGATCGACATACAGCCCTTCTACCTGGTGAAAGATGCAGTGGGCGCGGGCCGAGATGGCTTCATTGCGGAAAACGCGCCCCGGGTATATTTCCCGAAGCGGTGGTTTACGGTTTTCCATAGCCCTGATCTGAACGGAAGAGGTATGGGTCCGCAGAACGATATCAGGATTTCGTTCGATAAAAAAGGTATCCTGCATATCGCGGGCCGGATGATCCTGCTGAAAATTCAGCGCCGTAAAATTATGCCAGTCGTCTTCCACCTCGGGCCCTTCCGCCACTACGAACCCGATGCGGGAGAAGATCCGGACGATTTCGTTTCGGGTGATAGAGAGCGGGTGCCTGGTACCGTTTCTGGCAAAATCGACGGGCAGGGTAAGGTCGGTGCCCCGTTTCACTTCCGTTGCAGAGGCCTCGATCTGTTCCCTGAGAAGATTGATCTTCTCCTGGGCTTTGTTTTTCAGTTCATTCAGCGCCTGCCCCATTTCCCGCCTCATCTCCGGGGCGACATTTTTAAAATCTTCGAAAAGCGCCGGGATCAATCCTTTTTTGCTGATAAACTTGATACGGAATTGCTCCAGCTCCTCCGGGTTTGTCGTCGTGAAACGGTCTATCTCTGCGAGATAGGAAGATATTTTTTCCTGCATGAAAGTATGGACTGCGGATGGCGTCCTGTGGGATGCCATCCTGATTAAATTACTCCAGGATTTCTATCGACATGGTCACCGGCGCCACAGGTTTGTCGCCCGGGCCGGTCGGAACGGCAGCGATCCTGTCAACCACTTCAATTCCGGAGACGACTTCACCGAAAACTGTGTACCCGCCGTCGAGCCAGGGTGCGCCGCCAACGGTGCTGTAGGCCTGCCTCTGTTCGGCGTTGTATTTGGTCTTATACCGCATTTCGAAGGAGTTGAGGGTTTCTTCATTGACAATATTTCCCTCGACAATATAGAACTGGCAGCCCGAAGAAGCTTTGGTCGGGTTCACGTTATCGCCCATTCGTGCAGCAGCCAGAACACCTTTTTTATGAAAATGATTTGGCAGAATCTCAGCCGGAATGGTATATCCCGGATCCTGGCGGCCGTCTTTATTGCCTCCCCCCTGGATCATGAAACCTTTGATGATCCGATGGAACGGAGAATCATTGTACCATCCTTCACGGATCAGTTTCACGAAGTTATCCCTGTGTTTCGGGGTATCATTATATAGTTTGACGGTGATGTCGCCCATGCTGGTTTTAATAAGCACAAGTGTTTCAGGACCATTACCTTTGACCGGTTCTTTCCCTTTTTCCTGTTTAGGGCTCTGTGAGCAGCCCGATTGCTGTAATGCCATGAATAATGCAGTTAAAATGATTATTGTTTTCTTCATTGGTAAAGCTTTAAAATGATTAAGCGCCGCAAAATTAAAAAATTAGAGACAGATTTTCAGGATTTCGGCGCAGCTATTTTTTCCAGATAGCATTTTCTGCAAAGAGGTTCATAGCGGTCGGTGGCCCCGAGTACTACCAGGCCTTCCTGGTTGCTGGTCCGGTGCGAATAGTGGGCCAATCCGCCGCAACTGATGCAGATGGCGTGAACTTTGTCCACATATTCGGCTGTGGCCAGAAGTGCGGGAATCGGGCCGAAAGGCTTGCCGGTGTAATCCATATCCAGGCCTGCCACGATCACACGGATCCCCATCGCGGCCAGTTTATTACAGACATTCACCAGCTCGTCGTCGAAAAACTGGGCTTCATCGATTCCCACCACGTCATAATCGTTGGCATAGAGCAAAATCTGCGTGGAAGCTTCCACCGGTGTAGATGGTATGGAATTTTCATCGTGTGAAACAACATCATTTGTGCTGAAACGGATATCCACGGCAGGTTTGTAAATCGCCACCTTTTGCCTGGCTATCAGGGCCCGTTTGAGCCGGCGGATCAACTCTTCCGTCTTGCCCGAAAACATCGATCCGCAGATCACCTCGATCCAGCCTGACCGCATATTACCGTTGGAACGTTCTAAAAACAAATTGAATGAAGAATTATATAAAGTCCGTAATGATTTTGTATTTTTCAAAATTATAAAAAATAGCGGTTAAAAAGAAAGGGCACCCAACAGGGCACCCTTCTTCTTCGCTTTCCGATCTCCGGTCAGTTGGAGTGTATTCCCGGATCATCGTTGTAGGGCAGGTCGATTTTGATCCTGAAGAACCAGATCCACTGAGCGCGTGTGCCGGTGATCCTGTAAAGGGTGCCGCTGTATGTCACTTCTGCGACGTACTTGTTCAGCGTTCCGTTGCTCAGCAGCTCTTCCTTGTCGATTTGCTCGTACATGGCTTTCACCAGACCCGGGCACTGAATCGCTTTTTCGAACGACACATTGACGACTTTGAGCGGTTTGGGTTTGATCTTGAATCCATCGGTGTTGGAAAGTCCGACCATCGTCACAGCAACCAAAGTTGCAACCAGAATTGATTTTAACGTTTTCATAATAACCTCCGTTTTTTAAAGTTAGTTTTAAGGAATTTTAAAGAGCTTAATTTCAATGTTGATGAAACAAAGGTATGCCGGCCTTATATCCTGAACATGGCAGAAAAAGGCGATCTTTTTTTTTAGTGGAAAACAATGAGTATGCAGTTCAGGCCATGGTAATGAAGGATATAATGATGAATTTGTCATCATCTTGAATTAATCTTCTTACCTTTATTGTCGGAATTACAAAGCATTTGCAGATAATACGACCGGTAATATGGATAAAAAAATCATTAAAGGCCTTATCGATGATAAACTGGAGGTTATCCAGGAGCAATTCTCGATTATCCGGGCTTATGAAGGCAAGATCCCCGTTATTGAACTGGACCTGATACTGGGCAGTATCCGCGACCTGTATGAGCTCGTGCTGGGTTTGCAACAGGAAAACATGGCAGGAACGAAGCCTGAACCGGTCATCATACCGGAGGAAGAACAGCCTGAAGAACCCATTATTGAAGTGACGTTACCAACTCCACCGGAACCAAAACCGGAACCTTCAAGAGGAACAGAAACGGCCGGACGATTCGCTTCGGGAATACTCAGCATGGAACCTGTCAGGGAAGAATCTCCCAAACCCGAACTTATCCGGCAGGCGCCCCCCGCTTACATCCGTCCGACACAGCATTATGCCGAGCCTGTCGCTGTAGAAACAAAAGTTGCGCCCGATCCGGAGCCTGAGCCTTTTATCAACAAAGACCAGACAACTGAGGCCTATCTGCCGGAGATGGCGCCGGTAGCTGATTCGCCTTCTGCTTCCGAAGATAAGCCTGCAGCAGACAATTTCCAGCGGACCACATTCGATCTTTTTAGCGATGTCCCGCCGGTGACCATTGCTGACCGTCTTCGGGAAGGGCAGGACAAACGGCTGGCCGATAAGTTGCAGGAGAAAATCACCGATCTGCGTTCTGCCATTGGCATCAACGACAAATTCCTTTTTATAAATGAGCTGTTCGATGGCAACATGCGGGTTTACGACGATATCGTCCAGAAATTGAGCAGCGCAGCGACGATAGCACAGATAGACCTGCTTCTCCTCGACTTGAAAATCGCTTATAACTGGGACAGCGAATCACCCACCGTCAAGAAATTCGTCGACCTGGTCAGGCGGAGATTCTGATCCTTATAACGAATTTAATGTCTGGCAACATGGCAAAGCTTTTTCTGGTCCCTACCCCGATCGGCAATATCCGTGATATTACGCTGCGTGCCATCGATGTGCTTCAGCAAGCTGATCTCATCCTGGCGGAAGACACGCGGAAAACGGCTATTCTGCTGAAACATTACGGGATTGAAGGGAAAGTCGGTTCGCATCACCAGCACAACGAACACAGGACCGTAAAGGCCATTGCCGACAGGATTGCTAATGGAGAGAACATAGCCCTGGTTACGGATGCCGGGACCCCCGGGATATCCGACCCGGGGTTCCTGCTGGTCAGGGAATGTATCCGGAATGGCGTCGATGTGGAATGCCTTCCCGGCGCCACGGCTTTCGTGCCGGCTATAATCAATTCCGGTCTCCCCAGCGACAGATTTCTTTTCGAAGGTTTCCTGCCGATGAAAAAAGGACGGAAAACCCGGATGGAAGAGTTGTCAAAGGCCGGATGCACTATCGTCATTTACGAATCCACTCACCGGATATTAAAAACCCTCGATGAGCTGGCCAGCGTGTTTGGCCCGGAAAGGCCGGCCAGCGTTTCCAGGGAACTGACCAAA
>ENA-UOWO01001036-UOWO01001036.1-activated-sludge-metagenome-genome-assembly--contig:-NODE-1036-length-38293-cov-7.150139_pt1 | contig 38293 bp, 28 predicted proteins | sample MGYA00238148_ERZ761564 | MGnify/ENA primary metagenome ERZ761564 (study PRJEB28885, sample SAMN05720194) | activated sludge metagenome | isolation source: Anaerobic digester | place: USA... | reverse complement strand
AGCAGACCTGGCCTACCCCATGGGTGTCACTTTTCACCGTGCGTTCGACCGTTGTGCAAATCCTTTTGAAGCATTGGAGCATATCATTAACAGTGGCTGCGAAAGAATACTTACCAGCGGGCAACAACCAACGGCAATGGAAGGTGTTGCTCTAATTGCAGACCTGGTAAAGCAGGCTGATGAAAGGATTATCATCATGCCAGGGAGCGGTGTTAGAAGCGATAACATTATTGATCTGGCCAAAAAAACTGGCGCAAATGAATTTCATACTTCAGCAAAAGCAATGAAAAAAACTGAGATGAAATTTTTAAGTAGTACTATGAAGGAACAACTGCAATCGGTAACAGTCGATGCGGAAGAAGTAAAAAAAATACTCGGCAGCCTCTCTAAAATTCACTGGCAATAATTCGATTAAGCAGGTATAAACAGGTTTATTAGTGTGAATTCATCTTTTACACAACCAACTCAATCTTTTTGAACAGAATATACTCTTTTAGCATGCACCTCAATATCTGCATTACTCCCTGCCCATAACTTCAGGGATTGAAAACCGCTTATTCCAACGAGAAACAAGAAACAAGAAACGCTCCCTGTTAACCCTTTCCTAAATTAAATCCTGCCTTTATGGATAACTATTTAATTGTGCCTAAATTGCAGCCCTAATCAAATTTTGTTGCATGAAGCAATTTTCCTTCGTTCTGAATATCCTGTTGGTAGCCGCGGTGGGTGTGTTGTATTACCTGCATTTTTCTTCTTCTAAAAGCCCGGTTGCTAAATCTCCCGGAAAACCGGTTTCCTCTCAAACAAAAGACAGTTGTGCAAACGGTCATTTAGTGGCATTTATTGAAATAGATTCTGTGTATGATAATGTGGCCCATATAAAGCAGGAACAAAAGAAACTCGAAGCAGACCAGGAAGCGGCCGCCAAGCAATATGAGAACAGCGCAATGAAATTTGAAAAGGATAAAAATGATTATATCCAGAAAGCCCAGGGTATGACGCCACAGCAAAGAGAACAGGAAGAAGGCAAGCTGATGCAGGCGCAACAAAGTATTGAAGCAAACAGGCAGAGCCAGATGCAGGGCCTGGCCACTAAACGAAGCCGCACAATGGAAGAAATACAGAGCAAGCTGAAACAATTTTTAAACGAATTCAACAGCGATAAGCGGTATGCTTACATTTTTGCCACCGGCGCCGGGCTTGATTATATGATGTATAAAGATTCTGCCAGCAACATTACTGCTGACGTGATTGCCGGTCTTAATAAGTCCTTTGAGAAAAAGGACAAATAACATTTCCGGTCAAATTTATTTATCTTGAACCCCGTTATAAAAAACGGGATTTTTTATGCCTCAAAACACAGAAAGTACAGCAGGATTTAAACCATCGCTTGGTTTGTTTGATGCCACAATGATCGTTGCCGGCTCCATGATAGGATCCGGTATTTTTATTGTGAGTGCGGATATGCTGAAAGACCTGGGCAGTGCCGGATGGCTGTTGGCCGCCTGGCTTATCACCGGCTTTATGACACTTACAGCGGCATTAAGCTATGGTGAATTAAGTGGTATGTTTCCCAAGGCCGGTGGACAATATGTTTATTTAAAAGAAGCCTATAATCCACTTGTAGGCTTTTTATATGGGTGGAGCTTTTTTGCCGTGATACAGACAGGTACCATTGCTGCTGTTGGAGTTGGCTTTGCAAAATTTGCCGGTTATTTTTTTCCGGCTTTGGCCTGGGAAGATGCCAACACTTTTAATGTTGCCGGTTTAAATATTCATTACGCACAATTGGTGGCGATCGTGCTGATCGTTTTATTAACATTTATCAACACAAAAGGTATTGAGGCAGGTAAGGCAATTCAAACCATCTTTACATCCACCAAACTGCTTTCGCTCTTCGGACTTATCATCGCTGGTTTTATTGCATTCAAGTGGGATGTGTGGCAGGCCAATTGGGAGAATGCCTGGACTCCACAACATCTTAACAAAGATGCCAGTGGTGTTATTAGTATAGAGCCGTTGCTTACCGGCGCTGCATTAGGTGCAATGGCAAGTGCCATGGTAGGCAGTATCTTCAGCAGCGATGCTTGGAACAATGTTACTTTTATTGCAGGTGAAATTAAAAACCCAAAAAGAAATATTGGGCTGAGTTTATTTCTTGGAACGCTCATCGTTACAGTCGTGTACATTTTAGCCAACGTTGTGTATTTAGCAGTGGTTCCGCTCAACGAACTGGCTTTCGCAAAAGATAACCGTGTTGCCCTAAGTGCCTCCGAAGCAATTTTTGGAAGCAGTGGTACTATCATTATTGCGGTAATGATCATGATCTCCACCTTTGGATGTAATAATGGTTTGATATTAGCTGGAGCAAGGGTTTACTACACAATGGCAAATGACAAACTTTTTTTCAAACAGGCCGGTACACTGAATAAGAACAGTGTTCCCGCCTGGGCATTATGGATACAGTGTGCAATGGCCTCCGCACTCTGCCTGAGTGGAAAATATGGTGATCTGTTAGACATGGTTTCCTTCATAGTCGTTATATTTTATGTCCTTACCATCATTGGTATTTTTATATTAAGAAGAAAAATGCCAAATGCAGAAAGACCTTATAAGGCATTTGGCTATCCTGTACTGCCCATTATTTACATACTAATGGGAACCAGTTTTTGTTTTTTATTGATCGTTTATAAGCCTGCATTTACCTGGCCTGGCCTTATCATTACGTTGATTGGTATCCCTTTATATTATTTTGCTGTAAACAATAAGAAATAATCCGTTGCATCATGATCAGTACACTTTGCAATAAAATTTTTGAACAATCTATCAGGGACTATCACAGAACCGATAATGTAGATACACCCGTCAGTAACCCGTACCCTTCCACCTCTTTGTTAGATCATTTGCTGTACCATAAAAACTGGATAGATACGGTACAGTGGCACCTGGAAGATATCGTACGCAACCCTTCTATCGACCCGGTAGAGGGCCTGGGATTAAAAAGGCGAATTGACGCCAGCAACCAGGAAAGAACGGATATGGTTGAATATATTGACAGCTATTTTTTAGAGCAATATAAAAATGCACCCCTTGATCCCGATGGCACTATCAATACCGAAAGTCCTGCCTGGGCTATTGACCGGCTTTCTATTTTAGCGTTAAAAATTTATCATATGCAGGCAGAAGTAAATCGTACCGACGCAAATCCGGAGCACATTAACGCCTGTTCTGATAAATTAAAAGTGCTGCTCAACCAGCAAAAAGATCTTTCAAAATCTATTGATGAATTATTGGTTGACATTTCTAAAGGAAAAAAAATTATGAAAGTGTATAAGCAGATGAAGATGTACAATGATCCGGCGCTGAACCCGGTTTTATATAAATTATAATATAAAGGAGTTTGGCTATAGAAGGTTTAGAGTGAAGGTTTAGAAGTTTAGCGGATGCTGTAAAATTGAACCCCAACTAAGCCCCTAAACCTCTGAAATTCTAAACTATAAACCACCCCAATCCACTTGCATTCCCCCACCCACATATTAGTGATCCGCTTTTCTGCCATGGGTGATGTTGCGATGACCGTGCCAGTTTTAAAAAATGCGCTGGATCAAAATCCACAATTACAAATTACGGTAGTCTCCAGTGCTTTTTTTGCACCGCTTTTTGCTGGTTTAGAAAGATGCCATTTTCACCCGGCCCATCTCAAAACAATACATAAAGGTGCAACCGGCATGTATAAACTGTTTAGGGAACTGGTAAAAAAAAATAAGTTCAATGCAGTGGCTGACCTGCACAATGTTCTGCGTTCTACTATACTTAAAACATTTTTCACACTGGCTGGCTACAAAACAGCGGCAATTGACAAAGGCCGTGGAGAAAAGAGGTTGCTCACAAGAAAAGAAAACAAAGACTTTAAACAACTCACCAGCACGCATGAACGCTATGCCCAGGTATTGAGAAAAACCGGACTTGGTTTATTATTGAATCCGGAAACACCTGTATATCAAAAGCAGCAAATGCCCGCTTCCATTCAGCCGCTCTTTCTGCAAAACAAAAAAATGATTGGCATTGCTCCTTTTGCACAGCATAAAGAAAAAATGTACCCACTGGAAAAAATGAAAATGGTTGTGAAATTATTAGCGGTAGATAATCAAATGATTTTCTTTGGCGGTGGTGCAGAAGAAACTGCAGTATTAAAAGCATGGGCCTCCGAAATTCCCAACACGATCAATGCAGCAGGTAATTTTACTTTTACAGAAGAACTGGCTATCATCAGCAACCTCGATGTTATGATCAGCATGGACTCCGCTAATATGCACCTGGCTTCTTTATATACTATACCGGTAATAAGTATTTGGGGCGCCACGCATCCTTATGCTGGTTTTTATGGCTGGGGGCAAAACGAAAATAATATTGTCTCTATTGACCTTTCCTGCCGCCCCTGCTCTGTATTTGGTAATAAACCCTGCTGGCGTGGTGATCATGCGTGTATGATGCAGATCCAGGAAAACCTCATTATTGATAAGATCAATTCACTCACGTAAATGCTCACACGCCTCGCCCCCACTCCCAGCGGATACATTCATACAGGGAATATTTACAACTTCCTGCTCAACTGGCTTTGGGCAAGGAGCAACAATGGAAAAGTTATGCTCCGGATAGATGATGGTGATGCCACCCGGAAAAGAAAAGAATATGTTGAAGATATTTTTTATGTGCTCGACTGGCTTGGGCTCGATTGGGATATTGGCCCCTCAGGTCCAGGCGATTTTGAGGCCAACTGGTCGCAGTTGAAACGCACTGACTTATACAAAGACATACTGGATGAACTGGTTAAAAAAAACTGTGTGTTTGCCTGCACTTGCAGCCGCAACCAGGCATGCCAGTGTGCAGAGAAAAAAGCAAACCTTCATCAAACTAATACTGCCTGGAAAATGAAGGTGATAGAAAACAGCAGCATTCATTTCAGAGATAAAATCCTGGGAGATACTGCAATTGATATACTTCCCTTTGTTATAAAAAGAAAAGATGGCTTTGCATCCTACCAGGTTTGTTCGCTGGCTGATGACAGGCATTTTGGCATTACACATATATGCCGCGGTAATGACCTGAAAGAATCAACAGCGATGCAGTTGTATATTGACCAGCAAACTGCCTTACCGTCTTTTTATCAATGTCAGTTTTGGCATCATCTGTTGATACCCGGTACCAACGGAATAAAATTGTCGAAAAGCGCCGGTGTTTCTGCTGAAAGTATCATTAAAACTTATTCGAAAGCAGACATCTTCTCCTCTTTTGCGTCCTGGATGGGCTGGCAACATGCTAGTGGAATCACCTTGCAGGAAATGATGCAGGCCCCTGTGTTTAATCTGGGTAAATAGTTCGCTTTCTACTCCAAATGGAGTACGCTTTAGATTGACGCATACACTTATTTTTACGGCAACAGGCATCTTCCTGTTGAATTAAATACGGGTATATGTTTAAATTTTTACTCTTGTTTGGGTATGGCATCATCCAGGCTGTGAATGCCACTGCACAACAGCAACCATCGCTGCTGTACAATATGGTAACGGCTACGCCTGCAGCAGAAAAAGTTGCAGCATCCACTCAGCTTTTCAAACGTTCCACCACCATACAGAAGAGTGAACTTGCCGGCACGCTGCTGACGCAACAGCTGCTGGACTTAGACAAAAACCAATCGGCTGGCATTTATCAATCGCAGCCAGGCAGGTTATCAATAACAGTTCCCTATGCACATAACAGAACATACATCCTTCAACTGGTGCAGCAGGATATCAGTTTTGATGGCTTAACCCTGTACACACTAACGGGAACGGGCAGCTCAAAAAAAGCTGGCAAAGTGAAGGCTGTTCACTACCGGGGATATATCGAAGGCTTTCCTGCTTCCATTGCCGCTGTATCTGTATTTGCAAATGGCGAAGTAATGGCAATTTTCAGCAGTGAAGAAGGGAATTTTAATCTGGGTAAAATCAATAACAAGGAGGAATATATTGTATACAACAGTATGGATATGCGCAGCACCTTGGGTTATGAATGTGGTGCTGCCATGCTGCCTGTTATCAGCACCAGCAAAGAAAAACGCCCTGCAGCGCCTTCACAGCCACAGGGTGGAACGCTGAATTTGCTTTGCAAAAAAGTAAGGTTTCATTGGGAAGTGGATTATAAGCTTTATAACAACAACTTCAGCGGAAATCTCAACAATACAGCAAACTATATTGCTGGTTTATTCAACCAGCTGGCTGCCATGTATGCCAATGAAGGCATCCTGGTTGAACTTAACAGCACTTTTATCTGGACAACACCCGATCCCTATAATACCTCCACTGCTGATAGTGCACTGGCCACTCTAAAAAGACGTTATAATGCACTCGGCGACAACTTCAATGGTGATCTCTGTATGCTGATAGATGGTGCGCCCACTAACAACGGCGGTTTGGCGTATATCCTTGATTTTGACCAATGCAACCGGGCTTTCGCATACGGCTATGCCAATGTGTACGCAACCTATAATACAGTACCCACTTATTCGTGGGATGTGGAAGTGATGACACATGAATCGGGTCACCTGATGGGTTCTTTTCACACCCAATGGTGCGGATGGAATACCGGCGCCGGTAATACTTGTGGGGCCATTGATAATTGTTTTGCAGTAGAGGCCGGCCCAGGATGCAGTACTTGTATTTCCACTGTCAATACGAACCCTTCTGCTCCTCCGGGATTTATGGGAACTGTTATGAGTTACTGCTACCTGCGGGATGGCATTGGAGTGAACCTCTCCTATGGTTTTGGAGCAAAGCCGCAAGCCCGGATAAGAAGTTGTGTGAATGCGGCGGCCTGTTTTATACCAGATAGCAAATGGACAGGCACGGTAAGTACTGCCTGGGAAAATGCAGCCAACTGGAGTTGTGGAGCAATACCTACCGTAAATACAGATGTTACCATCAGCGGTGGAGCTATCAATTACCCGGTAGTAAACAGCCCGGCCACCTGCAGAAAATTAAACCAAAAAACCAACACTACCGTCACCGTTAGAACGGGTTTTTCTTTGAGTGTGTCGGGAAGAGGTAACTAATTAGAATTATAAACAACCCTTGCATCAACAAAAAATCCCGGAAGTTCCGGGATTTTTTATTGAGAATTTTATTGATCTTTTTTGGGTTCAGCTGGCACCGGCACCGGGGCTGGTAATGTATCAACCACTGTTGGTACAGCCATGGTATCTTGTTTTGGTGCTGGCGGCGGTGGAGGCGGAGCAGGATGCGTAACTTTCACCAGTTCCACATCAAATAACAAAATTGAATTAGCGGGTATTCCTTTTGGATTAGCTGGACTGCCGGGTCTTGACTGAGCACCATACGCCAGGCCTGAAGGAATGTAAAATGTGGCCTTGCCGCCTTGCTTCATCAATGCTATCCCTTCATCCCAACCTCTAATTACAGACCCACGTCCAAGCACAAACGTAAATGGCTGCACATGTTTAAAGGCTGTATCTTCATTACTGTCAAACTTTTTTCCATCCATGAAATAGCCGGTATAGTTCATTACTACGGTATCATTCGCCATGGCCTTTTCACCTGTTCCCTCTTCTTTCAATGTATAGTACAACCCGGAAGCTGTTTTAACAGGGGTAAAACTTTTCTTTTTAAAATAAGCCTGCAGCGCTTTGTCATCTTTCACTACTAATTTAGCAGCTTCTGCTTTTTGCTTAGCCGCCTGCTCTTTCATTTGTTTTTCAAATGCGGCGGTTTGTTCTTTTATTACCTTGTCTTTGGTTTTTACACTTACCAATTTTATAAAGTACTGTACCTTATCCCCTTTCTTTATAAAGTCGGGCATTTTAGACTTGGCATTTTTAAATAACGCATCAGCATCTACCAGGCACACGGCACTGTCACCCGGTGTCATCAACATGATCACTTCTATCAGGTCACCTTTAAAAGCTGGTTTTGCAACACCATACACACCTGGCTTACCTTTAAATTCCGCTGCGGTACTGTAGAGTATCCTGTTATTGCACTGCGACTGCATATTAAGACTGATCTGCCCGCCTTCCTCTGGTTTTGGTGAAGAAGGTTTATCAACTATAAAAGCATACTGCAAACCAGAGGGAAGTTTTTTATAGGTAAATGCAGTTGCCGGAACCAATTGCGGCCCTTGTGGCTGTGCTTGTGGTGGGGTCTTGGGTTGCTGAGCCATCACGCCAATAGCAAAGAAGGAAAGGCAAAAAGCAAAAGAGAATTTTTGTAACATATGTTTCGTGACATTTTACTGTTGAAAATAACGGGTGTAAATATAAAGTATCATTTTGCAAAAAACACCACTGGGAACAATTTAGCATTGTAGTTGAATTTTGAAATTCTACAGCCCCAACAAATTGAGTGGGAATATTAAATAAATATCAAAATAATCTTGCAGGGTAAAAGATAAATTTAATTAGCTTTATTAGCCAAATTTGACCTAAACCTCCAAACTTCAAAACCAATAAACCTCAAACTATGCAACTCAATTTCTGGCTCATCTTTGTCGCAGGACTTATTCCGCTTATTACCGGGTTCATCTGGTATCATCCAAAAATATTTGGTAATGCCTGGATGCGTTCGGCAGGTCTTACAGAAGATTCCTTAAAAGGCGGCAAAATGGGGCTCATTTTTGGGCTTACTTATTTATTCGGCTGTATCCTTGCATCTGCACTCATGACGATCGTAATTCATCAAATGGGTTTTAGTTCTGCTTTACAAGGAGATACCAGTGCGGAAACCACTGCTTACATGAAACAGTTTTTTGAAACTTATGGAAACCGGTTCCGCACGTTTAAACATGGTGCCCTTCATGGCACCATTTCGGGCTTATTTATTGCCATGCCCGTATTGGGGATCTGCGCTTTGTTTGAAAGAAAAAACTTCAAATACATTGCCATTCATACAGGCTACTGGATGCTCACTATGGCGTTGATGGGCGGTGTTCTTTGTGCTTACATGTAAGAAACAACACTTTTAGATGTACAAATGCCCATTCATCGCTGAATGGGCATTTTAAATTAAACCGCTCAATCAAAATGTTCTGTAAAATTCAAACCTACACAATAGTAATTATACTCTTACGGCGCTGGGACTTCGAGGCCTAAGATAAAAAGCGTCCGACAGGTAGAAAAAAATACCCCCTACTTCCCTTACACTGGCCGATGTACCTGTCCGATAAATTTATAAAGCATTCATTTGTTTCAAAAACTTCTCCGAATTGAGTTTCACATTTTCCGGAGGATTAAGGCTGATTGATTTTTTGAAATTGATGATGGCATTCTTTTTATCACCTTTCATAAAAAAGGCTTCTCCAAGACTGTCCCATGTATTGGCACTTTTTGGAAAGCGTTTGGTATTAAGCGTTAGTACTTCTATCGCTTTGTCCTGCATGCCTCCATTTAACAATTGGTAGCCGTATATATTTAACTCCGCTTCCGTTGCAATGCCCATGGCTTCGGTCATTATTTTATCAGCCTCTTCTGCTTTGCCCATTTCTTTTAGAATACCTGATTTTACACTGAGTGTTGCAAAACTGTTGTTTTGCGCAACAGCAGTATTGGCCCATGCCAGTCCCTGCTCCAGAGCCGTCTTGTTTTGCAGCGTATATTGTGCTGCACTTAGAAAACCCTGCCATGTAAATCCCAACGGCCCTTTTAGTTCTTCAGCCGCATTTTTAAGTACGATGGCATCCATATCAAAAGAGATCTTTACTGGCAACTGCTTTTTCTCCCAGTTTAAGACCATCACTGCTTCATCTTTTTTTACATTGATAAAATCATATGTAAGCAATTCGGTATGCTGTATATCGGCAAGTTTTATAGGCGCCCTCAGCACATCCTGGTCGGCTTCATAAAAAAAACTGCCCCAGCTCCTATAATCTTTTGACAATACGATTTCTCCTGTATTATTTTCATTCACTACAAAGAACAGCCCATAGGTACCGGCTTTTACGGGTTTACCTTCTATAGTAGCATCATGACTCAGATTGAGGGTGCTGTTTTCATTTGCGCCGGCACGCCACGGTGCATCTTTATTATTGCCGAAGCCCTGCTTTGTCCAGCCAAAAGGTACCAGGTTGCCCCATACAACCCTTCCTTTAACCGCAGGCCTTGAATATTGAACCGTAACTTTCGCAATACCGATGGTTTGTGATACTTCAGCTGCAGGACTTGCCTGCGGTGTGGTCACATTCTGGCTCATTGCGAAAAAAGGAGCGGCAGTAATCAAAAAGATTGCCGACATGCGGACTGCATAATGTAAAATCATAAACAAGTGTTTTAGTTAGCAAAAAAAAAGCAGTAGTAAGTTACTTTGTAAAATACCGGCATACTACAATTATTTACTGAACGGATATTATTAACTGACAAAACAATGAAAATGGGTGATGAGAGGATTTAGATATGCAGCTGATCTTCATGGAGGTGACAGTCTGGACCGATTCTTCCGAACCAACAGGTACAATTTAGAATCAATACCGGCCCTCCGTGCAACATCTTATTCATAATGTACAAATACAATACATTCGCAGGGCGATAATATAAAACTTATGGGCAGCATTCAAAAACGGGAAAACTACATTTCATGGGATGAATATTTTATGGGAGTGGCCTTGCTAAGTGCCAAACGGAGTAAAGACCCCAGCACGCAGGTGGGTGCCTGTATTGTAAATGAAAAAAATAAAATTGTTGGCGCTGGTTACAACGGTTTGCCCATTGGCTGCGATGATGATGATTTTCCCTGGGAAAAAGAAGGTGATTTTTTACAGACTAAATATCCCTTTGTTTGTCATGCCGAATTAAACGCCATTCTGAATAATATTGGGATGGATCTGAAGGGTTGTAAGATCTATACAGCGCTGTTCCCCTGTAATGAATGTGCCAAAGCGATCATTCAGTCCGGCATTTCTGAAGTTATCTATTTATCAGACAAGTATGAAGGCAGCGATATCTTTAAAGCAGCTAAGGTAATGCTTGACAAAGCAGGTGTACAATGCCGCAAAGTAAAAGTGAGTATCAGCAGCCTGCATTTGTCATTCAAAGAAGAAGATGTATAATAAACCCAACCTGTATTTTATCAAGGTTAAAGCAGGCAATTACTGTTGGAGAAAAACAAAACTGAAATTCGAGGCTGGTATTTTTTCTTTCAGGAACTTTCGGCATTGTATTTTCTGACCGGGTCTTTTAGAAAAAACAAATGACCATCGCACAGGCCCGTACAATCAACAGCCTTTTGGCAATAATACTGGTTGTAACAAATCATTTAGTGTATGGATGGTACCTGGTTACGATGCATTTATCGCTGGAACTACTGAACAGGCAACACAAATACCTTCAACACTCTTACAAACTGTACAATGGCATTTTTGTTTTGTACACCGGCGTATTGCTGGCCAGGGTACGCCGCTTTCATTTTAATAACAACACTGAGTGGCTGATCAATTGTACAGAACATTTTCTATTCGGCGTAGTCATTTGTATCAAGATCTACATCTATACTGCCTTGTTTGGTTCACGCTGCCATTTATCAAGACAACAAAGAGGAGTAATTGCATTTACTGTATTTAACCTGGTGGGTGTATTCAATGAAGTATTTCAAAATGAACTTGCTCAAAGAGAACTGTTTATTCTTATACCCGATAGTATTAAGGATATACAGGTGAATCTGATGGGGTCCTTGGTTTTTGGTGCGGTGGTTTGGGGAAGGATCAGTTGGATAAAGTACGGGAGAAATAATATAACGCTTTAATTGATCCGCCAGCAAACTGAAATTTTTGAGGAAAACAGCTTTTTGCAATTTCAAAATACCCTGATTTTCAAACAGCATTCATCTAATGCAATATCAGCTGCATCATAACAGGAGATCGCAGCAACCCTGGTTCCATTTATAACCCTTGAAACTATTTTTTTATCCTGTAAGTTTTACTGGAAGTTAAGCAACTAATGTACCATATAACCTGATTTGGAAAAGTGATAGTGTGATATTTGATCACCAGAAATTGTGAATAGTATGGAAAAAGAATTTTTAGCGGCGGTCCATCAACATCAAAGAATTATTTATAAAGTTTGCAGGATTTACCGGGATAACAGGGAAGACCAGGAAGACTTATTTCAAGAGATTGTTTATCAACTTTGGAAATCCTTCCCCGGTTTTAAAAGTGAGTCTAAAATAAGCTCCTGGATATACAGGATAGCGTTGAATACCGCCATCGCTGTTTACAGGAAACCCAAACTGCCGGTTGACCTTTACAAGGAGTTACCTGACCAAATTCAGACTGCACAGGAAAAGCCTGTTTCAGAAAACGAGGAACGGCTATTTAACGCCTTTCGAAAACTGAACGATGCCGAGAAAGCTGTTGTATCACTTTTTCTTGAAGATTTCAGTTACAAGGAAATTTCAGAAATAACCGGCTTGAGTGAAAACAATGTGGGGGTACGGTTAACCAGAATTAAAAATAAGTTGAAAGAAATACTAAAATAATAATACTATGGAACTTAATGATCTGAAAGCCGGATGGCAGCATGCCGGTGCCGCTTTAAAAAATGAAACTGATTTGCAGAAAATGACACAGGTTTCAAACCATCCCGTACTAAAAAAGATAAGGAGAAAGCTCATTGTAGAAACTGCTGGCCTGGCTGTCTTTCTTTTGATCTACTATGACTGGTTTGACGGGGACCAAAAACCTTTTACTGTAAACTTATTTTTGGTGGTCAGCTTATTACTGTACCTGTCAAATAATATTATTGGCTATATCGCAATAGCAAGCCCCGTAAGACGAACGAATTTGAAATTGTCTGTGCAGGATTACTTCATTAGAATAAAACGTCTGTCGATAGCTTCGCTGGTTATTTCATTTGTTTACAGTGTATCGTTAATTATTTTTTTTACATCGATTATAAATTTCACCAAAGAAAAGAGGATGATTCTGGCGGGTATCGTTTTGGTGTTGCTTCAACTATTGCTGTTTTCCTGGAGAAACTGGCATAGAAAGATCAACAGGTTAAAACAACAAACCATCCATTTCAACCAAGGCTAAAACGGATCAGTTTTAAAAAGTGAACTTACACAAACCCGCCTCCAATCATTACCTTGTCAATCAAATTATTGCCAAAACTGTACGGCAGGTAGGACAATGAAGGAACAGGCTTTGTAAAAATGAGGTTTGCTTTTTTACCCACTGTAATGCTGCCTGTTTCTTTTTCCAGTTCCATTGCATAAGCCCCATTGATCGTGGCCGCATTAATAGCCTCTGCAGGCAGCATCTTCATTTGTATGCAGCTGAGTGCTGTTACATAATTCATATTGCCACTTGGTGAAGATCCGGGGTTATAGTCACTTGCCAGTGCAATGGCACAATTGTTATCAATCAATTGCCTGGCAGGCTGGTATTGCATTCGTAAAAAGAAAGCAGCCGTTGGTAATAGGGTGCCGATTGTATTGGAGGACGACAAATCGGAAATATCTTTATCCGTCATCGTTTCTAAATGATCAACAGATACTGCATTCAACTGGATAGCCCGCTGCAAACCTCCAATGCTGTTGAGTTGATTAATGTGCAGTTTGGGTTTTAACCCATACCTCATGCTGGCCCTGCAAATGCATTCCATTTCATCCACAGAAAAAAAACCATTCTCACAAAACACGTCTACATAATCGGCCAGCTTTTCATTGCCGATCACGGGGAGCATTTCAGTTATAATGCTGCGTATATATCCAGCATGGTCTTCTTTAAAAAGTAGTGGATAAGTATGGGCCCCAAGAAAGGTGGACCTGATCAGCAGACTGGATTTCTCTTTTAGTCTTTTTATCACTCTCAGCATTTTCAACTCACCTTCTACCGTTAATCCATAGCCGCTTTTTATTTCAATAGCACCGGTACCGAGTTTGGCCACCTCATCGAGTCTTTTCCAGGCCGCGTTAAACAACTCGTCCTCCGAAGCATCATTCAGTTTTTGGGCAGAGTGTAAAATACCACCACCTTTAGCTGCTATATCTGCATAACTTAGTCCTTTTATTTTATCTACAAATTCATGTTCCCTGCTGCCGGCAAATACAAGGTGTGTATGGCTGTCACACCAGGCTGGCAATAAAAATTGTCCATCTGCCTTGATGATATGTTTGGGCAACTGCGGCACTTTCAATTCCAGTTCGTACATAGCACCATAGTCTGTTATGATACCATCTTCAATTAACACAAAGGCATTTTCAATTATTGGTAATACTGCCAGCGCTTTTCCTCTAAGGAGCTCGTTTTGCTCTCTTGTACCAACGAGTTGTTCTATGTTGATGATCAGTGTGGTCATGCAATTTTTTTTTGATTCAAAAACTGTCTTGCTTCTATTTATAATGCCTCCCAAAGCTCTTTTCCAAATATTTCCAAACTTGGGTCCCGTGCACCCATCAAAAGCAGTACACAATCTTCAGTAAGGTGCGGCCGGGCTTTTTCTAAAAAAACATTCCTGTCGTCTACAAAAAAAGCATTTTTACCAAGGGATTTTATGTCCTGGATCAAATCGTTTGCTGAAATATCTTTTACAGCAGTACCGCCAGCATAAAATATTTCACTCATCCAGATTTCATCTTCGGGTCTTAATACCGCCGCTATTTCATTTACAAAATCCTGGCGTAAGAAACGGGTGGGTCCGTATCCATGCGGCTGAAACCAGGCGATCACCTTGGGTGCAATAAATTGACAGGCGGCAATGGATGCTGCACACTTGGCAGGATTGTGTGCATAGTCATCAATCACCCATACACCGTTTTTCTTTCCTAATACCTGATGGCGGCGGTAAATACCTTCATAATTTTTTAAAGCAGCTGCACAGGTTTCCATATCAACTCCCAACTGGCTGGCAACCGCTGTTGCCGCAAGCGCATTCTCCATATTGTGTTTACCAACCGTGTTAAGAATGAATGGTGTTTTACCTACAAAAAATGAAATAGAAAGCCCATGTTGCAAAAATGAAGTGGCTTTGTAACCTGCTGAACCATTTTCATCAATAGAAAAATCATGATCCGCTTGAACTGATAACCGCTTTGATAACTGATTGGCCTGGTTCACAATAAACAACTGTGTTGTGTTGGCCCTGAACTGTGAAAAAATAGTCATTAGTTCGTTGATCTCCTGGTGATCCTTATCAATATTCAATAACAAACCCACTTCGGGATGATACTGTACAATAGACCCGTCACTTTCATCGGCTTCAATCACCAGCCACTCCCCTGCTCCAACTTTAGCATTACCTATTTTGCCTTCATTAATAATACTTATCAAACCTGCCCCACTAATAATGCTTGGCTGCAACCCGGCATATTCCAAAATGGCAAACAACATGCCGCTGGTGGTGCTTTTACCGGAAGTGCCTCCCACAGCAATTGTTTTTTTACTGGCAGCAATCAATGCCAGTACTTCACTTCTTTTTAAGATGGGGATATTCAGTTGTTTTGCTTTCTGCACTTCAGGCACGGTATCCTCTACAGCGGTTGATACCACTATCAAGTCCGTATCTTCTGTAATGCCTTCGCCGTTCTGCAAAAAGCACTGAATGCCGGCTGCTTCCAGTTTCTCCTTTGTGTCATTGTGCTTACCCGGAGCAAAATACCGGTCGCTGCCACTTACTTTTTTATTACTTCCGGCAAGGTATTGTGCAATGGCGCTCATACCGGTACCGGCTACCCCAATGAAAAATATGCTGTTGTAATCGTTGATGGTTTTGTTCATTTTATAGTTTTGTTATCAAACGAATATTTTGATGAATAAAGATAACATAGGAACAGCCTTTCGGTCCGGGATGGACTGTAACACCCGGTCAGACCGGGATGGACAGACTGGGTGTTACGCAAGCCGCTTTTTTACCATCAGCGTCCTGTAAGCAATAATAAAAGCTATAAAATACAGGAACGACCCCAGCAGAAAAGACACACCCGGTAAAAAATAGTGTGTGCCTTCCTGTGAAAAATAAGCAAACAGGTTATTCATCAACAGCGGGCCGATGATGGCAGATCCACTTTGCAGACTCGCCAGCGCACCTTGCAGCTCTCCCTGTGCATTGGGCGGCACCTGCCCCGCCATTACCGCCTGCATGGCAGGTTGGGCTATGCCACCAAAACAATAGGGCAGCAAAAAAACAAACATCATCCAGCCCTGTGTGGCAATACCAAACAGGAACATACCAATTGTATAAAGTAACAGCCCCGTATAGATGCTTTTTTCATTGCCCAGCCTTTTACCCAAATAACGTGGCAGCACCCCTTGAACGATCGCCACCAATACGCCTACCACTGCAAGTGAAATACTCACCATCACTTCATCCCATTTAAAGCGGAACATCACAAAGTAACTCCAGTTGCTTTGAACGGCATGCGATGCGATATACACCAATACTACTGCAACTATCAGCCAGCCAAGAGCAGGGTATTTTCTCAGGTTTTTTAAAGAACCCAATGGGTTTGCCCTCTTCCAGCTAAAAGCACGGCGGTTTTCTTTTGACAATGATTCAGGTAAAATAAAATAACCATAGAGCCAGTTAAGTAAAGCCAGGCCTGCAGCCGCAAAGAAGGGCACCCGTGGTCCTAATGTTGCCAACGGTCCTCCAATCAGCGGTCCGATGATAAAGCCCAAACCAAAAGCAGCACCTACCATACCAAAATTTTTTGCCCTGTTTTCTGCAGTACTGATATCGGCGATATAGGCAAAGCCGGTGGTAACACTGGCACCTGCTACGCCAGCAATCAGGCGGCCTACCAGCAACCATTCATAAGTGGGTGCAAAGGCCATAAAAATATAGTCTACACCAAATCCAAAAAGGGAAAATAATAACACCGGTCTTCTGCCATACTTATCACTTAATGCCCCAATGAGTGGTGCACATAAAAACTGCATAAAGGCAAAAGCAAAAATAAGAAAGCTTCCATATTTGGCTGATGCATTGATAGGCACCTGTTTTAATTCTGAAATAAGCGGTGGCATCACCGGGATGATGATCCCAAAACCGATGATATCAATAAGAAGCGTGATAAAAATAAAACCTACAGCAGCGTTTTTATTTTGGGGCATCAGCAAATTAGTTTGGGCTGCAAGATACCCAAACGGGATTTAAGCCTGCAAATAATTCATTGCACTTTTAGCTTTACAATATGAAAGCCATGGTAGTTGTATACAAGATGGGCTGCGATGGCGGCATCTTTCTCCAGCCCGATCACATAACTGATAATACCTTCTGCATTTTGCAGCCTTTTTACATCAGCAATCTTTTTATGGCCGGATTCAAGGTAAAGTTTAGTATCGCAATGCACAGGTGAATTACCAAAACTTATTTTGTATAATTTTTCGCCTTTCACCGGGATGGTATTGTTTAGCGGCGTTTGTGTAAAAGGCCCCTTGGTCAGGTTTAGTTCACCTTTTGGTTTGTGTGGGTTTACAAAGGTAAACACCACATATTCTGCATCACCCGAAATGGCGGTACGTGCAGTGAGTAAAGCACCAGGCTGATTGCAGGTTTGTGCCACTGCAAAACAGCATGCAGGCAGTAACAATAAAAAACTAATTGCTTTTTTCATAACGGCTTTTTTTACTTAACAGCCGGAAACCGGTAGTGATCAGCCTTTTAATTTTGTCACCAGGTCAATGTATTCCTGCATGGCGGCTTCCTTTGTTTTGCCTTTTTGTTCCTCCCATGCGTTGTATTTTGCTTTGGCAACAAAATCAAATGGGTTAGAAGGCGCATCATTTGACACATCACCTTCTGTGGACTGTTTGTATAATGAATACAGTGACAGTAATGTACTGTTATCTGGTTTTTGAGACAAGGCCTTGCTTTCAGTTACAGCCTGTTCAAATTGCGATTTTAGTTCCATGACGGTTATTTTGTTTGACAAATTTATACACTAAATGAGTTTATTCAATTCTTTTTTAAGATCATATTGCAGGTCTTCATGCATGGTATCTATTGCTTTGGATGCTTTTTTTATTTGTGCAAGGAATAAATTATTCAGCGCAGTGCTCTTTTCATATGGAATTCCCGAGTTTTTCAAAACAGCACAGAAATAAATCAGCAGTTCGGCCTCTGCCTGTTTTGTGCCAATGTAACGGATATGCTTATTGGCAATGCGTAATATCTTGCGGATAGTCTTTTTGGCGAAGTAAAGATTGCTGCTGTTCACTGTTCCAAATTCTTCGGCGATCTCATTTTTCACTTCGCTGATATAGCCTTGCTCATTACCTGATTCCAGCAACAGGTAATTCATCAGTTCCTTATTTTCTTTTTTGTATTTAGCAAGGCGCAGGCACAATTCCACCAATTTACCGGCAGGTAACTGTTTCAGTTCTTCCTTCAATTCATTTACAGATGCAGCTTTCATATATTTACTCCATTACTTCCCCGGATACATACAATTGTTTTGTTCCGGTGACAAACCCGGCATCTGTTAGTTCTACTGTGGCTTTTTCAAAAGGCTGCAATACAATATTAAGCGAAGATCCAACATAATTTAAAACTGAACCTGCCTGTGAAGGCGCCAGTTTAAATGGGAAGCCGTTATTGATGCGGATTGTAAGTCCTTTTGTATTATCCCCATAAGCCAGCACGGTGCGTATTACAATTGGTGCAGCACCAGCGCTGATAGAAACACTCCCATAATCTTTGGCATCTTTAATCATGGGAGATGACACACTGAAATAACCTTTTTTTGCAGGTTGTGCATACAGTGAACAACATAATAAAAAGCAGGTGAAAGTTGTTACAAGAAATTTCATAAACTATTATTTCGCTAAAAGTATCAATTATTTTTCTCAAAAAATCTTACCAAACAAAAGGGATGAATTATTATTGCACCAAATTACCCCTCCATGAAAAAAATAAATTTCTTTCTCCTTTGTGCCCTAATTTCTTGTGTTGTTTTTGGCCAGCAGCAACAACCAAAACCACCATCACCTGAGGTTGCTTTTTCAGAGGCCTTGAATAAAGTAGTGCAGGATTACAGAAGTAACTTCATACATATCCAGGGCGATAAGATACCTGCGGATATGGATGCAGATGCTTATAAATCCAAAGTATGTGTACCGGCAGCATTGGGTTGCAAAGTGATGCGGTACAGGAGCGCTGAAGATAAAACAGCGAACTGGCAGGCTGGTTTTTATGATGGTGAAAGTTTTGAAGAAGCAGTTAAAATGTATAAAAAGATCTATTCCCTGGTAAAGAAAGCTGCGGTAAAAGGTGTTGCCACCAGCGCTGCAGGGTTTGATGGCAAACTGGAAACTGTGGATGAAAGCATTGGTTTTGCTGTAAGTACGCTCCGGTTGAAAACCACCAACAAAACTTATAAAGACATGGTGGCTGAAGTAGAAATAACCAGCAACTTTACAGGTTGGGAAGTTCGCCTGAACGTTTATACAAAGAAGAAGATCGAGGAAGAAAAAGACCCGGAGGATAAACCATAAAAAAAACCTCCGGACGGGAGGCTTTTCATAGACCTTACATGGTTTTTGCCATGATTGTTCTTCGGAGGTATTGGATAGACTTCAGGGGTAAGTAATATTTTCGATAACGAATATTTTATTTCCTGAAATATTTTTACATGCGTAAGATAGGGATTTATTTTATCAAGCCAAATTTTTCCATCGCACTATGCTATCTCACCAATGAAATATTACCTGATACAACTTTTGATTTACCATCAAGGCCGGTAATTTCAATTGCATAAATGTACACATCTATAGCTTGTTTGATTCCTCTTGCAGTTCCATCCCAGCCTGCATTCACATCATTGGTATAAAAATTTGATCTGTCAAAAACGGTGGCGCCCTGCCGGTTCATGATCTTAAGCCTGTTTACCTTTACACTTCTTGCTGCCCTTGGGTAAAAAATATCGTTGGCCCCATCGGCATTGGGAGAAAAAGTATTAGGCATAAACAAACCACCTGCAGGATCATCATTGCTAACGGTGATCTTTACCTTATCTATTGCCGTACAGCCATAGCTGTTTTTTGCAGTTGCGGTGTATTCAGTTGTTACCAGTGGTCTTACTGTAACAGCGTAGCCGGCATTTCTAAATATATCACCCGTTGGAGACCAAACAACCTCATTTACATCTGCAGACACTACAGGTATCAATTCAACAGAAGCACCTGAAGTAAGTTGCAGGTCTGCTCCGGCATCAATAGTTGGTAATGCATGTACAGTAACTGTTATGAAGCCTGTATCACTGTAACAACCAGCGGCATCTTTCCCAATTACTTTATACCTGGTAGTGGAAGCAGGCTGCGCAATGGGGGATGCGGTGTTGCTGCTGCTTAAACCGGCTGAAGGTGTCCATTCATACATTTCAGCACCGCTCACCTGTAACCGGACTCCCGTTAACCCGCAGGTGCTGGCACTACCGGAGTAAGCAAGTGTGAAAGGTTGCGCAACCATCACGTTTATAGTATCATTTGCAGTGCAGCCATATTCATTGGTGCCCTGTACTATATAACCTGTGCTTGATACCGGGGAAACTAACGGTGAAGCACAACCAGTACAACTCATCTTTCCATCGGTTGATGACCATTGATAAGAGGATGCGCCTGTAGCAGTAAGCGTGGTAATTTCTCCTTTGCAAATACTGCCCCGGCCGCTAATATTCAAGTCGGGTGAAGCATGTATTAAAATATCTTTACTGACAATCTTTTTGCAGCCATTGCTCCCTGTAGCTGTAAGTTTCACAACGTAATTACCAGCAGAAGAAAAAAATTGCTCAGCCGGATGCTGACCATTGGCAATATTTCCGTTTGCAAATTCCCATTGCCATGATGTAACAGCTGTCTGCATATTGTTAGAAATACCACTGAATGAAATGCCAAATGGCATACAACCTTCATCGGCAGATGAGTGAACAGATACATCAGGTGAAAGTGCAACCCTTACGGGTACGGCTGTTGTAAAACTGTCGGTACACCCGTTTATTGTAGTCACTTTCAGCGATGGATAATACAAACCTTCTGCAATATACTGGTGCAATGGATTTTTGATGTTGTCCGCATACGTTCCATCGCCAAAACTCCAGCGATAACTTGCAATGCTGTCTGCTGACAAAGTAGTATTAATAAAAGAAACCTGGCCGTTACTGCATGCATTGGTATCCGCAAAACTGAAACGTGCTTCAAGCTGTTTTAAACGAATGGTATCATTTCCCTGCACAGGTACACGACAGCCTTCATTATCAACCAGCATCAATTTAGGTATAAAATCACCTTCGTTATTATATTGATGTGTTAATAAAGAATCTGAATTAGTGATGGTTGAACCATCATTAAAGTCCCAGGTAAATGAAGTGGCATCGGTTGTAATTGCAGCAAAACTAACGGTGGCAGGAGCCTGGCAAAAATTTAGTGGACCATAGGTCAATGCTCCCTTAGGACCTTTTACTTCAATGGTCTTGTGTGCGGTATTGGTGCACCCCCCTCTGCCGGCTACAGTTAACGTTGCTGTATATACGCCGGGATATGAATAAAAATGGGAAGGATTATTTGCAAAAATTGCTGTGCCATAACCAAAATTCCATTGTTCGTCTGTTGCTTTGTCAGATTGGTTTGTAAAATTCACTATCAATGGAGGACAATTCCTGAATGAATCACTGATGCTGAATCTTGCTATAGGATTTTCAATTGTAATGGGATACGCCAGGGTAAATGAATCTTCACAACCCTGCTGCAAACTCACTTTTAATCTAACAGTATAGTCACCCTCGGAACGATAAGCATGTAACGGTTGCTGAACAGCAGCAGTTGATCCATCACCAAAATCCCACTGGTAAATGGTTCCGTGCTCGTAAAAAGGGCATACAAATCGTATTGGGTTGTCAGTGCATTTAACCGAATCGAGTGTCCAGAACTGCGGAAATACTTTTCGTGCCGTAAGGGGTTCTGCCGAAGTATATGAATCGGTGCAACCGTTGTTATCGGTAACTTTAAGACTAACAGTATAAGTGCCTCTGGCCGTGTAGGAATGGGTAAATGGAGCGGACGTAAAAGTATCTGTTTGCCCGTCTCCAAAGCTCCATTGCCAGCTTTGTATACTGCTGCCGGCACTTACCACGGAACTGTCTGTATATAACACATCGCTGCCTGCACACACTACTGGAACGGGTATACCAAAATTTGCCTTTACGGCTTTTACCGATATATAATTTATTTTTACGATCGAGTCCCTGCAGTTAACCTTGTTTATAGTGACTAATGAAACAGTATACTCACCTGGCGTTTCATATTCATGTGTCACGGAATTTTCCAAGGTGCTTTCAAAACTTCCATCACCAAAATACCAGATAAAACGGTTCACCTCACCATTGGCAATAGTGGAAGTAAAAGCAGCACTATTGCCTTTGCAAATAACAGAGTCGCTTGCAAAAAAGCCGGGTATTACTTTCGTGGTCATCAACCCTTTTGATTTATAACCATCGCAACCTGTAGTATTATTGAAGGTAGTGAGCGACACTATATAGGACCCGGTATCTGCATAAACATGCACAGGGTGCATTACAGTGGAAGTGTTGCCATCACCGAAATTCCATACCCAGTTGTCGGCACCCAATGAAAGGTTGGTGAATGAAAACTGGAAAGGATTGCCGCAATTAAAATCAAATTTCAATTTTGCTACAGACGGTTTTACATAAACAAAATCAGGTCTCAGTAATGTATCTGAGCAACCGCCGTTAAAAACAATTAGTTCAGTTGCCATATAACCCGTATCACTAAAACGATATTGAGGATGCTGATCAAATACCTGCCCGTTATCGCCAAAGATCCATTGCCATTGCGTAACCGTTCCTTGGGTGTTATCCATAAACTGCACACCCGATTGAGCGCAGGCTACCTGCACATCTGACGAAAACCCTGCTGTAGGTTTATAGCCGGTATGTATCGCATGGTCCATTGTAGTTGTATCCCTGCATCCCGATGCACCAGTGGTTACAAGACTTACGGTAAAATACCTGTCTCCGGAAAAAACATGTGAAGGGGATTGTAACGACGAAGTTCCACCATCGCCAAACTTCCATAAATAGCTGGTGATACTGTCCGAACCCGAGGACGATACACTAAAATGTTTATTCATTCCAGTACAGCCGCTGTCAGGCAGATTATTAAAACTTACAAACGGTTTTTGTATCCTGATAAAACCGTTTTTTATTACAGAATCGATACAACCATTGTTGTTGCGGATGATGAGCTTTACCGTAAAGTTGCCGGTATCTCTATAAATATGAACAGGATTGGAAACAGTAGAAAAAGATGTGTCGCCAAAATCCCAGGTATAGTTATTAAATAAAAGCTCCTGGTTGGTAAACTTTACTGTTGCAGGAACTGTACAAATAGTTGTAACATCTGCACTGAAGGCAGCGCTCACAGGTTTTGCCACGGTAATACTGTTGGTGACTGTATCAATACATCCAAACTCATTGGATGTCACCAGTTTTACCTGGTAAGTACCACCCGCAGGGTAAGTATAAACAGGATTGCTTGTAACAGCTGTATCGCCGTTGCCGAACAGCCATTTGTATGAAAGTCGCCCATTTCCTTGTGAAGTATTTTGAAAATAGATTGTTGTGGGAGCACAGCGGTTTGGTATAGTGTGAGTAAAATCGGCTCTTACAGAATGTACATTGATATATGCCTGCTTTACCAGTGTAAGCGCACAGCCTTCACCGTTAATTACTTTCAGGCTTACGTTATAACTGCCGGTTTGGGAGTAGGTATGTAACGGGTTATGATCTGATGAAAAGATACCGTCGCCAAAATCCCATTGCCATGCATTAGCAGCATTACTCCGGTCTGTAAATTGTGCAGTAACACTGTAGCAGCCACTTGTTTGAGAAGCGTTAAAATCAACCATTGGTGCTGCAAACACCTGCACATAATTGGTTTTTGCCAGCGAATCCTGGCCTGCTGCATTTTTTACGATCAGCTTTACATTGTAGGTGCCGGGAATGAAGTAGGTAACAGAGGGATTTTGTAAGTATGATATAGTCCCGTTTCCAAGATCCCATTTCCAAAAGGTGGGATTGCCAGTTGATTCATCTGAAAAACTGGCGAGAATGGGCGCACACCCGGAAAGATTGGTTCCTGAAAATCCAGCATCCGGCTGGGCATGCGCAACTAGTCCCCTAAGCAGCAAAATGCCACACAGGAATGATATTGCGATATATGATTTTAAACAGGATGTGGCTCTCATTACCGTACCATTGATGGGAAAACCTTTATGGGTATTTTCCAAAACAATAAATGGAAATGCTAACTGGGAAAAGCAGAATGCAGACAGAGCCTGAAGATGGAGGCCATCGACTAGTTTCGGTTCACAACAACGCTTTCGTACCAGAAGCGTACCCTAACTAACGAAAAACCAGTGCAGTTATTATAAAAAGGGGAAATATGGCTGCAGTTTCCTATCTGGCCGTATAAAAAAAGTTCCGGAGAAACTCCGGAACCTATAATCAAAAAAAATAAAAAAGCGCATTATCTCACCAGCATTACGGTTCCTTTTTCAATGATTTCTCTTCCCCTGCTGTCTTTTCCTTTATATACCCATACATAGGCGCCGGCAGGTTGTTCTTTACCTTTAAAGAAGCCATTCCAGCCATCACGGAAACGGCTTGTTTGGAAAACGATTTCCCCATACCGGTTGAATACCCTGAAGTATTCAATGTTTGATCCAACATTGATTGGTTTGAAGATATCATTAATTCCGTCACCGTTTGGTGAGAAGGCATTGGGCACATAATTGGTTGGGCCGATAAACACATTTATCCTGATGGAGTCTGTTGCTTTGCAGCCAGCTGCATTGGTAGCTGTAACACTCAACCAGTAATAATTAGTATCAATGGGCGAATACTCACCTATTCCCGGCACCGGAACAAATATGGCTGTGGGGTTATCATCTGTTCTGTCAGACAAATTAACACCGGAAGGGTAATCCCATACATAGCTTCCGCCAGCACCTGCACCAGTGGCAGTAAGCTGATGGGCTTTATTTAATACGGCATTGGTATCATTTCCTGCAAATGCATATACCGGAGGCAGCATTTTTACGAGCACAGAATCAGACACTGCAAAGTTGCAATTGTATTCATCCCTCACTGTTACTACAAAATAAGTATTCTCATCCTGCGGCCTTACGGTTACGGAAGTAGAATCAGCCTTGGTATCCAGCAAATTTGATGGAGACCAGGTAAAGTTAACCGTACCAGAAAGGTTACTTGCTGTAGCCTTCAATTCTGTGGTTGTATCGAAACAAATGATCACATCATTACCGGCATCGGCTATTGGCTTACGCAGCACATTAATAGTAATATTATCCGTAAGTGTACAGATGCCCCATTTTGCCGTTACAGTATAAGTAGTGGTTTGAGTAGGTGAAGCAACAGGATTTTTTACATTATTTAAATCAAGTGATGCCGCAGGTGTATAAATAAACTCACTGGTTTCAGGATTAGTATTCGGATTCAATGTAAGTGAGGATCCTGAACAAATCGTATCTGCAGTTCCAAGATCAAGGTACATTGTAAATACAGAGTCAACAGTGGCATTGGCAGTTGCCAAACAGCCTTTATCATCTATAACTGTCACAACATAATTTCCTTTAAGCACATCAAATGTTGGCACTGCCTGGTAACCGGTATTAGTAGGCGAATCAACCGAATACTGATAAGGCAATGTGCCCCCGGATGCGGCAGACACTATCTTGCCATCGGGATTTCCACTGCAGGTTGCAGCCTGTGTACTAAGGATGGAAGCTGTAAGCACAGCAGGTTCTGATATAGTGATCACTGAATCAATAGAACAGTTGTTGGCATCTCTTATGGAGAGTGTGTGTACACCTGCACCTACGGTACTAAACGTTTTTGAAGTACCAAAAGTACCTCCATCAATTGCATATTGATAAGGCGCAACACCCAGTGACACATTCACGGTAACAGTACCATTCTGGAGGCCATTACAGGCGGGTCTTACAATGTTCAATGAATCGATCTGTACTTTAGGATTGTTGCCAACTATAGAAGTGATGGTATTCGTACAACCGGCACTGTCAGTGATAGTAATACTGTAAGTTCCGGAAGACAGGGAAGTAAACTGGTTACCAGATTGTGGTGTTCCGGAAACTGGTGAAGTGATAACATATGTTAGTGGGGAAATGCCGGCAGTTACGTTTACCGTAATTGTTCCGTTTGGTATAGAAGCGCAGGAAGCATTCTGAATAGTAGAAGCATTTGTTAATACTCCGGGCTGATTTCCTACGTTCTGTACTGGCGAATTAAATATGCAACCAACGGCGTCCCTTACCCTTACATTGTAAGCATTGGCAGCAAGGTTACGGAACACATTATCCGCCTTATAGGAACCGCCTGCATCAATTGAAAATACAAAAGGTACTGTACCAGTAAGCGGCTCTACTATAATTGCCCCGGTTGCAGCAGCAGCACAAGCTGAATTGACAATAGCAAAATCAGCTGTAACACCAATATCATTTCCTACCGTTACGGCTGGTGCATCGTAAGCACATCCCAGGGCATCCCTTACACGGATATTATATGTATTACTTGCTAAATTCCGGATGGTATCCAGCGGGAAATAGTTTGCCCCGCCATTGGTGGAATAGGTAAATGGTGCAATTCCAGTAGTAGGCGTTATGATAATTTTTCCTGTACTTACTCCAGTACAGGCAGAATTAACCGTTGCAAATGTTGCACCTACACCAGGGTTGTTGCTGTTAACCGTAACGGGTGCGGTGAACTGGCAACCAACTGCATCTCTTATTAATACTGAATATGCTCCGCCTGCCAGGTTACGAATAGTATCTAAAGGAAGATAACTTGTACCACCATCTATTGAATAACTAAATGGTGCCGTACCGGATGATACAGCGGGTATGATCCTGCCCGTACTGGCAACAGCACATGCTGAATTTTCGGTTATAAATGTTGCTGCAACTCCGGCATTATTACCTACCGTAACCGGTGGCGCATCATACGCACAGCCTAATCCATCTCTTACACGGATTGTATAAGTATTGCCGGCAAGATTGCGGATGGTATCAAGCGGTAAATAAGTTACACCAGCATCTGTTGAATAACTAAATGGTGCAATGCCAATAGTTGGTGTGATAATGATCTGCCCTGTACTTACGCCTGTACAAGCCGAATTTACTGTTACAAATGTTGCACCTACACCAGGGTTGTTGCTGTTAACCGTAACGGGTGCGGTGAACTGGCAACCAACTGCATCTCTTATTAATACTGAATATGCTCCGCCTGCCAGGTTACGAATAGTATCTAAAGGAAGATAACTTGTACCACCATCTATTGAATAACTAAATGGTGCCGTACCGGATGATACAGCGGGTATGATCCTGCCCGTACTGGCAACAGCACATGCTGAATTTTCGGTTATAAATGTTGCTGCAACTCCGGCATTATTACCTACCGTAACCGGTGGCGCATCATACGCACAGCCTAATCCATCTCTTACACGGATTGTATAAGTATTGCCGGCAAGATTGCGGATGGTATCAAGCGGTAAATAAGTTACACCAGCATCTGTTGAATAACTAAATGGTGCAATGCCAATAGTTGGTGTGATAATGATCTGCCCTGTACTTACGCCTGTACAAGCCGAATTTACTGTTAGAAACGTAGCACCCACTCCGGGGTTATTACTACTAACAGTAACGGGTGAAGTAAATTCACAACCAACTGCATCCCGAATTAATACAGTGTATGATCCTTCGGAAAGATTACGAATTGTATCTAATGCATAAAAATTTACACCCGCATCTATTGAATAGGTGAATGGTGCCGTGCCTGCTGTTACAGAAGCAGCAATACTACCTGTGCTTGCCGCGGTACAAGCTGAGTTAATAGTTGTAAATGTTGCCGATACACCTGGATTGCTACTAACCGTTACGGGAGGCGCATCATAAGCACATCCCAATGCATCCCTTACCCGTATAGTATAGGTATTTCCGGCAAGATTACGAATAGTATCAAGGGGTAAATAAGTTACACCAGCATCTGTTGAATAAGTAAACGGAGCTATACCTATGGTGGGAGTAATAATTATTTGCCCGGTGCTTACTCCGGCACAGGCTGAATTAACTGTAGTAATGGTGGCACCCACACCTGGGTTGTCGCTGCTTACCGTCACTGGCGAACTAAATTCACAACCGGCAGCGTCTCTTATTAATATATTATATACGCCTTCAGCCAGGTTTCTTATAGTATCAAGCGGATTGAAAATAACACCAGCATCTGTTGAATAAGTAAATGGAGCGATCCCCGAAGTAACTGTTGCAATGATCCTTCCGGTACTTGCTGCAGTGCAGGCAGAATTTACAGTTGTAAAAGTGGCATTTACACCAGTTCCTAAAGTGATCTCTGGATTAATGGTGGTGGAACAACCAATAGCATCTGTGATAACGATACTGTGGAATCCACTGTCGAGATTGCGGATGGTATCTGTTAATGCTACAAAAACAGTATTGTCAAGGTTGTAATTAAATGGTCCAGCGCCAGTAATTGGTGTAACAACAATCTGCCCGGTAGTGGCTACAGCACAGGCTGTCGGTATAGTTACAAAGGAAGCCTGTATATCCGGACCTGCACTTACAGTTAACGGCTGACTTTGGAAAAGGCAACCCACGCCATCCCTGATCTGTATAACATAGTTACCTGCAGACAGGTTTGTAGCCGTATCAATTCTTGATGTGCCAAAGAAAGGCTGGAAGGCTGCATTATTTACAGAATATTCGAAAGGAGAAACACCTGAAAAATTAGTATTGAAAATGATAGAACCTGTACTTGCGGTTGCACATGCAGTTGGGTTTACCGTAAACGTGGCATTTACACCTGTACCGCTTATAACTGAAATATCATCCAGATTAAAAATGCAACCGATATTATCTCTTACAGTTACATCATATAAACCAGCTCCTAAATTACGGATGGTATCAAGTGCCACAAAAGTGGGGGCGCTTCCTGTATCCACCTGGTAAAAGTAAGGAGCAGTTCCGCCGCTGGGAACCAATACAATGTGCCCGTTATCTACACCAAAACAAGATGCATTTCTTACTGTAAAATTAGACGTGATCCCCGGATCAAAACCAACAGCCTGCGTAAACACAGAAACACATCCAAGATCATCTTTTACATTTACTGTATAAGTACTGTCTCCGGCGAGGCCAGTAAAAGTTGGTGAAGACTGGAATGCTGCAAAAGCCCCCCCAGGAATAGAATAAGTAAAAGGTGCTTGCCCTGCAGACGGGACATCTGCTGTAAGAGAACCGTTTAATGCACCGAGACAGGTAGCATTTACTGACGTGCCCGAACTTGTAAATACTGCATCGCTTAAAACAGTATGGGTGAAACTAAAAATACAAGCGGCACCATCTTGCACCAGTACAGTATGATCACCAGCGGAAAGGCCGGTAAAAGTATTCGTGGCAACAAAAACCGGTGCTGTTATATTATCAACAGCATAGGTATAAGTACCGGTTCCAGCAACACCTGTCACTGTAATAGTGCCATTCAGTGCTTCAGGACAGGAGGTATTGGTAGAAGTAGCTGTACCGGATAAAGTGGTAGGAGCAGATATTGTAACGGTAGTATCTCTAGTACAAGAGCCGGAGGTTTCAAGCACAGTTACTGTATACGTTCCAGCTGGCACAGAAAAAACAGGTGAAGGCTGATACGAACCGCCACCATCTATTGAATATACAAAATTCGGTCCTACTGGCGCAGTAACAGTAATAGTTCCGTTAGGATTGGCACCGCATTGAGCTGCTGTTGTAGTAAGTGTAATTGGAGGTACTGCACTGGCTTTATACACAGTGAAAGTATCTGTAGAATAAACAATACTGTCACTTGCAGGAAACTGGAAGGGATACTGGAAATTATAGTAATGCGTTTTTACAACATACTGGGTAGTTGAGTTTAAACATACATTATCGAATGTTACATTCAACCCATTATTTCCATCACTGGCTGTATCACCCTCTGCAACCAAATTACCTGACATATCAGTCAATTCTACTTTTTTAAACAAGGTGGGGCCCGTTTTCGGTGTGAACCTCCATGACTCATTCATTGTTGGCGAACCCCATCTTGGCGTTGTAAATGCCTCCCTGCCCGGCGCCATTATACCTTTATCCTGATCATAATTCTGCATCCCGATCATTGCATTACCGTTATTCCAGGTTGTACATATCTCTCTGCCAAATACATGAACATCTACTAATCCTAATCCTTCGTACAATGTAATTTGGTAGGTATTATTGATCTTAGACCAGCAAGTGTTTTGAAAGCATGGCACTTTGTAAAATGTAAGCACCCACTTTCTGTGGGGTGCAGTACCAATTACGTCATATTTAATTTGTTTTGTAGGAGAGGTATTAGGAAACTGAATGTCAATATCATGATAGGCTCCCATGATGATGGCCCTGTCGTATGCATCTGTTGGCAATGTACCTTCCCCGTTCAATATAGTCCATTGAGCTCCTAAACCTGCCTGCGAAAGATCAAAAGAGATGATACCATTGGTATTCACGATCAACTGGGCATAAATGATACCATAAAAAGGAAAGTCGAATGGCATTGGAATTACCGGTGTGTACAGATCATCCCTGTCAAGATTAGTAGAAGTGCCGGGAATGGAAGGAGATACTGGTGGCCTGAAACATCCATCTCCGCCACTGGTAAGATTTACCCCATAATCATCCGTAAACGCCTTTACATCCGGTACCTTGGTGGTCAATGTAACGCAGTTTTGGAGACAATCAATAGTGGTGTCCTTGGGACAGTTAAAGCTAAACGTGGTTTGAGCTTTAGAGGTTACGAATAAAAAGGAAATAATAAACGAAAGAAGTAGCGTTTTTTTCATCTTGAGTGAAAAATGGTTTAGATTAATAGCCGTTGCCGATCATTTTCAAATGGTAAAAGCAAACACGGATGAAAATTCCGCTTTTAGTCTTCACAGGTACAGGTAGCTTTGTAACGGCTCTAAAGTTACTTATTTTAACCTAAAATTAACCCCATGTTTAAGAATTAGTAATCCACACAGCAAAACACCCGTATAATTAATAGATACTAAGAAGAAATCTGATTTATTGAATATTAATCAATGATATATGATTGGTTTTGAAGACCTCCTAAAGTATATTATATTTTTCTAAAATTCAGTACTTTTACAGCATGAATTCGGCAGAAAAACTACCCATTAAAGTTGCTGTTTTAGATCTATATGAAGGCTATGCTAACCAGGGCATGCGTTGTATCCGTGAAATATTGAACCAGTTTGCAGACTTTCACCACCTTAATTTAAAGGTTGAAGAATTTGATGTAAGATTAAAGAACCAGGTGCCTGATATGAGCTTTGATGTTTTCATCTCGAGTGGTGGCCCCGGCAGTCCGCTTGAAAGTGAGGGCAGCGATTGGGAAAAAACCTATTTCCATTGGTTGAAACAAACAGAGCATTGGAACAACAACGATGCGAATATCCAGAAAAAATATGTTTTCTTTATTTGTCATTCTTTTCAACTTGCCTGCCGTCATTATAAAACAGGACTGGTAAGCAAAAGAAAAAGTACTTCTTTTGGCGTTTTTCCCATCCACCTGCTGCACGATGGGAAAGATGAAATAGTATTTGACAACCTGCTGGATCCATTTTATGCAGTTGACAGCCGGGATTACCAGGTAACAAAGCCCAATCATAATAAGATCAAGGAAATGGGCGGCTGCATACTGGCAATAGAAAAGGAAAGGCCCCATGTGGCACACCTCGAAAGAGCCGTGATGGCGGCCAGGTTTAATGAATATATGATCGGAACACAGTTTCATCCCGAAGCAGATGCAGTAGGTATGAGCATGTACCTGCAAACAGAAGAAAAAAAGAAAACGGTAATAGAAAACCATGGCGAGGATAAGTGGAGAAGTATGATAGAACACCTGAATGATCCGGATAAAATTCTGCATACTTACAAAAATGTGCTACCTAACTTTTTAAGGGTGGCAGTTGAAAGTATGCAACTGGTGGAAATATAACCCCGTAAAAATTGATTTTTAAAAAGCTGCTTTACTGCAGCTTTTTTTATTGGATTTAAAAAGAACAGGTTGATTAAATATCCCTATTTTTAGTATTGTTATTTATTCGAAAAAACAATACGCCATGCAAAAAGAACTCAGGGAGGCATTTAATAAAAATTTCAGTGATGAAAAATATGCGGCATACGTAGAAAGAATTGAGAACCTGCATCCGGGATCCCTTGATTTCAGGAACGCAGAAACACCCATTTTTGTGCCGAAAGACTTTACACAAAAAATGCTCGATGCCTGCGAGGATATCATCGATGTGATTGTACAACCCGGTTTTTTGTCCCTAACAGAAAGGGCTATCCCAAAAGACATCGTGGTACAAAATGAAACAGCTTACTCAGACTTCATCGCGTTTGATTTTGGGGTTTGTGAAAATGAAAAAGGGGAACTGGAGCCTCAGTTAATAGAAATGCAGGGCTTCCCTACCCTTTTTGCTTTCCAGGTATTTCACACCAGGTTTACAAGAGAATATGCTGAAGTGCCCTCTTCGCATGATGCCTACTTAAACAATTATAATGAAGAAACGTACCTGCAATTATTAAAAGAGATCATTATTGGTGATGAAAATCCGGAAAATGTGATACTGCTGGAAATTTATCCCGAACTGCAAAAAACAAGGATCGATTTTTATTGTACTGAAAACACCCTGGGTTTAAAAACGGTTTGTCTTACCAAACTCATACCAGAAGGGAATAAGCTATTTTATGAAAACAACGGCCGGAAAATTCAAGTAAAGAGAATTTATAACCGGTTGATATTTGACGACCTGCATCAACAAAAAGACCTGGGAAATATCATTGATTTTAAACATCCCTGGGAAGTAGAATGGGTGTCTCATCCCAATTGGTTTTACAGGATCAGTAAGTTTACTTTGCCATTGATCAATAACCGCTATGTACCAAAAACTGTTTTTTTAAACGAGTTAAAAGAAATACCTGCTGACCTGGAAAACTATGTATTAAAGCCACTGTTCTCCTTTGCAGGTATGGGTGTGGTAATTGATGTGACCAAAGATGATATTGAAAAAGTGAAAGACCCGGAAAACTGGATATTGCAGCGGAAAGTAAAATATGCTGACGTGATACAAACTCCGGACATTCCTGCCAAAGCAGAGATCAGGTTGTTTTACTTCTGGAAAAAAGGATGGGCCAGACCCGTAGGTACACATAACCTGTCACGATTAAGCAAAGGAAAAATGATCGGTACCCGGTACAACAAAGACAAAGAATGGGTAGGTGGAACCGTATCATTTTTTGAAAAATAAAAAATATATTATGCAGAAAGGAGCAGCACGTTTTAATTTTTTTCTTGGTGAGTTAGAAACCCTGATCGCCAAAGCGGATACACAAAAGAACCCGGCATTATTTCTTTACCGGAACAATGCCCGTACACCGCTGTTTATGCTGGAAGGTCTGTGTAAACTCTATGAAGAACTGCACAACAAAAAAAAGTTTGGCAAGCTAAAAGAACATTTTAAGTTGCTGGAAGATGGTCTCGGCGCTATTGACTATTATGATGCCATTGCAAAAAACTTATCGGCCAACAAAAAAATATCCAAATCCATTATACAGTACCTGCAGGCCCAAACAAGGGAAAAGATACAGCACCTGAATGATGTACTGGCGGATAAAAAATGGGTGGACAGCAACAACGAACGCATCACAAAAATAAAAAAGAAAGTAGAGGACGCCGGTTGGATGGACGAGGAAAAAGAAACCACAGCAATTCATCTGTTTTATAATCAATCCATAGAAGAAATTATCGAATTCACCCACAGCACGGCTTATCACTTTGACAATATGGAGGAAGATGTGCATGAATTAAGAAGAAAACTCCGTTGGTTAAGTATCTATCCCAGGGCATTGCAGGGCGCTATACAACTGGCTGGCAATAGTAAAAAACAAAAAAATCTTGCGAAATACCAGACCAAAGAAATATTAACTTCTCCATTTAATACCATGCCGGATGCAGGTGACTGTAAACACTTTTTGCTGCTGAACAAGGATCGCTTTTATGCCCTCAGCTGGCTTATAGACTCATTGGGCAAATTAAAAGACAGCGGCTTGCAGGTAGTGGCCATTAAAGAAGCTTTACTGGAAACAGATAACTTATCAGGCGCTGCTGCAGATAAAAAAGTGTATCAAATGCTGGGCAACAAACAGGTAAAACTGCAGGCGTTGCTGGATAATGCTGAGGATATCTGCAAGGTTTATTTTAAAGAACAAAACCTGGAGAATTTGGTGCTGGGTGTAGGGAAGAAATATAAGTAGATAAATTAGTGAGGAGCAGATCGGGCTTTCACAATGTTTACAAAGGTAATATTGTCGATTTCAATCTTCATGCTTACTCAAAAAGTTTCCGCACAACCGGCATTGGGCGCAAGACAAAGTGGACTATTCCGGAAGGTAAAGAGTGGGTTGTAAAGTATAAAGTTCATTCCGCCTGGCAGGCCGGCTTATGTATAAAGCTACCGACACGTCAACCCACAATTTATTTCAGGAGTAATGGACAATTGGGTGTGTTTCAAAACTAAGCGAACAGAACCTGAACGCATAGACGAGCGGCAATACAGTACGAATTCCAGCGCAATACTTGGCTACTCTTATGTGGATGCCGAAAAAGATTTTGTAAAAGTGAAGGAATACTGAAAGCTAATTGCAATTATGCTTACACTTTGGCAATTGTTGTTATCCCGGATTCCGTCAAAACATAAAAAAACAGAGGAACCCTGTTCAGGGATTTAAGAACCTGCCTGGTGGGTGTTCTAAGCAGTTGAGTTGTTAAATACAAATCTGTAGCATCAAAACACAGACATATTGCATTTTCAAGGATTTAACTAACTAACCTACACAGGTATCCTTACCGTTACCACACAACCTTCATTGGGCTTACTGGCAATGTTGAAACTACCATTATAAGACTGCGTGCGGTTGATCATATTGGAAATACCGATCCCTTTTCTTTGCGTCCCCAGGTTAAACCCTTTTCCGTCATCCTTTATGCTTATGGTAACCCACCTGATCTTTTTGATCACCTTAACAGTGATGTTTTTTGCATTGGCATGCTTTATAATATTAGTAAGTTGTTCCTGTACAATTCTGTAGATATTCAATTTGATATCGTCTGACAACCGGTTGTCAGGAACAGAATAGCTAAAATGAATCAGCAACGCCGGGCTGCCATTCAGGTTTTCCAGGAGTTTAGCCAGTTGCTGTTTTAAATCAACATTTTTTAAGGGCGTCACCTGCTTATGTGTAAGCCTGCGTATTTCCGCAATCGAATGATCAAGTAGTTCCATCGGGTAATTCAACAAGCCCTTCAGCTCTTTATTCCGTTCGCCGGCAAGGCCCAGGAACATTTTTGCACCAGCCAATACCTGGTTGATATTGTCATGCAATTCAAGCCCAATATGATTTTTTTCTTCTTCCTGTGCATTGATGATGGCCCTTGATATTTTTTTTTGTTCTTCTATTTTTTGCTGGGCTATTTCTTGCTCCATCTCCCGTATTTTCTTCTCGGCAAATTTTTGTTCACTCAGGTCGTAACAAACACTGATGATGCCGGTCATATCACCATTATCACCATAGAAAGGCGATTCAGTTAAAAAAGCAGGGAAAAATGATCCGTCCCTGCGTTTCATCCAGCATTCACCGCTTAGCCGGTCATCCAGCATCGGTGGTATTGTTTGCGAAGAGTGTTGCTGGTATTGATCTTCACAGGTCACATCAAAAATATCTTTACCAGTCACTTCATCGCACTTCCACCCATAGAGTTGTTCGGCAGCATGATTCCAATAGATAATGCGTCCATTCATATCAGTGGCAATTACAGCCTGCCCCACCGAGCTTAATAAATTTTCATGAAACCTGATCCGTTCGTCTCCTGCCTTTTTTTCCGCTTCTGCCTTTTTCTTTTGTATGGCGGAATCAATGGCCAGGGGCAAACGGGTAAGCCTGTCTTTTAACAGGTAGTCATCTGCGCCGGCTTTTAAAATATCCAGTGCAAATTCTTCTGTTACCGTACTGGAAACAAGGATAAATGGAATGGTAAGCGACCGCTTTTTAAAAGCCGTAAGCACTTTTGTTGCATTGTATGCTGGCAGTGTATTATCTGATATAACTACATCAGGATTGAAAATATCGATGGCCTGCAAAAATTCATCCTCCATCATCACCTGTTGAAAAATGCAGCCTGGTTTCTCCCTGGTTAAAGATGCCTTGATTTTTTCAGCATCAACAATATTGCCTTCAACAAGCAGCACCCGTAAAGCATTATTCATAAAATGTCCTTTTATGGCAACATGGGTTGCCTGTTAGTTGACGTAATACTGAAGCTATAAATGCTGCAGCATATTTTGTAATACAAAGCGGGATGATGTAAAAGTAAAGAAGTGGTATTTTAAAAAACTAGTATAACGGTGGAGATATACATAGCTTTTTATCTACCTATTGTAGCGATTTTTCTATAGGCTTGTCGGTGCGGAATTTACGAACGGTTGCTCCGTACTGGAGCAACACACGGATTCCATTTTATTTGCGGGTGTGCTTTATAGTTAGTAAGCTGTTGGGGAATGTTCGATATTGGTATCCAGGTTAAAATCCGGAAACAGCGTACCGTTCCGGATACGTTCTTTTCTGATTTTACTATCACCTGCATTTATTATTTCCAGCTAAACCAATAACAACGCTTATTCAGTACCAAAATAAACATTACCCGCATTTACAAACCCATTAACCGTAGCCCGTGAGTTGCCAATGATATACTGGTTGCCGGAGATGCTGACCGATTGACCAAACAAATCACCATTGCTGGGAAATTCAGACTGGATCATATTTGTCCGGGTATAATTGTTGCCAGATAAATTTTTATAAATGTAAACGGCACCAATGCGATCGCTGTAATAACTGCTTCCTCCATTGGGATATTCGGCCCCACCCGAAGAGCCAATCAATAAGGTGTTGCCTGCAAGGCCAAGCGATATACCAAAGGTGAGGTTCGCTATCGAAATAGATGAAACGCCGGAAACCGGTTGAATCTGGCCGGCTCCAGGTATGATCTCAAAATTGTAAATAAAGATGGAGGTTATATTTGTCCACGCAGCCCCCGTACGTTCATACACATATACGGAAGCGCTGGTATTGGAATAAGTGGTTGCCCAGGGCGCTCCAACAGCCAGTTTATTAGCAGACAACGCAATGGCAAAGCCAAATTGTCCCCTGATAGTGGTGCCCTGTAATTTTTGTTGAAAATTCCATACGCCCCCACCATAGGCATAAACATATACGGCCCCTGCATCGGGATACGCATATGTCGCATTGTCCTGGCCTGTTGCGCTGATAGCTATATAATCAGTATCCATAGAGATGGCAAAACCATAATAATCTGAATTCAATAGATCTGTTGGGGAAATACTTTGAACAAATGACCAGGAAGTAGCGGCTTTTTGGTAGCAATAAACCTGGCCTCTGTCTGCTCCGGTCGCATCTGAGTAAGGTATCCCAATAGCAACCCCAATACCCCCGGTATTAGTTGCACATACACCTACTGACCAGCCAAAGTCCTCATAAGCCTGGCCCTGTGGTTTTACAATGGCAGTATCCAGCACCCAGGCTGCTGATACCCTGCGAAAAATATACACCCGGCCCTGTGCTACATTCGTACCCACCGTTTTATTACAGCTGCCCACAACCGCGTAATCGCCTGAAATGGCAACTGCTCCACCAAAATAATCACTCGCTGCAGAGTCGTAAGCAGCCAGTCTTGCCATTTGCCTCCAGCCACTGGTGGTTTTATTAAAAATATATGCAACGCCCATATTCACCATACCTCCTGCATTATACCTGGGAGCGCCGATAATGGCATAGTTTCCAGAGATAGCTACTTTTCCGCCAAAGGCCGCACTTGATAAGGGATTTGTGGAATTACGGCTTTGAGGGTCCGTTTTATTTTCATCCGAAAATGACAATGCACGCCATGCTGTTCCATCGTAAAACATAACTGTTGCCTTATCCGTATCAAACAACATTAATCCCATTGCCGGGTTATTGATCGCTTTTCGCTGGGTAGTTGTCATCCGGGGTATCAGCATACCCTTATTATTGGCACTTATATCCAGTTGTGCGCTTGCATTGGGTGTAGCAGTACCAATA
>ENA-UOWO01001034-UOWO01001034.1-activated-sludge-metagenome-genome-assembly--contig:-NODE-1034-length-38337-cov-6.219894_pt1 | contig 38337 bp, 35 predicted proteins | sample MGYA00238148_ERZ761564 | MGnify/ENA primary metagenome ERZ761564 (study PRJEB28885, sample SAMN05720194) | activated sludge metagenome | isolation source: Anaerobic digester | place: USA... | reverse complement strand
TTCCAAGAATTGAGTACACTCAAAACTGGAACATTCAGTATGTCGACAAATACTTGGGGAACTGCATTTGAAAAATTGGATAATAAGCTTCACGGATCGAGTAATTTCCAGCGCTTCTTAGATAATCGTAAAGCAGTAGCAAGTAGATTAACAACCAATGGTATAGATCCAACAACCAATTATCCGACAGGTTTTGGTAGTACGCAACAGGATGTATTGTTGTATTCGTTTATGTCGACATACATGGGTAATGATCCAACCCGTCAAGATCTTTCTCTCTTCCCGAATATTCCGAAACCAAACTGGCGAATCACATATGATGGTTTGACTAAACTTGAGTTCTTCAAGAAATATTTCAAGACAATTTCCCTGAGTCATGCTTACCGATCAACATTCAATATCGGTTCGTTTACGACTAATTTGCTCGCAATACAAGATCCCAATTCAACCGATCAAACAGGGAACATCATTCCTCAACTCAACATTCTGATGGCTTCTTTATCGGAACAATTTGGACCGATGGTGAATGTGGATATGACTTGGAAAAATAGCTTGATTACCAAGTTTGAGATGCGTAAGACACGCGATTTATCACTGAGCTTACAAAACTCTCAGATCACAGAGGTAAACGGTAAGGAAATTACGATTGGTTCGGGTTATATCTTCAATAATGTAGAGTTACCATTTAAAGTGGTTGGATCTACGAAGAAGATTAAGAGCGATTTGAATGTACGTTGCGATGTGACTATTCGTACAAATAAAACAGTGGTACGTAAAATTCCAATTGAAGGTGAAACCTTGTTTGATCCAATTCTATCAGCCGGGCAGCAGAATTTCACGATTAAAACTACAGCCGATTACGTGGTGAATTCGAAGTTTACAATTCGCTTATTCTTCGATCGTACTTCAAATAAGCCATTCATTTCGAATCAGTTTCCAAATTCAAACACCAGTTTTGGTCTGAGTTTGCGCTTTACTTTAAATCAATAATCTCTTATTTTATTTACTCGGTTTCCTTGCTGTATGTGAACAAAACACGTAGGTTTGGAAACAAAATCAACACGCATGAATTTTCCTGATAATCTTCTTTATACTAAAGATCACGAATGGGTTCGCATCGAAGGTGACACTGCTATAATCGGCATTACAGAATTTGCTCAAAGCGAATTAGGTGATATCGTTTTCGTAGAAGTTGATACAGTTGGTGAAACAATTGAAGCAGAACAAGTTTTTGGTTCAGTAGAAGCGGTTAAAACTGTATCCGATTTATATATGCCAGTTGCTGGCGAAATCATTGAGTTTAACAACATCTTGGATGGTTCACCAGAAACGGTAAACAGCGATCCTTATGGTGATGGCTGGATGATCAAAGTGAAAATGAGCTCTCCTGGTGATACTAGCGGACTTCTTTCAGCTGCCGATTACAAGGCATTGATCGGACATTAATTCCATGCGCAGATATATTCTGCCTGCCATAATCTGGACAATCGTTGTTAGTACGCTAACCTTATTGCCCGGTAAAGACTTGCCGGAAATACATGTGATCAATTTTGACAAATTCGCCCATTTAGGTGTGTTTGGATTATTGAATCTCTTGTATTTACGCTGGCAACGCTTTGGAACAAATTCAGGAATTTCAAGTCTTTGGGTTACCGTTTTTGTGGTGATGTATGGTGGCTTAATTGAATTTCTTCAATGGGCATTTTATACCGATAGAACAGCCGATTTTGGCGACTTTGCTGCAAATACTTTAGGGTGTTTGTTAGCTTGGATTTGTTTGCCATTATTACCACGTAAGTTACGTTGATTCAAATTTCCTACTTTTGAGCAAGAACCGCAGATGGGAACAACTATAAAATCATACAATCCTGCACTCAGTCCGACCATAGATCAGGTTGGCGTTGAAGAACGATGTGCACGCTTCCAAACACGAAGCATAAAAGACGAAACTAAGATTGCCGGCTTAAAACTCGCCATGAGCATGATTGACCTAACTACCCTCGAAGGGAAAGATTCGGTTGGGAAAGTTCAGCAAATGTGTTACAAGGCTATGCATCCACATGATGCTTTTCCGGGAATTCCTCAGGTGGCGGCAGTTTGTGTTTATCCAACCATGGTGAAAGTTGCCCGTAAAGCTTTGGCAGGAAGTAAAATTCATGTTGCCTCTGTTGCTACAGCATTTCCTAGTGGTTTAGCGCCACTAAAAGTTAAGTTGGACGATACCCGTTTTGCGGTTGAAGAAGGTGCCGATGAGATTGATATGGTGATAAGCCGAGGTAAATTTCTTTCCGGTGAATTCAATTTCGTATTTGATGAAATTGCTGCAATCAAAGAAGCTTGCGGAAAAGCTCACTTGAAAGTTATCCTCGAAACAGGAGAGCTCAGCACACTTGATAACGTTCGTAAAGCTTCCGACTTAGCCATATTAGCTGGCGCAGATTTTATCAAAACCTCAACAGGAAAAATTCAACCTGCTGCTACCATGCCTGTTACCTTGGTTATGCTTGAAGCTATACGAGATTACTACTACGCAACGGGTAAAATGATAGGAATGAAACCTGCTGGTGGAATTGCCAATTCTAAACTCGCACTGCATTATCTAGTTATGGTGAAAGAAACCCTTGGTGCTGATTGGCTTCATCCTGATTGGTTCCGCTTTGGAGCCTCTAAATTGACAAACGATATCATCATGCAACTGGTTAAACAGGAAACAGGTGTTTATCAAAGTCTGAACTATTTCTCGAACGACTAAGGGCATTGCCCCAATCCAATCATACCATGTCGAAAAAATCGCATAAATCATCGAAATCAGCCGACGCGTCAGAATTGTCGCTCGATTTCATTTCTAAGCTTGCTTATGCTCCGGCTCCGGAATCAACCGGACACATTCGTTTGCAAAAGCAGTACGAGCTTTTCATCAACGGTGAATGGGTGAAACCTGTTAAAGGTGGCTATTTTGAAACATTCAGCCCATCCACCGAACAGTCGCTTGCTCGTGTAGCAGAAGCAACTCAAGAAGACGTCGATAAGGCTGTTAAAGCTGCTCGAAACGCATACGAAAATGTGTGGAGCAAAATGCCCGCAAAGGAACGTGGAAAGTATATTTATCGCATTGCTCGTTTGATTCAAGAACGCGCTCGTGAATTTGCAGTGATCGAAACCATGGATGGTGGAAAATCAATTCGTGAAAGCCGCGACATAGATGTTCCTTTAGCAGCTAATCACTTCTTCTATTATGCTGGTTGGGCAGATAAATTAGAATATGCATTTCCGGGTAGAGAAGTAAAATCGATTGGCGTAGCCGGACAAATCATCCCATGGAATTTCCCTTTATTAATGGCAGCATGGAAAATTGCTCCAGCATTAGCAACAGGAAACACCGTGGTTCTAAAACCAGCTGAACTACTCCGCTAACAGCTTTGAAATTAGCTGAGATCATTCAAGAGTCAGGATTACCAGCTGGAGTAGTGAATATTGTTACAGGCGCTGGTGCAACCGGAGCTGCTATTGTAAATCATCCAGGTGTAGACAAAATTGCTTTTACCGGTTCGACCGATGTGGGTAAAATCATTCAGAAAGCAATTGCAGGTACTGGGAAGAAACTCACGTTGGAGTTGGGAGGAAAAGCTGCCAATATCATTTTTGAAGATGCTCCTTTAGATCAAGCGGTTGAAGGAATCGTAAATGGGATTTTCTTCAATCAAGGTCATGTTTGCTGTGCTGGTTCTCGTTTGTTTGTTCAAGAAGGCGTGGCAGATAAGGTAATTCGCAAATTGAAAGATCGGATGGAAAGCTTAATTGTAGGCGATCCGATGGATAAAAACACCGATATCGGAGCAATTAACTCCAAAGAACAACTCAAGAAAATCAACGAATACCTGAAAATTGGTGTGAATGAAGGTGCTGAGATTTATCAGCCGAATTGTTCCGTTCCAGCTAAAGGATATTTCTGCAAGCCAACCTTGTTTTTACATACATCTCAAAGTCATCGCGTAGTTCAGGAAGAAATTTTCGGACCTGTACTAGCTGTTCAAACGTTTAGAACAGTAGAAGAAGTGATTGAGAAAGCGAACAATACACCATTTGGATTGAGTGCTGGAGTATGGACAGATAAAGGTTCCAAGATTTTCAATATGACAACCAAGCTCAAAGCGGGTGTTGTTTGGGCAAATACCTATAACAAATTTGATCCGTCATCACCATTTGGCGGATACAAGGAAAGTGGCTTTGGTCGCGAAGGAGGCCTTCACGGACTTCTACCCTATCTCCAATTTTCCTGATTTCAAAGAATTTTCTCATGGCAACATCAACAAAAGCAACAGCTAAACCGAATAAAGTAACCAAAGCAGTTCCAGCAGAAACTAAATCTGCTGTGAGTGCCAATGGTAAAGCTGATTCCAATTCAACATCAAGCAACCGAATCAAGGTTTTGAAAACCTATAAAATTTATATAGGCGGACAATTTCCTAGAACAGAATCGGGTCGCTATTATCCATTGACTTTAAGCGATGGTGAAGTAGTCAACATCTGTCTTTCTTCCCGCAAGGATTTTAGAAATGCCGTTGTGAAAGCACGCGACGCACAAGATAGTTGGGCAGGTAGAGCAGCTTTAAATCGCAGTCAGATTCTGTATCGTATAGCAGAAATGTTAGAAACGCGTTCGGCTCAATTTGTTGAAGAATTAATCCAACAAGGAAGCACAAAAGCTTCGGCAAAAGCAGAAGTGGAATTATCAGTTGATCGCTTGATTTATTATGCCGGCTGGTGCGATAAGTATAATCAGGTTTTCAGTACAGTAAATCCGGTGAGTAGTTCACACTTCAACTTCTCATCCACCGAATCAATGGGCGTTGTTGCTATGATTGCACCTCAAAAAAGTGGATTGCTTGGGTTAATCTCTGTTATTGCTCCTGTTATCGCTGGAGGAAATACCTGTGTTGTTTTAGCTTCCCGCGACCTTCCTTTGTGTTCAGTAACATTTGCTGAAGTGCTTAATTCTTCTGATGTTCCGGGCGGAGTAGTCAACATACTTACTGGGGAAACGAAAGAATTATTGTCGCACTTCTCCACGCACATGGATGTGAATGCCTTGTACATCTGCACCTCCGATGATGCACAGAAAAAATCGGCCGAAACGAATGCTGCTTTGAATGTGAAACGAGTTCGTATCGAAGCAGAGCCAAATTGGTCAGATGCCAAGCAGGAATCACCTTACCGAATTATGGATTATTTGGAAGTGAAAACGACCTGGCATCCGATAGGAATCTGATTACTCTTTCAATACATGAATTTCGGTTCGGCGATTTAGCTTACGTCCTTCTTCCGAATCATTATCAGCAATTGGCTCATCGGCTCCACGCCCATCTGCTTTAATCCGCTCTGCAGCACCCGAATGTTCGGCTAAGTATGCTTTTACAGCTTGAGCTCGTTGAAGCGACAGTTTCATATTGGCAGCAGCATCACCACGATTATCGGTATGTCCAACCACTTCGATCACGAGTCCTTTCTTATGCTTGAGTAATTCGGCTACTTTGAGCAAGGATGGAAAAGATGAAGGTTTAAGCACCGATTTTCCTGTTTCAAAAAGCACGTCATCGAGTGTAACTGTTGTGGGTAAATCAAACTGTATGGAATAGTTTCCTCGAAACGCTCCAGGTTTATCGGGCACTTCAATGCTCGAATAATCTTCTTCCTTCCCAACAGTTAGCACTTTTATTAAATACACATCCCCTTTGGGTAGCCATACATCACAAATTCCCTTTGAGTCGGAAACCGATTGAACTTGCTTTTTGGATTTTTCTCCCTCAAATACAACGGTCTCGCCTTGCTTAGGGATGCCTTTCATGGAAGTTATGGTGCAATGAACAAAACCCGATTTTAAATACCGGGAATCTTTGATATCAGGTTGTGCGCATACAAAAAACGGCATGCAATAAAGAATACATGCTAGCAAAACTGAATTAGGTGATTTTTTCATAGCGAGGATTTATTAGCTAAATGCACGCGCAGAAAAAAAGTAACGGTAAGAAGAACGGTTTTTAGAATACTTCGAGTAAAATCAACAGTATCAGTATGATTAAAAGTATAGCGAGAAAAAACCAACGTTGTTTCGACTGATATAATTTACGTTTCGGTAGTGGTTTACGCGCTTCATCCAATCGGGTGACAATGCGAGAAAAATCACGTGCTTCCTGAAGCTCTCTTTCATCAGGCTGACTGGAATCGGTTACCTGAATTTTACGATTGAACTCTTTCATAATAAGGTATCCTTATCCATTGATTTTCGCATTCTTTCCAATAAGCGATAAAGCCTCATTTTACAGGCTTCCTCACTAATTCCTTTGACAAGTGCAATCTCGCGAAAGGAGCATTCGGCTACAAATCTAAGTTGAACAAACTCTTGCTCTTCTTCGTTAAGTAAAGATAAATAGGCTGATAATTGCTTCCTCCTTTCTTTCTTCTCGAGCGACAAGTCCTCCTCTGTTAGTTGTTGCAATTTTAAATCATCAATTGGCACATACATCATTCGTCCCGATTGACGAAAGAACATCCGCAGACGATTTATGGCAATACCAAATAACCAAGGTCTGATTCCCATTTCACTGGTAGTGTATTTAGCAAGATTGATTAATGCTGAATAAAATACATCCGAACATAAGTCAGCTGCTAGATTTTTATCTCCAGTGGCACTTTTGATGTAGGCATAAATTGTAGAAAAATGACGAGAATAGATTTTCTCGAATTCCCGTGGATTTTTCAGCGAAGCTTGAATTTCGCTTAATTCCTGTTCGACTGAATACCCCGGTTCTACTGGTTTACCCATGTACTTCAGGGATTCGGATTCATTTGTTGATCCAAACGTTGTAATTCGTTCAATCGGCTGTTGAGCTGATAGATGTAATTATCGGCTGCGCGAAGACCATGTTGGTTAGCTGCTTTACGAGCCCATAGTAATGCTTCATCAAAATTCCCCAACATTTCGGCAGCAACTGCACGATTATACATTGCACGTTTAGCTACTTTTCGATTCGACGACTGGCTCAATTTCTCCCATATTGTAGCAGCTTCAGCCCACTCGGAGCGATAAGCCATGCGTTTAGCGATCTTCATTCCACCTCGACGTGCTGCACGGGTATATATCATTCGATTATAACTCACCCACGATGGAGCGATACGAATTCCATACGAATCTCCACCCTGAAATCCTGTTTGCATAATGGCATCAACAGGAAATAATAAAGCAGCTCGAGCTAAATCAGGAGTTTTACCTGTACTGCTGAATGAACGATTGGTGCTCATTTGATGCTGATCGAAAATGGATCCTGTACTTTTAAGGTACAAACGCCAAGACATAGAAATTCGCACATTTTCAAAAGCTTCAAAATAAATATCTTCAATCACTTTCCCATTTTCGGTGCGTTTATTAATCTTTTGCTGATGAGTAACTGCAATATCCGAATCGAAAGCTTCTAGTGTAATAACCGCGTCAGCATTGTATTGCGTACATAACGCTTGAATATCACCTTGACTCAATGGTGGAGGCAAAACACCTGTGCCGGTTCCAGTTAGTTGATCATTAGCAATTGTAACCGTATATTTTGGACCACTCTGAAGACGTTGTTGCAGGCCTGATAACGCTTGTTCAACACCACGTTTATCAGCAAAAATGACTTCACCCGTAAAAATACCTTCAACAATATTTATCCAAGAGTTCTTTTTATCGGCTTTGTAGCGATTCACTAATACAACTGATTTTATTTCAGTTGGAAGATTCACATCTGCAGGTCGCAATCCAGTGTACGAAACGGTCGATTGGCAAGCACTTAAAAACAGTGCAAACAGTACAATGGGCAACAATTTTTTCATGCGTATTTTTTTGGTGAAGATAGGATTCTGATAGAATAGTGAAAAGGATAGAAAAGAACCGTTCGATTTGTCATTAATTTGTAGTTCAACTCAAGCTATGGTAGAACAGTACGCAGCCTTTTGGAAACGAGTAGTTGCCACTTTTATCGATTGGATTCTTGTAAGTATAATTACAGGATTAATTTCTTGGATAATCACAGGAGAATTCGCTGGTGATGAAGCCTTTCGAAAAATCAACACTTTATTTTTCTTTCAAGTATATGGTGTGTATTCGATACTCATGGAAAGTAGTCGATTAGGCGCAACTGTAGGGAAATTAGCTCTCAAAATCAAAATCTGCTCAGTTGATCACAATCAACTTTCTGTTCCACAAGCTTTCTTCCGCTACTTCGCCCGATTGTTTTCCTTTTTTACAGCTGGATTTGGTTGCGTGATGGCTTTGTTCACCTTGAAAAGACAAGGATTACATGACCAAATGACCAAAACCTTGGTGATAAATAAGGCTTAACCTACAATTTCGGAAAGCTCTAACCATCGCATCGACTTTTCCTCGATTTGGTTAGATAAATCTGTTATTTCCTGAGCTATTTTCTGAAGTTCCACATGATCGGTAATTCCGCTGTTAAGCTTGGTTGTTAAGTTTGCCAAACGTTCTTCAAGCTGTGGAATTTCCTTTTCGAGTTGTTGATGCTCGTGAACTTCTTTAAAACTCGGTTTCGATTTCTCTTTCTTAGGTGCGGCTTGCTTTACAACTACTTCAGGAACAACAACTGCCGGTTCCGATTTACTCGCTTTATCTAAAACAGCCTGCTCCTGACGATAATCGGTGTAGTTACCGTTATAATCGCGAATCACTCCGCCACCTTCAAATACAAAAAGATGGTCGGCTAGATTATCCATGAAGAAACGGTCATGCGATACAATCAATACACAACCACTGAAATTCTCTAGGAAATCCTGAAGAATATTGAGTGTTTGAATATCGAGGTCGTTCGTTGGCTCATCGAGAATCAGGAAGTTCGGATTCTTCATCAAGACCGTGAGCAAATATAGACGCCGTTTTTCTCCACCGCTCAGCTTAGAAACATAGGTGTATTGAATCTCAGGCGGAAAAAGAAATAATTGCAAAAGCTGTGATGCCGTGAGGTTTGTTCCGTTAGCCAACGGTATATATTCACCAATGTCCTTTACTACTTCAATCACCCGCTTATCTTCGGCTAGCTTCATTCCATCCTGCGAATAGTAACCGAAGATGACCGTTTCGCCTACCACAATTTTACCGGAATCTGGTTCCAGTTGGCTCATAATCAACTTTAATAAGGTCGATTTTCCACAACCGTTCTTGCCTACAATCCCAATTTTCTCTCCCTTGATAAACGTATAAGTAAAAGGCTGAATCAAGGTACGTCCTTCATATCCTTTTGAAACCTTGATGAGTTCGAGAATTTTTCCTCCCAAACGATTCATCTTCACACTTAATTCAACCTTATCGTCATTACGTCTTTGAGAAGCTTTTTCTTTTACTTCATAAAAGCTGTCGATACGCGATTTTGCTTTGGTACCGCGAGCTTTCGGCATTCTTCGCATCCACTCTAATTCCTTGGTGAATGTGTTTTTTGCCTTCTCCACTTCGCTGTTGAACATCTCAATAGCAGCCGCTTTTTTCTCTAAGTAATACGCGTAATTTCCTTTGTAACGCAATACCGACTTACGATCAATCTCCAAAATATCGGTACACACATTATCTAGAAAATACCGGTCGTGGGTAACCATCAACAAAGTAAGATTGCTTTGTCGCAGGTAACCTTCGAGCCATTCGATCATTTCCACATCCAAGTGGTTGGTAGGCTCATCGAGCAAAAGCAAATCGGGTTCACGAATGAGCAATGCCGCTAATGACACACGTTTCCGTTGCCCGCCCGAAAGTTGCCCCATTTTCTGTTCGAGGTGATGGATATCGAGTTTCCCTAAGATTTCCTTCACTTTGGCTTCCATATCCCAAGCTTTGAGATCGTCAACCTTTTGAATTACCTCATGCAGACGTTCACTGTGAGGATCTGTTTCCAATAATTCCTCATATTCTCGAATGGCTTCCAAACGCGGATCTTTCCAAGCAAATACAGCTTCAACAATAGTTTGTTCCGGCTCAAATGGCGGATGTTGATCTAGATATGCAACTTCACAGTCGTTCCGAAAAACTACTTCACCCGTATCAGGAATTTCTTTTCCCATCAGGATGCGCAAGAGAGTTGATTTTCCAGCTCCGTTCTTAGCTACGAGTGCTGTTTTCTGGCCTTGTTGAAGTCCGAAATTGATGTTTTCGAACAATACTTTTTCTCCGAACGATTTGGAGAGACGATCTACTTGTAAATAATTCACGCCGCGAAGTTAGGGTTTTGCTTCCTCTTCTGGCTGTTTCGGTACATATCGGTAATAGAAACCTCCGGGATGAATTTGAGAAGGTTGCCCCGGATGGAAATCTGGCGGGAGAAAAGGCCCCATTTCTTCGGAAGGACTGAGCGGAATTTCTTCTTCATCCTCAAAATATTTACGAATAGGTGGACCTTGTTTCCGGTAGCGAATTGCACAAAATATTCCGGCGAGTGCGCCCATGAGATGTGATTCCCAGGAAATATGTTGAAATAAAGGTAAAACGCCCCAAACCATTCCACCATATAGAAAGATGATTAGCAGCGAGACCGACATTAATCGAGTATCGTTACGGAGAACCCCACTTAAAGCAAGGAAGGAAGCTAAGCCATAGACGATTCCACTTGCACCAATGTGGTAACTGTTGCGGGCAATGAGCCAAACTCCAACTCCGGTGATAATCCAGATATAACCTAAAACTTTGAAACCGATACCCTTATAAAAATACAAAGTAGCCATCAAAAGCAGAAATAAGGGAACACTGTTCGAAATTAGGTGGCTCCAATCGCCATGTAGTAGCGGTTCTGCAAAGATTCCTGGAATTCCAGACAATGTTCTTGGGCGAAGGGCGAATTCGTGTAAATCGAGATCGAAAATCCATTCGTAGATTTTCACCACCCAGAGCACTAAAATGAGTGATCCGGCAAAAATGGCACTAAATACGACTTTCCGTCGCTCGTCTTCCAGACTCGTGTCCTTGGCAACAGATAGCTTGGAATCCTGTATGTTTGCGGCGAAAACCTTTTCACCAGTATATTGTTCGGGTACTTGCATGCTTGTATTGCCCGAATTGCATGCCATTTGACAAACGCGCCCACATTCTGAACCTTTGGCTACTTTCATGCTTATTCGTTTTATCATCCTCTTTGCAGTATTACTGCTAATCGACATTTATTTTTTCCAGGCAGTAAAAACCATATCAAGCGGATGGACAGATGTTCGCAGAATGTGGACTTTTCGTATTTACTGGGGCTTTAGTGCATTTAGCTTGTTGTTTGGTCTCTTTTCGATGCTTACTTACCAAAATCCTTGGTTCAATAAGTACATCTATTTGTATGTATTCTGCTTCATTTTCATCGTAGTAATCAGCAAGCTCATTGGTAGTTTATTTTTGATGGTGGATGATTTACAACGCTTGGTTCGTTGGGTAATTGGTTTTTTCAATCAAGGAGTTATACCGGCCGATGGAGCAAAATCTGGTGGAATTAGTCGAGCAAAATTTCTCAGTTATACAGCATTAACGGTTGCTGCACTTCCATTTACCTCGATGATTTATGGGATGATAAAAACAGCCTTCGACTTTACCATCCGCCGAAATAAAATTCCAATTGCCAATCTACCAGCTGGATTTGAAGGATTGAAGATTGTTCAGATTTCAGACATCCACAGTGGTTCTTTTGCGAGTGATGAGCCTTTCAAACGGGCAGTTGAGATGATCATGAGTGAGAAACCTGATGTGATTTTCTTCACGGGTGATTTAGTCAATGATAAATCGGCTGAGGCTGAACGACACATTGAAACTTGGAAAAAGCTAAGTGCTCCTTTAGGTGTTTATTCGATTTTAGGTAATCACGATTATGGCGATTATGTGGAATGGGATTCGAGAGAAGCAAAAGCAGCCAACCTGCAACGTCTAAAGGAAATTCACAAAGAAATGGGCTGGGATATGCTCAACAACGAACACCGGATTCTAGAGCGAAATGGTGATCAGATTGGGTTGTTAGGAGTAGAAAATTGGGGCGAGGCTTTACGTTTCCCACGAAAAGGAGATATCGTAAAAGCAAAAGCTGGAATGCCCGAAGTTCCTGTAAAAATCTTGCTTTCACATGATCCATCACATTGGCATGCGCAAGTATTAAAAAGTCATTCCGATATTGATTTAACCTTATCGGGACATACGCATGGATTCCAGTTTGGGATTGAAATCCCGGGATTCAAATGGAGTCCATCGCAATATGTATATAAGCAATGGGCTGGATTATATTCCGAAGGAAAGCAACATATATATGTGAACCGTGGATTAGGCTTTTTAGGTTATCTCGGCCGTGTTGGAATTAAACCGGAGATTACGATTATCGAGCTATCAAAAGCTTAAAAACTAGGATTGAATCTCCTTTTTGTCCCTCGTTTGGAACACAAGTTTTGATGAGTTCAAAACGAGCAGTGTCTTGCAAAAAAGCATTTGCAGGTAGTTTCAAATCAGAACCGGCAAAATGATGATCCCAAACGATTATTGAACCTTCCTGAGTATAAGGCAATTCAACTGTATTGAGGTACCTGAATTTGGTATCATCAAAATAATCAACCCCTAAAACAAATGCAGGAAGCGGCGCTGCTGAAACTAGAGCAGGATAAGTAAGTTGATTCATATCAGCCAAACATTCTTGCATTTGCATTAAAGAGGGATGTGGTTGCAAATCAACTTTATGAATTGAATATTTTGAACCAATAAAAGGATATATCAAAGCCAATAGCAAAACACCATTGGACACGATTAACTTCCAATTTCCATTTAGTTTATCCGCTAAACTTTGCCATGCATAAACCATGAGTAAAACGGTTAATGGGTAAATTCCCAAAATAACTCGGAGTAAGCCATAAGAACCAAATCGTCCACTTGCCCAAGCATACGAATGGAAAAAGAAGAATCCAGCAACACTCAGAAATGCTAATACCCAAACACCTTTTTGTTTATCCTTTTTAATCAAGAATGCCGGTAGTACTATATAAATAAAGCCAATAATTCCAATGAAGGTCAGAACAAGTAAAATTGGACCAGTAATATTGATGAAACTGACTAAGAAATGATTCCATGGCCCTGAACCGTAAACAAAACGAGGTTGCTCATATGGATTCTTGTTAAAATACCACCAGAAATCATGGTATTTAGAAAAATATCCAATGATTGCGTACACGATAAATGCACTAAAAAATAGAGGGATTTCTTTCCAACGTTTTTGATAGACAAACCAACACAGCCAAATAATAAGAATGATTTGACCTTCGGAACGAGAAAAAAGACTCAAAGAAATAATTACAGCTCCTAGCCAATACATTTTTCTTGATTCGGACCAAATAGCGATACTCATTAACAAACCAAATAATGGTTCGGTAAGTCCGCTGGCTGTCATTAATAAAAGTTGTGGGGCAGATGCAAAAATTAATGCAGCTGCTCCACGACTATTGGGGAGAAGTTTTTCTGCCGTTGCCGACAAAAAGAACATACTCAATAACGTTACGAGCAAATTAAAAACTTTCATTCCTGTCCAGCCGAAAATGGCAAATGGAGAAGCGAACAAGGTAAAAAGAGGTTTTCCCCAATGTTCTAGGTAAAGCATTGGATGATCCATCGCATGGCGAGCATACAAAAAATGCATGACCGAATCGCCTGTGTCGTAGGTGCTTTGATTGAAGTAATTAACTACAACAAGTATCCCTATTGCTAAGATGAGTAATATGCTAGACTGGTAATAAAGTAGATTTTTACTGCCCATATGCGCAAATATATTCCTTCTAAGCAGATGGAAAAAAAATGAATGTACCTTCGCGCCGATGGCTAGATTGCTTATTACCGGAGGTTCGGGATTTATCGGACGGTATTTTGTGGAACGTTTTAAAGATCGAGAGATAGTCAATCTCGATTTACGCGCGCCAGATTATACTTCACATGCACGCTATCATGCAGGCGATATCCGGAATTTGAATGATGTTCGAAATGCGCTTCAAGGAGTCGATATGATCATTCATTTGGCTGCCATGCATCACGATTTTGGTATTGCCGATGAAGCCTATTTTGATACGAATGTTCGCGGAGCGGAAGTGCTAATCTCTGAAGCAGAAAAAGCTGGAGTCAACACCATCATCAATTTCTCCTCAGTAGCAGTCTATGGAGGAAAAGGTAATCCAGGCCCAACAAACGAATCAACCGAACCAGCTCCTACCAATCCATATGGTGTTTCTAAGTTAGAAGCAGAAGCCCGTTTTAGTAAATGGGCAAATGCAGCTCCCGGTAGAAAACTCATTATCGTGCGTTCGACAGTGGTTTTTGGACCGCACAATTTGGCAAACGTGCTCAATTTGATTAAAGCAATTGATGAAGGTTTGTATTTTCATGTAGGTAAATCGAATAATATAAAATCACTTGCATACGTGGAGAACATTGTGGATGCAAGCCTTTTCGCTCTTAATAAATTAAATGAAGGCATTTGTTTGTTCAATTATGTAGATGAGCCTCAACTGAGTAGTCGAGAAATTGCAAACATGCAAGCACGATTCTTAGGCAAGAAAATCCGAATGATTTTACCACGTTGGATGGCGATGATTTTGGCATTTCCCTTTGATGTGGCGATTAAACTGAGCGGTAAAAACCTGAAAATCTCATCCAAACGTGTTGCTAAATTAATTACCCAAACCAATCATGGTGCAGATTACATCCGTGAATTGGGCTTCAAACCAAAGTATAGTATTGAGTTTGGAATGGAGAAGATGATACGCTGGTATAAGAGCACAAAGAAAAACCGTTAATTTCGCCCGGAACAACCCCGAGCGTGGAGCCCTTTTTTGCAGCTTTTCTATTTTGCTTAATTCTTACCCCTGCTGTCATTCGTTTTGCAGCTACCCGCAGGTTATTTGATATTCCCGACGAACGTAAGATTCACTCTGCTGAAATTCCCCGATTAGGTGGGGTAGCAATCATGGGCGCATTGCTCATCAGCACTTTGCTTATTGCCGGCCCAGATACGTTAATTCATCTTCGCTATTTTCTTGCCGGATTACTAATCCTTTTTTTCGTTGGATTATGGGATGATATGCAACCGGTTAGCCCATTTATCAAATTATTGGGCGAGAGTATTCCAATTGTACTCATGTCGTGGTTTAACCGCATGCCACTTCATGAATTAGCACCCGATATTGCTTGGTTACCCGGTTTTGAATTTCCTGTAACGCTATTTCTAGCTTTTTGGATCGTCAATGCATTTAATCTCATTGATGGCATCAACGGCTTGGCAGGAAGTATTGGAATGATAGCTTTGATAGGCATGGGAATCATGGGCGAACCCGATATCTATCACTTAAGTTTTTCGTTTGCCGGAGCATTATTGGCTTTTCTATTCTTCAATTTCCTAAAACCCAAAATTTTCATGGGCGATTGCGGCTCATTGCCCATCGGTTACACCTTAGCTTTTGGGATGACGCAATTGAGTTTCCATAATCACTGCGGAACAAGCACCATTCTGCCCGAAGAACCTTTGATCGCTTTTTCCTTAATGATTGTGCCGCTTTTCGATATGGTACGGGTCTTCTTTATACGCATCCGTCATCAAAAAAATCCATTTAGCGGAGATCGAAATCACCTGCATCATTTGCTCTTAGAAAATGGATTAAGTCATGTGGGTGCTACTTTGCAATTAGTTGGACTTTCCTTGCTAAGTGCTGGAATCACCACATACTTACTAACTTGGTGTGATAAAGAAGTTGAGTTAGTTTACATTCTATTCCTTATTCCCCTACCCGCTTTACTTTTCACGGCAGTCCTTTGGTCACGGGTAACCAAGCTCAGAAAACAAAAAAATCACCTATGAAGGCTATTCCGGTTTGTCTATTCTTGTTGGTTTGGTATACCTCCGTTTCGGCGCAGCAAACCAATTTTGTGTTGGATAACTTTCAATACAATTTGATTGATGAAGCCATGAATGCCAAAGGCTTGAACCAACATACTACGGTAAAACCTTGGCGGATGGAGGATATCCGTAAAATCATTAATCCTGATACGGCAGCAGGTGTTCCTATTGGCAAATCACGTTTTTCGAATCGTTGGATTGGACGAAAACTGTTTCGAGATAATCTGTTCCGTTTAGATTCGAATGATTATCAGTTAGCAGTTGATCCCTTGTTTTCGTTCGATATCGGAAAAGATCAGCTTACCGGAAAAACTACTTACCAAAACTCACGCGGTGTACAAGTTTTCGGGAATGTGGGTAAGAAAGTCTCTTTCTATACCAGCTTTTGGGAAAACCAAGGTAGTATGGTGAATTATGTGGATAGTTTTATTCAAAAGAATCATGTAGTACCCGGACAAGGCCGCGTAAAACCCTTTGGTAGCAATGGCTGGGATTATTCGATGGCAACTGGTTATGTTTCGTATTCACCATCAAAATACTTCAATTTTCAATTTGGGAATGATAAGCTGTTTATTGGTGATGGATACCGTTCTTTGTTTCTTTCCGACAATGCCTACAACCAGCCTTATTTCCGAATAAGCACCAGCTTTTGGAAGATTCGGTATACCAATTTATTTGTCAGCTACCAAAACGTAGGAAATGCCTCCAATAGTGGCATTGGTGGATATTTACAGAAGTTTGCCACCTATCATCATTTAAGTTTAAATGCTACTAAATGGTTGAATATCGGATTGTTCGAATCGATTATTTGGCAAGGTGGCGATACTACTGGTGCTCGAAGAGGTTTCGATGTGAATTACCTCAACCCTATTATCTTTTATCGTCCAGTTGAATTTTCACGCGGATCACCCGATAATGTCTTGATAGGATTGAATTTCAAAGCTATGATTTTGAAAAAGTACCAGCTATACGGACAAATATTATTAGATGAGTTTTCGTTGAAAGAAGTAAAAGCCGGAAACGGATGGTGGGCTAATAAACAAGCGGCTCAAATTGGATGGAAATTCTATCGATTCTTGGGAATTAAAAACTTGGTTTGGCAAAACGAATTCAATCTCGTTCGTCCATATACATATGGTCACTTTACAGGAGAACAAAGCTATACGCACTTTGCTCAACCATTAGCTCATCCACTAGGTGCCAACTTCATCGAAAACGTTCAGTTTTTAAGATATCGATATAAACGTTGGGGTTTTCAGGGGAAGATTTTGATGTCGCAATATGGGGCTGATACAAGTTCAGCATCTGGGCAAACATCCAATTTTGGACAGAACATTTTTGCAGGCACAGCGGAAATTGGAAGCGGACCTACAATGGTTCCTTCGATTTATGGAAATTATGTCCTTCAAGGATTGAAAAACACCGTTCTCTTTACCGATTTGACTGTTTCTTGGTTAGTGAATACTCGAACCAATATGCGTTTGGAACTAACTTTTTCGAGGAGAATGCAGGAGAATGAGCGTATCACTCGAAATACCAATTGGTTTTTTGTGAGTTTTCGAACAGCCTTACCGAATCGGTATTATGATTTTTGAATTGAACAAATAAAGGAACAATACGTTTGCAGAGCATAGGTTTTACCTATTTTTGCCGCAATTCTAAAATTAGGTGTTGGCTCAAGACGTTTCCCATACTACCGAATCATCTGCTTTTGCTTCTAAAGTGAAAGATTTGATGCAATTACTAAAGCTCAGACTAGCTTCATTAGTTGTGTTTTCGGCTGTGGTTTCCTATCTGATGGCCGCAGAAAATCCTGATTGGACTGTAGCTGTTTTACTCACCTTAGGGGGATTTCTCGTTACCGGTTCATCCAATGCATTTAACCAGATCATCGAGAAAGATTTGGATAAACTCATGGCAAGAACTGAGAATCGTCCTATGCCCAAAGAGCGATTAACACATACCGAAGCATTATTCTTTTCGGGATTAATCGGATTGATAGGTGTTGGAATTTTGTGGTATTTCATCAATCCTTTAAGTGGTATTTTGGGTATAGCTGCATTGGTTTCTTATGTTGCTATTTACACTCCGCTTAAGCGAATTACACCATTTGCAGTTTTTGTAGGAGCATTTCCAGGAGCAATTCCTCCTATGTTAGGATGGGTTGCCGTTTCGGGTGAAATGAGCATTCAAGCTTTGATATTATTTGGGATTCAGTTCATGTGGCAGTTTCCACATTTCTGGGCGCTAGCTTGGATGTTGGATGATGACTACAAAAAAGCTGGTTTTCACATGTTACCTGCATCCGATGGTCGTTCTAAAACATCGGCTTTGCAAGTAATGGTGTATACAGCTAGTGTGATCCCATTTGGATTACTTCCTTTTGTCTTTAAAATGGCTGGTCCAGTTTCGGCGGTTATCATCACACTGACTGGAATTTACTTTTTAATGAAAGCCATCAAGCTTCATTCAACATTAGAAATTAGCGATGCACGGAAACTCCTGTATGCATCCTTTATCTATCTCCCTGTTGTTCAGTTAGCATTACTGTTCGACAAACTTTAATTACGTTCGATGACAACTCTATCGGAATCCAATCTAGAAGAAAAAGAGCTTCGGGATAAAATAAACAGAAACCTGCTTTATATAGGTATTTTCAGTAGTGTGATGCTATTTGCTGGACTAACATCAGCCTATATTGTTCGCCAAGCAGATGGCAATTGGTTACAGTTCACACTTCCTTCCATGTTTTGGATTAGTACAGGAGTGATTTTAGCTTCCAGTGCTTCTATCAATTGGGCATTAATTGCTGCCAAGAACAATCGTTATAGTCAAGTTACTCAGGCTTTAGGCTTGACCTTATTGCTAGGAATAACATTCTGCATCACTCAAATTCTAGGTTGGCAAGAATTGACTAAAGGCGGAGTTTACTTTGCGGGAAGCTCGGCAAATCCATCTGGAAGCTTTTTATACATCCTTTCGGGAGTTCATTTGCTTCATATACTTTCTGCGATACTTTATGCCGGATTAATTTTCGTCAAATCATTAAGTCAAAAATACAACTCAACAAATCATGCTGGAGTGCGTCATTGCGGGATTTTCTGGCATTTCTTGGATGGACTTTGGGTCTATCTTTTTGTGTTTTTACTCCTGATGCAATAAAAAAAATTAAAACAGAACACGATTTCCTGCGTAAAGGCAATTCCCAAATGAAATTTTTGGGTAAACTTGCAGCAAAATTCTGAATCAAGATATGGCTCACTCAGCAACAATCGAAATTCCATCAAAACAACTTTGGGGAGGTGGAACTTCTCCATTTGGCGCTAGTTACGGAAAACTGATGATGTGGTTTTTCCTACTATCAGATGCCTTTTCCTTTTCGTCACTGCTAATTGCGCTAGGCTACGCACGTCACGTGCATGCCGATAGCTGGCCTTTGGTAGAGAAAGTTTTCCATCACTTCCCGTTCACACATGCTCATCTTCCGTTGTTGTATGTTGGGATGATGACCTTTATCTTGATTATCTCCAGTGTTACAATGGTATTGGCAGTAGATGCTGGGCATACCAATAACAAAAACGGTGTATTATTCTGGTTAGGTCTTACTGTTGTTGGAGGTTTAATATTCCTTGGTTCTCAAGCTTGGGAGTGGTACACATTCATCGTTGGGGGTGAAGGTGTGATGAAAAATGTAATTGTTGATGGTGTTCCTACCGACATTCTTGTTCAAGGAGCTAATCTTCAATACAACGAATATGGCCATACAGCTTTTGCCGATTTCTTCTTCTTTATTACTGGATTCCACGGCTTCCACGTATTTTCAGGAGTAGTAATTAATGCCATCATTTGGAAACAAGCTGCCGACGGAGTTTTCGAAAAACGCGGTCATTATGAAATGGTCGAAAAAGCTGGTCTATACTGGCACTTTGTAGACCTTGTATGGGTTTTCGTATTTACCTTCTTCTACCTGCTCTGATCTAAAACTTCAACACTACTATGGAACAAACTGTTGATCAATCATTCGAATACAGCGCCGGCCACGGTCCTCGTACACCAGAGCAAAGTCGCGCAGTTCGCAAAAAAATACTTTTCGTTACCTTACTTCTTTCGGTTATCACCATTTTCGAAGTAATGGTTGGGATTTTCTATTCTCAATCACATGTATCTGCTAATACATGGACAATCATCAAGTGGATGTACATTGTTCTTACTTTGATTAAAGCAGGATACATTGTCCTAGTATTTATGCACTTGGGTGATGAACGTAAAAATCTTCGTACAACAATTCTACTGCCTATGGTGTTAGTTGTTTACTTGATTTTTATTGCACTATATGAAGGAGAACATCTTCTTCAATACTTTCAGGACTTAATGAAATAAAGTGAAAAAAGCTGTCATCCTTCTGATGATCTTGTTAGTGCCATCCGTGGCATACCTGGTTCTCACAACAGGAAAACATAACATCAAGAAACTGGGATATTTTGGAACCAAAATCCCCGGCGCCAAAGAAGGAGATACAACTTACCATTCTATTCCCCCTTTTCAGTTTACCGATCAGGATGGAAAACCTTTTGGCGACAAAGATCTTCAAGGCAAGATCTATGTCGCCAATTTCTTTTTTACCACTTGCCCTAGTATTTGTCCGGCTATGCAAACCTTAATGAAAAAGGTTCAAGACACGGATGATTTCAAAAAGCTGAACGATTTTCGATTGGTTTCTTTTTCGGTTGATCCGGATCACGATTCGGTGGCTGTTCTAAAAGAATATGCTCAAAAGATTAAGGCAGATCCAGGTCGCTGGTACTTTTTAACGGGTGATAAAAAAGCCATTTATGATTTAGCCTACCAAGGTTTCATGGTAAATGCCATGGAAGACCCAACGGCACCAGGTGGCTTTTTACATAGCGATATGATGTTGTTAATCGATCGCGATAAACATATTCGTGGAATTTATGAAGGCACGAGTATGAAAGACGTGAAGCGTTTAATTGATGAAATAAAAGTCTTGATTGCTGAATACAATTCTGCCAAGAAAGAAAATGTGAATCCGATTCGATAATGGAAGTTCCTGTTTCAAAAGAAAAGAAGTTTTTACCTTGGATTATAGCTGCAGGAGTAGCAATTCCATTGGTCGTTGGGATTTTGGCGGTTGCTCCTAAAATGGAAATTTTAGGGGAATTCAATTATTACATATTCCCTCTTTTCAATGCCATTATAAATGGAACAACATTTCTTGTTCTTCTTTTGGCACTTTACGCAATCAAACAAAAAAATATTGCCCTTCACAAAATGTTGATGACCTCAGCAATTGCCTTATCGCTTTTGTTCTTGGTCTTTTATGTCTTGTTTCACCTTTCTACCGAAACAACCAAACATCCGGGTAGTGGAACTTTGCTATATGTCTATTACTTCGTCTTAGCTTCTCACATACTTCTTTCGATTGCAATTATTCCGCTTGTTCTCATCACCTATGTACGAGCGCTTTCAGAGAAATTCGACCAACATCGCAAAATTGCTCGTATCACCCTACCTTTGTGGTTATACATCACTCTTACCGGGGTAATTGTTTACGTGATGATTTCGCCTTATTATCCTCAATAAAATACACGATGAAAAGCCTGCGTTCTGTTTACCTGTTGATTGCAATCTTTTTTGTAGCTGCACAAGGTCCAGCAATGGCTCAATGTGCAATGTGTAAAGCAACAGTTGAGTCGAACATCGAAAACGGTGGTAAAACAGTAGGAAAAGGCCTTAATAATGGCATTCTTTACCTAATGTCTATTCCATATATCGTTTTAGGTGGAATTGGGTTTATGGTTTACCGCAACTGGAAAGGTAAAAGCACTTAATCTTAGTAAGCTGGTTTTTTATCTTCGAAAACACCTAATGTATAACGAAGTCCAATCCCAGCAAATACAGAATTTCTTGAGAATTTAGGACCACTAGAAATTGTAGTGGAATACATACCATATCTAAATTCAGCTAACACTCCAATATTTTTCTTCACTCTCACGTGAAAGCCTGCTGGAATAAATACTCCCATGTACATGGCGTTTTTTCCTTTTATAATCGAACTGCTTGGGGTGAAAGTGGTTTGATTCACACCATCAGGCTGTTTCATGATGGTATTGAAATTCGAATTCACCTCCATGTTAGATGAAATCGAATATCCTGCAGTTAATCCTAATCCAACGTATACATTAACGGGCTTTTCAACATCTGTACTAAACGTGTACATCGTTTCAAGTCCAAGTACTTTTTGGTTAGCATTTACCAAATAATCGCGTGAAGTGCTGCTATCTTGAGTTATCGTTTGAGCAAAATTGTAAGAGCTTTCATACGTATTCACATCGCGAAATGAAAGCCCAACTCGCCATAATTGTTGCTTGTTGTATCCTTCTTTTTTCTTACTGTAAGGCGAAAATGAAGCAGATAAAACAACCAAAACTGTTCCTTGACTTCCTTCTTGGCTATCGGGGCGGCGACTAAACGAATCGATGTTTGTTGGTAGATTTAAATCCGCAGCGTTTGCAGCAATCAATTTCAAAGTTTGATAGTCGGTCAATTCAGGCTTGTAAGCATTGAACGATACATTTAATTGATAATCGGATAAGCTGAATCGTTTATTGGATGTGGGTTTAGAATCTGCAGCAGGAGTTTGTGCTGAAAGGCTTAATCCACTTACAATCAAAAAACAAGTAACAAGGTGTTTCATAGCGCTGGTTGAAGAGGCAAAATACCAAAAATCTGATACACACCGCGGCAGAAAAAAAAGAAAGCCCTGAATCGAGAAATTCAGGGCCTGAGAAAGTTTAAGATTAGTCGATTAGTTCGACGCTTCGCCGGATAAACCGAGTGAGCTCTTCACCTTTCAGCATATTTTGAGCTAACAAGGCAAGATCGGTAGCCTGGCGGATGAGATTTGCTTGCTTATCAGCATCATCGGTAGATAAAATTCGACCAATTAGTGGATGGTTGGTATTTATGACCAAGTTTGCACTGTCAGGCATATCGGCCATAAATGGATTTCCACCTCCAACTTGTGCCATGTCTTTCATACGTCGCATGAATTCGGGACGAGTCACAATCACAGGTGCATCCGATTCACTCATTGATTCTAATTGTACAGAAAGCATTTTACCTTCCACCTGTTTCTCAATTAGTGGTTTTAAACGCTCTTGTTCTTCTTCTGATAATTTTGAAGGAAGCGCATCCTCTTTTACTATTAGTTTGTCAACAGTATCGGAATCAACTCGAACAAATCGAACTTTTTCCATTTTGCTTTCAAGCATATTCACCAAATGCGAATCAAGCGGACTATCCATTAACAACACATCATATCCACGCTGAACAGCAGCATCAATAAAAGTGTGTTGTTCGGTTTTGTTGGCAGCATATAGAAGAATGACTTGTTCGTTTTTATCGGTTTGCAAAGGACAAACATGATCGAGGTATTCTTCATGTGTGAAGCATTTTTCAGCTACATTCTTAAGCAAATTAAATTTCAGTGCACGATCTCCAAATTTCTCATCACTAAGCATTCCGTATTGGATGAACATGCGGATATCATCCCATTTAGCTTCGAAATCTTCGCGATTTGTTTTGAATAAATCCTCAAGTTTATCGGCTACTTTTTTAGTGATGTGGCTGCTGATTTTCTTCACATTTCCATCGCTCTGCAAATAAGAACGAGAAACGTTCAAAGGAATATCAGGTGAATCTAATACACCATGCAATAAAGTGAGGAAATCGGGTACAATTCCTTCAACCGAATCGGTCACAAAAACCTGATTGCTATAAAGTTGAATTTTGTTTTTCTGTATCTCGAAGTTCTTCTTCAAACGTGGGAAATACAATATCCCAGTCAAGTTAAATGGGTAATCTACATTGAGATGAATGTGGAATAAAGGCTCTTCTGAATACGGATAAAGCTCTTTGTAAAAAGCTAAATAATCTTCATCGCTCAAATCGGCAGGTTTCTGAGTCCAAGCTGGTTTTACATTATTAATTTGCTCGCCGTTGAACTGGATTGGAATAGGTAGAAACTTGCAATATTTATTCAAGAGTGTTTGAATACGAGCAGTTTCCAAGAACTCGAGCGAATCTTCAGCAATGTGAAGAATGATATCCGTTCCGCGACTTTCTTTTTCAGCAGCAGATAGTGTAAAGTCGGGACTTCCATCACATTCCCAACGAACAGCTTCAGCTCCTTCTTGATAGGATTTGGAAATAATTTCTACATTGGATGCAACCATGAACGAAGAATAAAATCCAAGTCCAAAATGTCCGATTATGGCATTTGCTTCAGGTTTGTCTTTGTATTTTTCTACAAATTCTTCTGCGCCTGAAAAAGCAATTTGATTGATGTATTTATCAATTTCTTCGGCAGTCATACCGATACCGGTGTCCGAAATGGTAAGTGTTTTCTTTTCTGAATCGATACGTACTTCAATTTGAAGTTCTCCCAATTCACCTTTGGCTTCTCCGGTTGCAGCAAGGGTGCGCAGTTTCATGTTAGCATCGACTGCGTTGGAAACTAATTCCCGCAAAAAGATCTCATGATCTGAATACAGGAATTTCTTAATAATAGGGAAAATGTTTTCGGTGTTTACGTTGATTTTTCCGGTTGACATAATTCAATTTTAATTAGGACTACCGCCGTTTTCAAAGTAAGTGCCAGTAAGAGAAAGGTGACAAAATGACAAATATTTTGCGCTATTAATGACGAGAAGTTATATTTGAGAAATTACTATCGGATGAAAAATATTTTAACGTATTTCACTTTTATTACACTTCTAGTTTGTACTAACCAAGAAATTAAATCGCAAACAATTGAAGCAACTTATACGCCTTCATTTAAGGTAAATGATTATCAACAACTAAATATTTTAGGAAAAATAGACGGGAAAGCCGTTGGTCGTATTGAAAATTATAAGACTATGAGGAATGTTTATAGTAAAGCTTCTTACCTCGTATACTTAGAAAATTTAGATAATAATAATATCATAACTGAAAAATTCACCTATCCAATTTTACCTAATCAAGCGTCAACAAATAATCTAGTCTTATATGATGTCTTTTTGATGAATGATCATTTAAAATTTATTCTTGGATATGACTGTGAAAAAGAAAAGGAAAATTGTGTCGCTATTTATTCAGTAGAACCTTCCACACTTAAACCATTTGATGAAGACGCAACATCAATTGATGTTTTCGAATTAGACAATTCAAATCAATCTGAACAAGCTAATAAGCAAAATATAACGAGATATTTTAAACTCAGTGATGACAGCTCTTCCTTGCTTGTCGTTAGTTCATATTTGTCATCAGAAAATGGAATTAATCAAAGTGAAATTGAAAAACAGTATAATATTAATGTTCGAGAATTTGATATTAATTCTCTGGATTTAAAATCAGAAACGGAACTCCAAACAGATGTACCAGTTTTGAACTATGAATTGTCACAATTCAATTTAACTAAATCAAAACAGTTGATTCTTGGATTTTCGAGAAATCCGAAATTTCAAATTGTAAGCGTGGATTCTGAAAAAATTGATATTGGTCCTGACAAAGAAGATATTATTATTTACTCAGGAAAAGTCAAATCAGATAAATTCGAAAGAAACGGAATGAATTTATTCCGCCCTAGCAGAAGGTTGCTTGAACATCATTTGCAAATAGATGATTCGAATATCCATTTAATAACCTTATTCAGAGATACAATTCGAGAAGACAAGAAAGTAGTAATGTATATTCCGGGTTATGAAATAGTCACTTTAAACATGGAAGATTTGTTGGAAACTTCTTCTTGTGAATTACGACCAAGCCCTGCTCAAACTGCAATGTGCATGCCTAACAAGGAAAACATTACCAAGCAAAGTTCAGAAATGGCATTAGCAACATATTATTCCAGGATCTCTGACATAAAAAAAACAGATAATGGCAATTGGATAATATGTAGTTCAACCGATTATGGAATGGACCAAACTCTATTTTCTGGATATATTTTAGTTGCACGATTTGACCCCAAATCGAAAGATAATTCATGGTTAAGATTGGTACCCAAATTTCAAGAAAGTACTGATGGCACATTGGGATTAGGATATTCATTTGAGGTTCTAAAAGAAGATGTATTCCTAACAATGAATGACTTACAATCGAACATAAGTGTTATATCTGATTTAGATGATTTATCAATAAATGGAAAATCTTTAGGAGAATCCATTCCTAAAATAAATACCAAAATGATTTATAAACCTTATAAGAGACAGCCTTCTAATGTGATACGTATTGATAAGTTATCCGAAAAAGGAGTGATTTCTCATTCTTATATTAAAGTACTACCTGAGATTAAAAATTTCCTGCCAACACCAACTGTATCTTGGACAAATAATGAAGGATACCTATACATACTCGGACTATTTGAGTACGATTTAATGTTAGATCGTTTTAGAGAATTTAATTTCATTAAAATAAATCTGAATACAATTAAGTAAAGGATATCAAACTTGCATTTGCTCTTACCTTTGCTATATGAAAATCGTTGCTAAACGAATCGCTCAATTAAAAGGTCATGATGGTGCTGTTTATACTGTCAATCAAGCGCCTGAAAGCAATGCTTTTTTATCAGCAGGAAGCGACAAAATGGTAGTTGAATGGTCGCTTGAGACAAATAAGCCCATTCATGTGCTAGCCCGAACTCCGGGAGTAATTTATTGCACCTGTTTAATTCCTGAATACAACCTGCTTTTAGTTGGGAATGACCAAGGGGGAATACATGTAATTGATTTAGTAAAAAAAGCTGAAGTGCGCTATCTGCTTGGTCATACAAAAGGTGTGTATTCGCTTTCCTGGAATGCACTCACAGAACAGGTTTATAGTAGTGGTGGTAATGGACATTGGGTTAGTTGGAGTGTGCATGATTTTCATGCAGTGAAGTCGATGATTCTTTCGGAAAAGAAAATCAGAACGGTAGCAATTTCGGAAAATCAAAAATTAGTAGCCATTGGAACTGGTGAAGGTTCTATTGTACTGTTAAACAGTAGCAATCTAGAAGTTGTACATAAGTGGAAAGCACACGAGATGTCGGTAAATTCACTTTGCTTTCATCCCAATGGTACAAGCTTATTGAGCGGTTCAAAAGATGCACATTTGAAAAGCTGGGATATTGAAGAAGATTTCCGTTTACTAGTGAGCATTCCAGCTCATAACTATGCTATTTATTCCATTGTTTTCCATCCAAACAAGCAACTATTCGCAACTGGCAGCCGAGATAAAACCATCAAAATTTGGGATGCGAATTCCTGTGAATTTCTACTTCGCATCGATGCTGCCCAATTTCAAGGACACATAAATTCGGTCAATTCGCTGCATTGGTCATCTCATAAAAACTTCCTGATTTCGGGAAGTGATGATCGTTCGGTGATGGTGTGGGAAATTGGAACAGGTATAGAGTAGAAAGTACTTAGTAAAAAGTACAGAGTACAGAGTATTACGAATTGCTTTAAACTAGCATTCTCTATAAATCTTAATACTTAATACACTTTACTTAATACTATCTACTTTGCTGTAATCACAAACTCCGTCCTGCGATTTAAAGCTTTACCCTTTTCGGTTAGGTTAGATGCAATGGGTTTGGTCATGCCGAAGCCTTTCCAAGTAAGGCGATCAGATTTGATGCCTTCTAAAAGTAGCAGTTCGTATACATGGCGGGCGCGGTCGTTCGATAAAGCCATATTGGTTTGCGGATCGCCTACATTATCGGTGTGTCCATGGATGGCGATTTTAATTGCTGGATTTTCTTTCAAAAACTCGGCTAATTCGAGAACGATACTCACCGTTTGTGCATTGAAATCAGCTGAATTGGTGTTAAAGTTCAGGTTGTTGATTTTGTATGCCTTCCCCACTTGAATTTCTTTCACTTCTACATCCAGCTTGCGTGGTTTGTTCAGCGAAGAATCAGCAACAGATAAATATTCACTCGTAAATGCTTTTCCCGGTTGTTTAACTGTTAAAATATGATCTTCATTAAAAGCCATTACCGCCACATACTTTCCTGTAACTGAATCTACATCGATTGTGGTGATTTCTTTGGTGTGGATGTTTTGAATCTCAACCCGTGTATCAGCAACCGACTGATTGTTCTCACTTTTTATTTCTCCAGAAAGGAATACAACGCGCTCAGGACGGGCTTCTTTATATAATCCAAATGCATACACATCCCAGCCACCAACTCCTTTGAGCTTATCGGAAGCAAAATATCCGGTTTTCCCATCCGTGCTAACAAAAAAGCCTAAATCGTCTTTCTCCGAATTGATCGGATAACCAATGTTTTTAGGTTTTTGCCATCCGGTTTCTTTATCAAGCTTCGCGAAAAAAATGTCGTAACCACCATATCCTAAATGTCCGGTTGAAGAGAAATATAAGGTTTGTCCATCGGAATGGAAAAATGGAGATTTCTCGTTTCCGGGTGTGTTAATTTCTGGTCCAAGATTGATAGGTGCACCCCAATTCCCATCTTTATCTTTTACAGATTTCCAAATGTCCAACTCCCCTATTCCACCGGGACGATTGCTAGCGAAATAGAGCGTTTTTCCATCAGAGGATAGCGATGGTTGAGATTCCCAAGTGTTCTTGCCATTAATGACTGGTCCAGCATTCTTAATCTCCGACCAAGTATCACGACCGAACGTAGAATACCACAAATCACAATTGAGCAATTCCCCGCCTTCTTGCTTACAAATGGTATAGAATAGAATTCGGTTATCGGCTGATAGGCTTGCTCCTCCTTCGTTTGATTGTTTATTGAAAGGTGGAGGCATAGGTTGACCCAGTTCAAACTGATTTTCGGCTTGTGCCATGCTCCAGCTAAAACGCTCAATGGATTTCACTTCCGCTTCTATTCCACCGGTAAACTTTGCCTTTTCCATGGTTCGGCGGGTAAAGTAAGCACGTTGATTATCGGCAGTAATAACCGGTAGATATTCATCGGCTTCGGATGAAATGGATGCCAAGGGTTTGGGATCAAAAGGTACAGGCTTAGCAAAACCTTCGAGGTAGAAAGTTGCGGCAGTGAGTTGTTCGCGTGCATCGCTACGATCTTTTTCCTTTCCACCATTCGATTCCAGAAAGCGAGAAAGATTCGTTTTAGCTTCTTGGTATCGTTTAGCACCAAATTGAATACTACCTAAACGATAAAAAGTAAGCGGATCCAAATCGGGACATATAGCAGCTACTTGCTTTAAAAATGGCTCCGCTTCGCTACTTTTTTTAGCCTTGATGAGTAAATCGGCCATCATGTAGTTAGCTCTGCCAAATTCGGGATCGAGTTCGAGAGCTTCTGTTAAGATACTTCTCGCTTCATTTTTATTAGAACGTGCGGCATCAATAGCTTTTTCGTAAAGTTTGCGTGCCTTTTTATTGGAAGATAATGGGCAAGGATCTTCTTTTTCCTGTGCCAATAAACTTAGCGCAGGAAGAAGTAAGAGCCATACAATTAGAAATCTTCTAAAACTCACGTATTACTTGCCTTTTAATAATTTATTCAGATTTTTCTTCGCTTCTTCTTCCGCTTTTTTCTTGGCTTTGTCGGCCTCTTCTTTCGCTTTACGTTCAGCTTCTGATTTTGCTTTATCTAATTCTTGTTTAGCTTTTTCTTTTTCTTGATTAATTTTATTCTCAGCCTCGTTTTTCAAACGCTCTTTTTCAGCATTTGCTTTATCAAGCAATTCTTTTTTCTGACGTTCTGCCTCATCTTTCAAACGCTGCTCTGCTTGATTTTTCAAGTCATTCATCGCATTATTTGCTTGATTCCGAATGTCGGTTTTTACTTTTGGATCTTTAAAAGTTCCGGTCACTAATATCGCAACTGGAATCATATCTCCAACTTGAGTTTGAAGTCCGTTACTATTCGCTTTTGAAACCAAACCATTTAACACCGAATTCGCAGCACCACCAAATTCAGCACGAGGTATATCGATATGAACAGCGTAATTGATTGTTTGATCTAATCCATTCTCTCCACCAATTTCGGTAGCATAATTTCCAATTTTAGTTTTAAATGGCTTGAGCGTTACTTTCCCGTTGGTAATAGTAAATCCAGCATTCACAGGCTCCATTTTCCATTTTTTAAGCTTGTCGATTTTCAAGGCTCCTGCAATGCGTTTCACCATTTCAAAACCTTCAATTTCGAGTGCTGATGTACTCAAAGTTCCACTTCCATTAATGGATTTCAAATCTGGATTAAATGCTTTATCAGCTTTACAAGAGAAATTGAAATTTTTAATAGATGCACTTCCGGTTGTATTCTCTGCAATCGGAGCCAGTTGTTTTACTGTATTAAATGTTTTAGCAGTTTCACGAATATTCAAATTACTCATATCAAGCATGAGCGCTACGGATGGTCCAGTTTCGCTTTGCGTATCGTATAAACCTCCCATGGTTATTGCACCACCTAGCGTATTCATTTTTAATTGATTCAATCGTACACTTTGATCTTTCACCAATAATTGTCCGCTTACGTTTTCCAAGCGCATGTTATCATACAGCAAGGTTTTTATGGATGAATTCAAGGTAAATCCAATGTTTTGGGGAACTCTGATATACCCATTCACATCAGCAGGCTGAGAAGCATTGCTAGGTGGAGGTGTTGTTCCGGTTTCGGTAGTCATGAATGGGTTTAGATCAAGAAAATTACTCGTTAGAGATAGATTTCCAGTAATTGCTTCATCCCGGAAAACATAAGCTAAATAATTCTCGAGGCTTCCTGTTGCGTGAATATCGCTCTTACCCAATTGCATGTCAAATTGACTTAGCTGTGCAGCTTTAGGATTGAAATTAAGCGCCGCTTGATTAATTTGAATTTCCTGAGGTAAATCCTTTGCAGCATAACGGAATCGAGCTACAGACATAGTTCCAGCTGCAGCAAATTGCTCATATTTACCACTCTCAACAGCTGACATATGGCCTTTTAAGCTAACATCAGCAGCAACTTCACCAGTTAAATTTGTACCTGCTTCAAGTGGTAACATATCTTTCAATGTCCCCAATTCAACCTTGCCTTTGATTGCTGCATCAATATCCGGATCAGAAATAGGTGTTTTAACAATCATGTGCGCATCAATTGGAAATTGCCCTAAATCGGCGTGAAGTTTAGATACATCAATCACGGTTTTGTTGACATCCACACCCGGACAAGTAATCGAAGTTTTCACTTGCAAATTAGAAATACCTCGAGGTAATGATGGATATTGAATTGATCCGTTTTCGATGAGCAGATTAAAGGCAAACCCTGGAATACTTTTCTCATTATAAACGCCTTTTACAAACCCATTGAATGCAAGCTTCCCAGATGATTTAACCTGTTCAAAATCTTTCGTAAAAGCACCCGGGAAGATAGAAATAAAATTCTTTACATCATTTTTCAATGCTTCATACGTGATATCCATGGTGATATCATTGGCCGGCATTGCAATAGAACCGGCAAATTTGAGTAAAAGATTATTCAATCGGAGTTCATTATCCTTAAAGGCATAAACCGAGTTTTTTAGGTCGAGATTGAAATCGGCTTTGTACTCTAAATTGGCACGTTTCAAATAAGCTATTCCTCCATAAACTACATCCATCGAATCGATTGTAGTTAGGGTTTCTAGATTAGTCACATCGGCAGTAAAATCGCCCGATCCAGAGTGATTTATTCCATCAAGCAAAGCGGTAAAATCCATTGTTTGATCTTCATACCAAATACGGCTCGATTTTAAGGAATACTCTTGCAATTTAGCTTTGAAAGTAGAAGGTTCTGTAGATGGAGTTTCGGGCGTAGCTGATGGTTTTGTAATGTCCCAATTGGCTTTTCCGTCTTTTAAAACTTTCAGGTGAATTCGAGCTTTATCTACATCGATGGATTTAATGGCAATTTCTCCTCCACCAATAACACTCATGATATCGGTAGTGATAGCAAGTGATTCAGCCGAAATAAGAGTGTCGGATTTGAACTCATTTATTCCAGATAATGACAATCCTTGTAATTCGATATTGAAATTAGGAAAGCTGCTGATTAGCCCTAAACTTAAATCGCGGAATTCGAGCTTAGCATTGAGATTCTTGTTCGCTTCCTCCTTCACTTTTGCAATGATTTTATCCTTAAACAGAAAAGGTAAAATCAAAGCCATAATAAAGAGAAGAAGAAAAGTAATTCCGGTGATTTTAAGAATCTTTTTGAGCATAGGAGATGAGCTGAAGAATTAACCTTAAAGGTTTGAATTTATTGCTTTAGATCGTAGGTAATGGTCGGCAAGTACAAGTGCAGCCATCGCTTCCACAATAGGAACAGCACGCGGAACAACACAAGGATCGTGGCGACCAGGAATTTCAATTTTAGTGTTTCCAGTTTCTTGGGAAACGGTTTCTTGAGATATTCGAATCGAAGCAACAGGTTTAAATGCTACTCGAAAGTAGATGAGTTCTCCATTGGAAATTCCACCTTGAATACCTCCAGAGTGATTAGTTATAGTTCGGATCTCGCCCTGTTCGTTTTGGATAAAAGCATCGTTATGAACCGAACCTCGCATGGCAGCAGCCGAAAAGCCACTACCAATCTCAAATCCCTTCACCGCATTGATACTCAACATTGCTTTTCCTAAATCAGCATGAAGTTTATCGAAAACCGGTTCGCCCCAACCTGCAGGAACTCCAGCAATCATACATGTTATCACGCCACCAAGCGAATCGCCTTCTTCTTTCGCTTGCAAAATCAAGGCTTCCATCGACTTTGCAAATTCTAAATCGGGACAACGAACGGTACTTTCATCAACCTGTTTCTCACTTGGAATAGTTGTAGGCAAAGGAAGAATCACCTCACCCACTTGACTTACAAATGCAACAATTCTAATGTGCTGAAGGGCTAATAACTGACGAGCAACAGAGCCAGCAACCACGCGTGTTGCCGTTTCGCGAGCTGATGATCGTCCACCACCACGATGATCCCGAATTCCATATTTGGCTTGATAGGTATAATCGGCATGTGAAGGGCGATATACATCTTTCAACGCATCGTAATCGCTCGAATGCTGATCAGAATTTGGAATGGTGAATCCAATTGGAGCTCCGGTGGTTTTCTCCTCAAAAATGCCCGATAAAAATTGAACTGTGTCTGATTCTTTTCGACTAGTGCTGATATTCGATTGTCCAGGACGACGACGATCGAGTTGATGTTGTATGGCTAGCAAATCGAGTTTCAAACCGGCAGGACATCCGTCAATAAGCCCACCAATCGCTAATCCGTGCGATTCCCCGAAGCTACTAAATCGAAATAAAACACCGTGGGAGTTTCCAGCCATGGGGCAAAAATAAGCCTTCGTAGCTTGTATTGGGGAAGAATCGTTTGAAAACTTACTTTTGGAAGATGAAAGTGTTTACCCGAATCACCATTCTGCTGATATGTTTGGTTTATAGCAATCGTTTTGACATTCAAGCACAGTCGAATTCTTTTACTGAAGCCACTCGAAAAATGATGCAATCGAATGCAACAAAAGGAGCTGTGGTAAGTTGGTGTTTTCGGGATGTAGAAACGGGGCAGATTTTAAGTACTTACCAAGAGCAAACGTATCTGATGCCGGCATCAACAGCCAAATTATTCAGCACAGCTGCTGCATTGAAAATATTAGGAGCCGATTTCACTTTCAAAACCCAAATCGTCATTCAGGGTGAAATAAAAGATGATGTTCTTCGAGGAGATTTATGTGTGATTGGTGGTGGTGATCCAACTTTAGGTAGCGGGAAAGCAGGTGCAATGACTGCTGAAAATATTCTAGAAAAAATCTATCAGATTTTACACGAAAAAGGTATCCGAAAAATAAAAGGGAATTTAATTATTGATCCATATTTTTTTCGATTTGATCATACTGCAGTTCCTCGCAACTGGCCTTGGGAAGACATAGGAAATTATTACGGTGCAGGTTCGTATGGATTAAATTGGAGAGAAAATAGTTTCCAAATGAGTTTTAGTCCGGGCGATACGATTGGTGCTATCTCCAAGTATTCTCGACCAATTCCAGAGTTATATAATGTTGAATTCCGTAATGCAATAAAAGCTGGAAATACTCCTGAAGAAATTTATGTGTATTCGGCTCCTTTGAGTTCTATCATTTATTTGGATGGTGTTCAAAAACCAAAAGGTGAAAGTCAAACAGAACGTGGTTCTATTCCTAATCCGCCTGCTCAATTTATTGGTGAATTAGATTCCTATTTGAAAAATAAAGGGATACGAATTAGTGGTAAAAGTCAAGTTGCCGGTATTCAAAATTCGTCATTAGTCAATTGTGATACGCTTGGAGTGATTGCGTCACCACCTTTATTGAATATTGTAAATGAAATTAATCATACGAGTCATAATTTGTTTGCTGAAACAGTTGGAAAAATGTTAGGAAAGCAAGCTAAAATAGGCACTCGTGCTGAAGATGGAGCTCAAGCCATTCGTGGTTATCTAAAGAATTCCTTGTTTTTATCCGATAGTCTAATGATTTTGCAAGATGCCAGCGGACTTTCCCGTACAAACCACATTAGTACTGCTTTTCAAACCAGTTTTCTACGTTCTGTAGCATCTCAATCAGGATTTGAAGATTTCATTAAAACGATACCAGAAGCAGGAAAAAGTGGTTCCATGAAATCCTTTCCGGAAATTCCGAATGTGCGAGCAAAATCGGGTAGTATAGGTGGTGTAAGAGGATATGCAGGTTATTTGAAAGATGTAAATGATAGAAAAATAGCTTTTTCGGTGCTCCTGAATAATTTCAATGCTCCTAGTTCAGAGATAAAACAGCTATGTGCCGAATTAATTCGTGAAGCACAATCAGGTGGATTGCCAGAGACATTTAAGTTTTTTCCATTCCATTTAATTTCCGACACACTATACTCTTTGCCTGAAATTACTTGGTTTGATAAGTCGCTGAAAGAGAATCCTACATGGCAGGATTTAAATACGACTGATCGAGAAGATTTACGACTACGTATGTATTTAAGCGGAGAACCAACTCGCGAAAATCCTTATAAGATTGCCGTTTTTCGCTCTAAGAAAGATCCTTGGAATGATCGTTTTCGTTTTAGAATTCATGCTATCACACGTAAAATAGAACGCTGGGATGAAAGCTCTAAAACATTTGTTCCATCAGGAAGTGATTCGAATGAACAAGTAGAGAAAACTAAAACCCGAAAAAGGCAAAACAAGAAATAATTCCAATGTTAAATTTTTCAATACCAACCAAGCAAGGCTTAATTTATACTTAACATTGCAGTCACATTAAAGATACAGATGAAAACACTCTACATTGTACGCCATGCCAAATCTAGCTGGGAGCAGGAAGAGTTAAAAGATTTTGATCGGCCTTTAACAGATCGAGGAATAAAAAACGCCCCTGAAATGGCTGTTCGTATTCTTACGAATGGTGCTGCACCTCAACTTCTGTTAAGTAGTCCGGCTAAGCGAGCTATCAGCACTGCACGTTTAATGGCCATTGCTTTTAAACTTCAGGAAGAAAAAATCAAACAAGATTCTTCTATCTACGAAGCAGAACGGAATGATTTATCTCGTTTGATTTCACGCCAAGATCCTGATATAGATACAATACTATTGGTTGGGCATAATCCGGGTGTTAGCGATTATATTAATTGGCTATGTGGAACCGAAGAAGCGCAAATTCCAACTTGTGCTGTTGCTCGAATTCGTGTAAATAGTAATCGTTGGAACGGATGGGAAAAAGGGATGGGAAAACTCGAAGATTTAGATTTTCCGAAAAAGAAACAATAAAATGAGTGTTAAGCGTACATTTAATCGTGATTTAAGCTGGCTTTCATTTAATCAACGGGTATTACAGGAAGCTAAAGATTTACGTGTGCCACTTTATGAGCGCATGAAATTTTTAGCAATTTTCTCTTCAAATCTGGAGGAATTTTACCGCATTCGGGTAGCTGAATGGAAGCGACTAATGGAACTGACCAAGAAGACCAAAAAGGAACTTCGGGAAGATCCAAGAGAAGTCATTAAGAAGATAAATAAAACAGTAAAAAAACACCTCAACGAATTCAACGATATATTCTGGAATCAGATAGTTGTTGAATTAGAAGGACGCAATATCAACTTAGTAAACGAGAAAAATTTAACTCCCGAACAAGTTGTTTTTGTACAAGAATATTTTCGCGAAAAGGTTCTTCCTCATATTCGTCCAGTGATGATAAATACGCGTCGCAACACACCTGAGTTGGACGAAAAATCTATCTATCTAGCCGTAAAACTCTGCGATTTCGATCGTCCCGGTCCGCGCGTTTACGACTATGCTATCACTGAAATTCCATCCAGAAAAATTAGCCGTTTTTTAATTCTACCTGATAAAAACGGACAACATTATGTGATGATTTTAGGTGATGTGATTCGTTTATGCATCAACGAATTATTTCCCGATTATGAATTGATCGACGCATACAGCATCAAATTGACGCGCGATGCGGAAATGATGTTAGAAGATGAATTCTCTGGAAGTTTGCTCAAGAAAATCAAGCGAGGACTTAGCAATCGTGCGAAGGGCACACCTACTCGATTGCTTTATGACAGTGCCATGCCGGCAGATTTCTTGTCGCATTTGAAAAAAATATTTAGCATCGGTAATCAGGATTTATTGCCTGGCGGACGCTATCACAATTTCTCCGATTTAATGAATTTCCCTCGATTCGATCAAAAGGGAATTTATTACGAGAATCTGCCTTGCTTGAAGAAAAAAACCTTGGATGAATCGCCATCCATGTTTGAGGCAATTAGCAAACGTGATTTCCTCATCCATTTTCCCTATCATTCGTATGATTACGTGATTCGTTTTTTGAATGAAGCGGCTGAAGATGTAAAAGTAAAGGCAATCAAAATTACTTTGTATCGAGTTGCTCCTCATTCAAAGGTTGTTGAAGCACTTATCAAGGCTGCTCAGAACGGTAAAAACGTTACTGCATTTGTGGAATTAAAAGCTCGATTTGATGAAGAATCGAACATCAGTTATTCCAAAGAATTAGAAGAGGCTGGAGTTAAAGTGCTGTATAGTTTTCCAATTCTTAAAGTGCACGCTAAAATGGTTTGTATCGAACGGATGGAAGATAAACTCAGACGGTATGTTTACCTAAGCACGGGAAATTTCCATGAAAATACTTCTCGCTTGTATTGTGATTCTTCTTTGTTTACGAAAGATAAATACATGGGGCGCGAGGTTTCTGCGGTGTTTGATATTTTAGCTGATACACGCATCAAACGGGAATTCAAGCACCTTCTTTTGGCACCCGATCACATGCGTCACGATTTATACACGCTTATTGATCAGGAAATAAAAAATGCGTTGAAGAAAAAAGACGCATATATCTATCTAAAACTCAACAGTCTTCAAGACGCTGCTATCATAGATAAGCTCTACGAAGCAAGTCAGGAAGGTGTGGAAATACGATTGATTATTCGTGGGATATGTTGTTTAATTCCCGGAATTAAAGGCTTAAGCGAAAACATCAAAGTCATTAGCATTGTCGATCGCTTTCTGGAACATTCCAGGATTTACATCTTCTGCAACGAAAATAAACCTAAGGTATATCTATCGTCGGCCGACTGGATGGAACGTAATTTAAGTCGCCGTTTCGAAGTAGGTTTCCCAATCTATCAGGAAGATTTGCGCAACGAAGTATTGGAGATTTTCCGTCTTCAATGGTATGATAATACCAAAGCTCGGATTATCAATAAAATTCAGAACAATACGTATCGTAAATCTGTTGCTAAAGAACGCGGCAGAGCTCAAATCGATATCTATCAGTACTTGTCTGACAAAAGTGATTGGAAAGAAGAACCAACTCGAAATTATCAGGAACGACCAACGACAACGGTCATCTCGAAGTAATTTTTTTCTTCAACATACTACCGCTGGTAATTTTTTTAGGTGCTTGATGTAGAGCACTCGTGTTCCCTATTTTTACAGTATATCTGAATGAACATGTCTGCCCCTGTGATCGATCTGGAAAAAGAAAAGAAAGAGATACTTAAAAGGTACACGGCTTTGCTGCGTCCTTTAGCTGATAAGATCGATAAACACGAAAAACAACAAATTCGGAAAGCTTTCGATTTAGCGCTGGATGCCCACAAGGACATGCGTCGAAAATCGGGTGAGCCGTATATCTATCACCCAATTGCTGTTGCTCAAATTGCTGTAAGTGAAATGGGATTGGGAGCTACAGCCGTTATTTGTGCCCTACTTCACGATACAGTTGAAGATACCGACGTTACGCTCGAAGATATCCGCTCCATGTTTGGTGAAACTGAAGCCAAAATCATCGACGGACTTACTAAAATTGAGAATGTCTTTGACCAAAGCTCATCCATCCAAGCTGAGAATTTCAGGAAAATATT
>ENA-UOWO01001029-UOWO01001029.1-activated-sludge-metagenome-genome-assembly--contig:-NODE-1029-length-38378-cov-22.260340_pt1 | contig 38378 bp, 22 predicted proteins | sample MGYA00238148_ERZ761564 | MGnify/ENA primary metagenome ERZ761564 (study PRJEB28885, sample SAMN05720194) | activated sludge metagenome | isolation source: Anaerobic digester | place: USA... | reverse complement strand
CTGCCCTCCGGCAAGCCATGCATCGCCCAGCCGACGGTGCGTGCGCCGCCCGGCACGCCCAGCATCGCCGCTATCTGCCCATAGGTGGCCACTCTGCCCGGAGGAATTTTCGCCACCAGCTTGTGTATGCTTTGAAAAATGCTCGACATGTGTTAAATTTAATTAACTAATGATCAGATGCAAGGATAATATCTGTAACGGAAGTTTCTCACAAGAAATCGGGAGTCAACCCATGTCCGCTTCCAGTCAAAAAACCGGCGGTACAATGTTCATGATCGCCGGAGCTCTTTTCCTGATTATCGCCATTTTCGGGATCAAAATAATCTTTTTCACCCTTGGCCTGAGCTTGCTCCTTATCGGCGCCATTGTTCTCAGTAAAGCGAAGAGCAGCCCAAAGAATAAGGGATAAACGAAGTCAATCCGCAGGCGAGGAGTGCCATCTCGCCTGCGCCCCATGGTAGTAGAAAAACAGAGAGGGCGTGAGCCATGCAGCAGCCGTTTCTTTTGGGTGTCAACTACTGGCCGCGGCGCAAGGCCATGTACTGGTGGTCGGATTTCGATGCCGGGGAGGTCCGGGAAGAATTTGCCCTCATCCGCGAGATCGGCCTCGAGGTGGTGCGCCTTTTTCTTACATGGGAGGACTGGCAGCCGGTCCCCGATGTCGTCGATCCCGGGGCGCTCAACCATTTCGAAGAGGTCTGCGAAATAGCCTCCGGACTGGGTCTGCGCCTCAATGTGACCTTTTTCACCGGCCACATGAGCGGTCCCTCCTGGACCCCCTCCTGGATGCTGCACCCGGGCCAGCCGATGCCGCCCCGCATCTGGCAGGTGGTCAGCGGCGGGCGCGCCGTCGACTGCGGCTACCGCAACCCCTTCACCGACCCGCTGGTCCTGCGCGCAGAGGAACTGCAGCTGCGCACCGTGGTCTCACGCTTCCGGCAGCACCCGGCCATCGAGGTCTGGAATCTTGGCAATGAGCCGGACATCTTCGCCTGGCCGGCCGATGCCGCCGGGGGGAAGGAGTGGACGCGGCGGATGACAACCCTTATCCGCGAGATCGATCCCAACCATCCGGTCACCTGCGGACTGCACGTCGCCAGCCTCCTCGAGGACAATGGACTGCGGGTGAACGATGTCTTCAACGAGGTCGATATCCCGGTTATGCACGGCTATCCGATGTATGCGGACTGGTCCAATGGCCCGCTCGACAGCGATTTCGTCCCTTTTCTCTGCGCCCTGACCACGGCGCTCTGCGGCAAGCCCTCCCTGATGGAGGAGTTCGGCGGCTGCACCGCGGCGCCCGGCCAGGCCTCCTTCGTCCATGAATGGCAACGCTACGGAAATCCTTTTCGCCAGTTCATGGCCTCCGAAGAGGATCTTGCGGCCTATATTGAAGCGGTGCTGCCCAAACTGGTTGAGGTGGGCGCCCTGGGTGCGATGATCTGGTGTTATGCCGACTATATCCCCGCCCTGTATGACCGTCCGCCCTGCGATCAAGCCTGGCATGAGCGTTTTTTCGGACTGGTGCGGCCGGACGGCTCGCTCAAGCCGCACGCGGAGGTGATCAAACGCTTCGCCGCTTCCCGTCCGGTCGTCCAGCCCGCGCGGCGCCCGGTTTCACTTGATGTGACGCCGGAGGCCTACTATCAGGCGCCGAAGCGCCACGCGGTGCGGTTGTACCACACTTTCAGCGGCGGCCGGTAACCCGGGCGGTCATTTTTCCGGGCAATGGCGGAGGTATTCGAGCAGTTCCTTGAGGCTGGCGGTGGCGAGGGCGATGCAGGTGTCGGCCCCGCCATAATAGAGGCGCAGCTGGTCGCCCTGCTGGGTCCAGCCGCAGGGGAAAACGACATTATCGACATCGCCCTGGCGTTCATAGTTCTCCATCGGGCCGAAAATCCACTCCTCGCTGCGGCGCAGCAGTCGCCGCGGATCCTCCGCATCGAGCAAAGCCAGTCCCAGCCGATAGATGACCCCGCCGCCGGTCACGCGCACGCCGTGATAGAGGACCAGCCAGCCCTCAGGGGTATGGATCGGCTGCGGCGAGAGGCCGATCTTGTTGGCGTCCCACCAGCCTCCGGAGCGGGCGCGCATGACGATCTGATGGTCGCCCCAATGCTTGAGGTCCGGTGAAAAGGCGATCCAGATGTGGGCGCCGCTGTGGAGGACATGGCGGTGGAGCATGGCATAGCGGCCGTTGATGCGCCGGGGAAAGAGGGCGGCATCCTTGTTCTCGGGCAGCAGCACGCCGCCGAGGCGCGTGAAGCTCCTGAAATCCTTCGTACGGGCCAGCGCGACCAGGGGGCCATCCTGGGAGTAGGCGGTGTAGGTGAAGTAAAACTCCCCCAGGTCCTCCATCCAGGTGATGCGTGGATCCTCCACGCCCCAAAGCTCCTCCGGATAATGGTCGGGATCGGGTGGAAAGGTGGGTTGGGGATCGATCCGCCAGCCGCCGACGCCATCCTTGCTGCGCGCCACCGTCAGATGCGAGATGCCACGCCGGTCCTCGATGCGGATCAGCAGCAGGGTTTCGCCGCCTACCAGAGCCGCTGCGGCGTTGAAGACGGTGTTGGCCTGATAGGGCAGATCCGCGGTGACGATGACCGGATTTTGCGGATGGCGGGTGAAGAGCTCCTTGAAATCAGCATGTGACATAGTGTGGCCTCTTGAAAAGTTCGTTTGACCTGAACGCCAGTGATACTCAATCAAAAACAATCCATGGCGGCGCCACCCGGGCGTTGTATTGCCCGGGCCGCAGCGCCAGCAGTGGAACGGGGCTGAGTTCGATCCCGCGCATCATAACACTGTCGACCTGAACTGGGTTCTCCCTTCTCAGCTGTCCCAACGCAGCCGCTGCCGAGCTGCCTTGCCGGCTCATCTCCTCCTGCCAGGCCAGGGCGAGATAGTAATCCCGCCAGATACGCACCTCTGAGCGCACCGCTGCCGATTTGTCCAGCCCGCGCCGGCGCGCCTCCTGCGCGAGCATGGCGTCGCGCACGATCAGACTGAAGCTGTGCACAATGGTGCGGCGGCGGGCTGGTGGGGTGGACTGGCCGGATGAGAAATTCACGCCTTGCCACCGCTCCAGCAGCTCTCCGAGGGTGATGCCCCCGCCGTTCCAGGTGGCCAGCGGCGTCGCCAGTTCGGCGGCGAGCGCCTCCTGCGCCCCGTGGACGATCTCAACCGCAGCCGGGCGCTCCGCCGGCAGGGTGCCGGAAGCGCCCGGCCGCGATTCTTCCAGGCCGGCCAGCACTTTTGCGGCCTGGCCCACCAGCTGGCGGTTGAACTGCAGTCTTTTTTCGAGGGCGAAGGCGGCGATGAAACGGTCGCTTTCCACCGCCTCCCTGCGGCTGCGCATAATGGTGCGGGCGCGGCGGGTGCGCTGTTCCAGATCGGTTTCGGTCAGCGCCGGCGACGCGGTGACCTCCTCCAGGCGCATCACCATCAAGGCGCCGTCGACCTCGATAATCCCCGAGGTCTGGCCCGGTGCGAGGGCCCAGGCTGCCTCCTCGATAACCGGCTCGTTTTCCCCCCATCGGATCAGCCGCCGGTTGGCCGTGGTATCCGCGGCGGCGCCGTAGAGGGCGCGCAGCGCACCATTGAAACTTTCTCCGGCCGCCAGCCGCTGCTGATGGTGGCGCGCCAGGGATTCATCCTCGAAAACCAGATAGCCCACCTTGCGGACCTGCGCCTGCTGCTGCACGGCGAGGCCGATTTCGGCCGGATCCAGGGTCACCTTCTCCCGCACCTCCACCCGGAAGAGCTCCCGCGCCATGGCCATCTCCTCGATGAATCCGGTCAGACCCTGCAGGGTGGCTGTGGTATCCAGGCCGGCCTTCTCTGCGGACTGGGCCGCCAGCTTTTCGTCGATCAAACGGCTGAGCAGATAGCCCGCCCGGGCCGATTCGGGGCCCTGGAACTGCACCTCCGGGCTGAACTCGGCGCGCTCGACGAACTCGGCGCGGGTGATGATCCGGCCGCCGGTACGGGCGAGGATAGCCTCCTCCGGCGCCCTCGTACAGGCCAGAACGAGAAGGGGGAATAGAACAATTCTGCGGATCGTCAGCATATTCATCCTTGTTCGGGCGCTCAACGCAGCAGCAGCACCTTGCGCACCAGCCGCCGGCCTTCACCCTCGAGAACGATCAGATAGACGCCGCCGCCGGCTGCCGCTGCGCCATCATCGCGGCCATCCCAGAAGGCCTCGCCCTGGCCCGAAATTGTATTTACCGGCAATACCCGGACTTTGCGGCCGAGAATATCATATATGGTCAGGCTGCAGCCGACCTTGGCATTGCGGCCCGCCTCCGGCAGCTGCCAGCTTATGCGGGTGCCGGCATTGAAGGGATTGGGATAATTTTCCAGCAGCGCCGGCCGGGGCTGAGACAGCTCCTCCTCTTCAGCTCTGATGCCGGTGGTCAGCTCGGCTGCAAAGATCAGGGACGCGCCGGCGCCGTAGATCTGCTGCCCGAGCGAGCCCGATTTCTGCCAACCCTCACGCAAATCCTCCAGAGGGATATGGAATCCCGGGATGTTCCAGGAATCGTAAATCGTAGGACCGGTGACCAGGGCAGCAGCGGGCAGAAACGGCGGCAGGGTGTATTTCATCACCGCCGGGGTGTAGGCGATAAAGCCGTCAAGCAGCTGCAGCAAACCCGCGGGCAGGCCGGAGGCTGCGAGCTGACGGTATTCGCGCAGATAGCTCCAGCTCTGGTGTTGTTCCATGGGTGTGATCACGGCGGCCCCTGCCATCGGGCTCAAACCGAAAAAGGTGGAGTACTCCGCGGCATATCCGTAATCGCACTCCCAGAGCCAGGAGATTGCGATCAGATTGGCGAAGGGCATGTAGCTGAGTTCCAGATAGCGGCTCTCGCTGGTGATCCGGAAGAGCCTGGCCAGTGCGGCGCAGGTGGCGGCGGTCATGTGGGCTTCGTAAATATACTCGAATCCGTGACCGGCAATATGCTCCGCCGCCAGCTTGGCCTCCTGGAGATACTCCTCGCTGCCGCTGAGCTGCCAGGCATCGAGCATGAGGTAGACATAGGCGCCGGCGACATCGTATTCATGGCCGGAGATGGCCGAATCGTCGGTGTAGCGGAAGAAGACCGGAAAATCATAATTCACCGACCGGGCGAAGCGCATTAATTTGGGGAGGGAGAGGAAGAGCAGGGTGCGTGCGCTGCCGTCACCCATGCGCGCCAGCCGCGCCAGTCCGAGATGGATGTGCAGGGCATACCAGCTGTCCCCTTCGTAGACCCCCTCATTGGGCGCATCATTGACCATGGTGTTGAGCCGTGTGTTGTAGAACTGCCAGAGATTATCCGCGAGGTGGTCGTCGAGGGCGCTCACTTCGCCGTGCACCTCTTCGAAGCGGCGGAGGGCGACGAGCACATCGAGCTGGGTGATGGCCTCGGCGTTGTCGAGGCGTGGCACGCCCACATAGGAACGGAGAAAGCGCTGGCCATGGACCGTCGAGAGGCAGCGTTCGTCGTCGAGATCAGCCAGCAGCCCGCCGGTGATCTCTTTCCAGTCGGTCTCCCCGATGGCCGGTTTGGGGATCAGCGCATAGATATCGGCCAGCGCGGAGATGAATCCTTCAGCCATGGCGCTCTCCGAGGCTGGTTTGCCTGGGGCCAGGAAGAGCCAGCCATTGGTGAGGATGGTCGGCTCGCTGCGCAGGGGCCGGTTCCCGCCCGGACGCTCGAAGCCGAATCCTGTCGAGGTGCATCGTACGCACTCCCGCGGGGCTGTCCGCTGCAGGGTGAAGTAATCGTTGAGCGAGGTAAAGTCCTGAAAATAGAGCAGCGTGCCCTGCAGGGCGAGAGGATCGTAGCCGCTAGCCAGGCCGGCGGCGAAGGGAGCCTGCTGAACCCAGGAGAGGAGGTTGGAGCTGACCGTGTAATTGCGCTCCCGGTCGAAAAAAGTGCATTCGGCCGCGCCATTGGGGATGTTGATTCCCGCGGCGCCGGAGAGTGAACATTGCCACTGGAAGAGGCCGGGATGGTTGATAAAGACCGTCACTGTCACCCGGTGGCGGAGGCTGCCCCAGTGGCCATGCAGTGTGACCTCGATGCATTCGCATTCTCCATCCGACTTGATCCCGATGCTGTCGATGAGCGCCGGGTCGAGCACGGCGAAGGGCAGGCCGTTGGCGATGGTATTGCGGACCACATACTGCCGGCCCTGGGCGGAGGAGAGCCACAGTGCGGCGCCGGTGCGGACGCTGTCATAGAGGGCGGTGAAGGCGCCGGACTGGAGTTCAAAATGTTTATGGCCCTGGCTGAGCAGGCGCACCGGTCCGGTCGCCGGCGGGATATACAGCTGCGCGGTGAAGATCGAGTCGCCGGTGATGCCGTCAGGGTCGCGAAGGGTGACGCGCAGATCCCAGGTTTCGCCTCCGCTCAGTCCGGTGAGAAGCTTGCTGAACCGTCCCGGTGCGCGGGTCATGGGGCCATCCTCCTGCCAGAGCGGGGAGGAGGAGAGCTTGTGCGCCAGCAGCGCCGAATTGTCCGCATCACCGTCGTCGCTGAAGGTCAGCTCCACCTGCACGCTGTTGTCGCTCTGCAGCATGGTATAGAGCGAGCCGGAGCGGCTGGCGTCGGGGCTCAACTCGAGGTTGAGCAAAGTCTGGATCCCATCGCCCTGAACGCCGTCGGGATCGCTGATCCAGCCGCGCACATGGTAGCGCCCGAACTGCAGCCCCGTGAAAGTGTAATCGTAGCCGTTGCTGGTCTTGTCCATGCGCTGCCGGGCGCCCCACTGGGCGTCGCCGGCGCGGGCGAGGGCGATCTCGGCGTAGCCGTCGCCGTTTGCATCGCCGCGGCAGGGCCAGTGGACGGTTATGGCCCCGGCAGAGGCCGTCGCCGTCATTTCGCGGGCGATGGTCTGCGGGGAGGAGTTCGCCAGGAGCAGCCGCAGCCGGGGGCGCAGGGAATCGGCAGAGAATTGGCTTGAGGCGAAATTGAGGATACCGGCCGCGGCCGAGACGGACGGCTCGCGCAGCAGCAGTCCAAAGTTGCTGTCCGGTTGACTCAGCCAGGCCTGGGTCAGCGCGGTCACCCGCCAGCTGTACCAGTGCCCGGCCGGGTCGGCGGGATCAATCGGGCGCTCATCCTCGGCGAGGGCGTTGTGGTCGTGCGGCACTCCGTAGGCGCCCGGGAGGGACCAGGGCGCATCGGGGTAGACGGCATGGGACCAGCAGACCTCGCCGCCGGCAGCAGGGCGGCCATCGTAACCGCCGGCATCATCACCGCTGCCTTCATTCCAGGGGCGGTTGAGGCGATAGACCGCCAGGGTTTTCGTCGCAGTCTGCGGCGTCCGCCTTTTGGCCAGATAGAGCTCGATCCAGGCTGAATCGATGCGGCTTTCCGCCGGGAGGGTGCTCAGATCAAATCGGAGCAAAAGATGCTTGGCGTCTGCCTCGCCGCCGTTACCGGTGGCCTCCAGTCCCTCCTCGCCGCCGGTATTCCAGTCGGGTTTGTTGGCATGAATGTGGGCATCCTGGCAGCCGGCATAGCCATTGCGCCCCTGCTGCAGGATCAGCTCCTCCTGGGCGAGGAGCGGCAGTCCGAAGAGCATCGTCAGCAGGAAAAATTCTCGCTTCGCTGGGATCAGCATAAGGGGCATCCCGTTCTTGTCAGGGGTTCAACCGCTGCAGGGTGTAATCGCCGCTTTCCGCGTGCCAGATGAGGCGGAGGGCGCCCTGTGCGGTCCGAAAGGTGCGGCGCAGCTCCTGTCCGGGCACCCACGCCGTCTCGTTCCATTTTTCTGATGACTTGGCCTGCAGCCAGGCCGCGGCGGCCGGAACTTTTTCGATTTCGATGAGGGTGTAGAGCGCCTCGATGGTCGACTCGGCCCCGGCGTTGCGATTGACCCCCTTGCGGTCGATGCCGTCATACCCGCGCCCGGTGGCGGCGTCATACAGGGGCTCGCCGGCTATGTTATTTCCCGTCAGCCAGGAGGAGGCGATCCCGGCCAAGCGGGCGTATTCAGGATTGCCCGTCGCGTGATGGAGCGCCAGGAGGCTGAGGGCGGTTGTGCGCACATCGTAGGCGATCTGGGAAAAAACGGCCGCCCGCCCGGTGCTAAAGTCGTATTCATGCAGCCAGCCGCCGGCCAGCATCCGGCCGAGAAAGGCGCGGCCGCCGTACTCCGCCCGTCGCAGCAGTTCCGGTTCATCCAGCTGGGAGGAGAGGGGGGGCAGGGCCTGGATCTGGGCGTTTCCCCAGCCGTGCCAGACGCCCGGCCAGGAGTAAAAGGCGCCGGCCAGCGGCTCCTGCCCCGCCTGCATGGCGCAGAGCCCTTCGGCCAGCCGGGCGGCATGCCGCTGCAGGGCCGTATCCGGCTCGACCGCGAGAAAAGCCGCGGCGCCAAGGAGAAACTCGGAGGTGGCGTCGGCCGCATGATGGTTGAGCAGCCAGTTCGGCCAGGCTTTGCCGCCGATGGATTCGAAGCTCCCGTAGGCCAGGGCGAGTGCCTCGAGCTGGGGCAGGCAGCGATGAAAGGCGCTGCGCAGCTCCGCCGCAAAGGCGGGATCCCTCTCCCTGAAAAAGGCGCAGCCCTCGCCCAGCGCCCAGTAGCCGCGCGCCGCCCAGAAGCCGAACGAGGCGTAGCTGGTCGGCCCCTCCCGGTTGATGGTCAGATCCTGGTGGACGAAATTGCAAAAGGTGCCGTCCTTGTTCTGCAGGGTGAGCACGAAGCGGAGGAGGCTGCGGATGCGCTCGAGATGGCGCGCATCACCCGCTCGCATGTAGACGACCGCGGCGCGGGCGACATCGTCAACGCAGGCGATGCCCTCGCCGGCGGCATCCGTCCAGCCGTAATCCGGGGCGTCGCTGTAGATGTGGACAATGGTGCAGGGCTGGCCGGCGACGGTGACCTCCTGGCAGAGGCGGTCGAGGTGGGCAAAATTGACCGGGCTGCGCGGGCTTGAAGAACAACTGCTGCCCAGGGCCGCCAGCACAAGCGCCAACCGGACCCTATTTGGAATAAACCTCTTCATCCCTTCAGCCCCGTGCTCGCCAAACTCTCGATAAAATAACGCTGGAAAAAGGCATAGGCGATGATGACCGGCAGGGCCAACAGGGTGGCGGCCGCAAGCTTGACCCCCAGCTGCGCCTCCGCCATGCCGCTCACCGCAAAGATGGTCACCATCTGCGGCATGGTCATAATCGACTGGTCGCGGATGACGATCAACGGCCAGAGGACATCGTTCCAGCTGTTCATGAAGGTGATGATGCCCACGGTGATCAGCACGGGGCGGGAGAGCGGCCAGATGATCCGGAAGAGTATCTGCAGGTCGCTGAGTCCGTCCATACGCGCCGCGTCAATGAGCGCCTGGGGCACGGATTTGAAAAACTGCCGGAAGAGGAGGATGCCGAAACCGCTCATCATCCCGGGCACGATCAGGGCCAGATAGGTGTCGGTCCAGTGCAGCTTGACCATGAGGATGTAGAGGGGGATCATGGTCAACTGAAAGGGGATCATCATGGTGAAAAGGATGACCATCACCATCACCTCGCGGCCGCGGAAACGCAGGCGGGAGAGGGCATAGCCCACCATGGAGCCGAAAAAGAGCACCGAGGCGGTGATGGAGATCGAGACCACCAGGCTGTTGAGCAGAGAGCGCAGGATGGGGATCTTGGCGAAGACCTGCTCGTAGCTGGCCAGGGTGATGCTGGAGGGCAAAAGGCCGAAGCTGGGGATCTCCATCTCCGGCTTGAAGGTCGCCGACACCATCCAGAGAAAGGGATAGAGAAAAACGACTGTCCCCAGAATCAGGATGAGCCAGATGAGTGCGCGTTTCATTCGAGGGCCTCCTGCTCGACCACCTTGCGCTGCACGAGCACCACCGCCAGGATGATAAAAGCGAAGAAAAAGCCGAGGGTGGCGGCATAGCCCATGCGATTGAAGTAAAAGGCCTGCTTGTAGATATAGAGCATCGCCGACAGGGTGCGGTTCATCGGTCCGCCGCCGGTGAGCACATAAGGCTCGATGAAGAGGCTGAAGCCGCCGATGGTCGAGAGGATCAGGACCATGATCACCGCCGGGTTGAGCATGGGCAGGGTGATATGGCGGAATTTTTGCCAGGCGGTGGCGCCGTCGATCCCGGCCGCCTCATAGAGCCAGGCCGGGATATTCTGCAGGCCGGCGAGGAAGAGGATGATGTAGAGGCCGACATTTTTCCAGGTCGCCATCAGGGCCACCGAGGGCATCGCCCACTCGGGACTGGTCAGCCAGGGGATCCTGGCCAGGCCGGCGCGGGCGAGGAGGAGGTTTAAAATGCCATTCTCGTAGGAGAAGAGCTGCTGCCAGAGCAGGGAGATGACAATCCCCGAGACCACGACAGGCATGAAATAGGCGGCGCGGAAGAACCCGCGCGCGCGGATCTTTTCATTCAGGAGCACGGCGAAGAGGAGCGCCAGACCGATTTGCAGGGGGATATGGATGACCAGAAAATAGAGGGTGTTGAGGATCGCCTGCCAGAAAAGGTCATCCTGAAAGAGGCGGACAAAATTGCCCAGGCCCACCCAGCGCATCGGGGTGTAGATATCCCATTCGTGAAAAACCAGCACGAGCGAAAAGAGCAGCGGCCAGGCCATGAAAAAGGCGAACCAGGCCCAGTAGGGCAGAGAAAGCAGAAAGCCGGTGCGGCTGCTCCTGTTGCCAGCAATTTTTCGTTCTACTTTCAATCCATTCTTTCTCCCGGCGGACCGGGGTCTCTGATCAACACTCAGCGCAGGACCTGGCGTGCACGTTCGGCGGCGCGCTGCACTGCCTCCTCGGGGGTGCGCCGGCCGAGAACGCAGCAGGCCTCAAACTCTTGCGAGATCGCATCGAAGACCTCGCGCAGCTCGGGAGCGGAGTCCACCCCACGGGTGCGCGGGGCCTGTTCGGCAAAGCGCACCATTTTGGGATACTCTTTGAAATAGGGCATATACAACGAATCCGACAATAAATCACGGCGGATCGGCAGCTGGCTGGCGATCCGCAGCAGCGCCAGATCCTGCCGGCGCGAGACCAGAAACTTGACGAATTCCCACGCCGCGCGGGGATTTTGACAGGTGGCAAAGATGGCGATGTTTTTCGGGTCGCCATAGGTCACCACCGGACCCGCGGCGCTGTCGGGCAGCGGGACCGGCGCGTAATCGAATTCAAAACCCGCCGGTTTGAATTTGTCGACATGGGCGATGTTCCACGGGCCGGTGATGTGCGTGGCCACCTGGCCGGCCAGGAAAGTATCGCCCTGAAAGGAGGCCCTGGGGAAGATGCCGAGCTCGAAACAGCGGCGGAAGAAGCGGAAGACCTCGACTGCGGCCCTATTGTCAAAGGTCACCTGCCGGTTTTTAATCAGGGTCTGGCCGCCCGAGGCCGCCAGATAAAAGGTATAAAAATCGAAGTAGCGCAGCCACCATTTGACGTTGATATCGACATAGAGCATCCATTGATCGGGTTGGCCGTCGCCGGTCAGATCGCGTGTCAGGGCCTGGCCGGCGCGGATGAATTCGGAGTAGGTGGCGGGAGGGTGCGTGAAACCGGCTTCCTGCAGCCGCCGCACATTATACTCCATCATGATCGGATTGCTCTTCCAGGGCATCTGGTAGAGCCGGCCGTCGTCATACTGAAAGACCTCGCGCTGCCCCTCCGGCAGCCGCGCGGCGGCCACGGAATCAAAATCGGCAAAGGAATCCAGCGCCACCAGAGCCCCGGCGCGGACAAACTGTCCGACCACCCCCGGCCAGATGTTCGAGCAGACATCCGGGGTGGTTTTGCCCACCACTGCCGCCAGCAGCACCTCCTCGGTGGACTGGCTCTCGGGGATGGGCTGTACGGTCACCGGCACGTCCGGGTGGGCCGCATTCCACTCCGCCGCCGCCAGCCCGGCCAGCTCGATCTCCTGGGCATTGGCCGCCGGCCAGTAGACCAGCCCCGCATGCCCGGCCTTCCCGCGCGACCCGCTCTCGCAGCCGACCAGCAGCACTCCAGCACTGAGCACGAGCATAATCCAGAACCGGTGAAGGCAGGGACTTTTCTTAACGGGGAGCGGCTTCATGAGGCGATCAATCCCTCCCTTTATTAAAATTGATGTCAATCTCTTCCCGTCCCTCTTTCAGTCTGGCGCGGAGCAGTATTTCCCGCACCCGGCCGTGGCGGGTCACTGAAATCTCCCTGCCGGCACTTGCCTCCTGAAGCGGTTCCCAGGGCGAGACGATGGCCAGCTCCACCGTCCGTCCGGCGAAGCCCGGAACTTTGATGCGCAGGCTCTTGTTCCGCGAATCGAGCTCTACCGATTCGACCGCTGTGTTGGCGGAGGCCAGATAAGGGGTGTGCGGTTCGCCGCGCTCGAGGACGAGCTTGTACAAAGGTGATGCACCCGCGGAGGAGGGCATGACCGTGGTATAAGACGGCCGTCCATCGGCCTTGATTTGTCTGAACCACCTGCCCTCGCCGCGCCAGGCCACCTCGACCCTTCGCCCGTTGAGCATCACCTCGTAGCGCAGCTTCCGCCATTCCTGCGGAAGCCCGGGATCGAAGGAGAGGTTCCATTCGCTCTCCCGCATCCCGGCCAGCTGATAGAGAGCGTGCAGGAACCAGCCGCCGGTCCAGAGAAAGGTGGGCTTGTCGATCTCGCCATAGCGCGGTGAGGCGGGATCCGCGTTACGATATTCGAAAAAGGCGGGCTGGCCCAGGGGCGAGCGGCGGATGCCCTCGAGGGTCAGGTACTGCTTCAGGACTTCCCGGGCCGAGTCGGGCTGACCGGCGGCCAGCCAGCCGAGTCCATACCAGACGATGCCGTGGGGCCAGACCCCGCCGTTGAGGTAGAGGCCGCGGGCGCCGACCTGGCCGGGCAGGAATTCGTAAAGCTCGTCATTCTGGTCAAAGTCCATCGGCGCGGCGATGCGGATGCCGAGGCGGCGGTCGAGCAGCTCCGCAGCGGCGGTTTTCATGAGGCGGGCGGAGCGTTCTTCATCCAGGAGCTTCCAGGCGGCGGCCAGCAGCGAGCCGGCGTAATAGTGGCGGTCGGTGGCACCGCCTGCGAGCCCGTTGAAGAGGAATCCGGCTTCATCGTCCCAAAGCCGCTCGCCGAGCTGCTGCTGCAGGCGCTCCGCCAGCTCGAGATGCCGCGTGAGCTCCGCTTCAGGCCATCCCAGCTGCCCGCCCATGAAGGCGTACTCGCGCAGGGCGCGGACGGTGAGGATGGTGATGTAGGCGCGGGCGCCCCAGGAGTGGCCGATGTCCCACCAGTCGGGCTGCCAGGCGTACATGAGATCGTCGGCGCCGCGGTTTTCGAGCATCATGCGCAGACTCTTCGTCAGCATGGGCGCCAGCAGCTGCATGGTGGCGGTGTCGCCGCTGTGACGCAGGTAGGAGGCGCTCAGGAGTATGAACCAGAGGTGGTTCCAGTTGTCAGTGGAACAGAACTCGGTCTGAAAGCCGGTATCGCGCCAGTAATAGGCGTGCGGCAGGACGGAATCGGCTCTGGCCAGGCTCTGCACATAAAGGAGGTCATTGCGTACGCGCTCACAGTCGAAAAAGACGGCGCCCAGGTCGGTGAGCAGGAGGTCGTGGGTGAAAAAGAAATTGTATTCGGCCGGGCAGGGCATCGGGACAATGCGGCCGTCGAGATAGTGGCGGTTGGCCGCCATCACCGCCCGGGACCACATGGCGGTCTCCGTCAGCCCGGCATCGGGCACCTGCAGCAGAGGACCGGCGGCATAACGCCCCGCCTCTTCCTCAAAGGCTGTGGCCTCATCCTGCCATTCCCGGAAGGCGCGCGCGGCGACGGCCTCCGCTTCACCCTGACGGCAGGAGCCGATCAGCAGGACGATCCGCCACTCTTCACCCGGCCGCAGCTTTTTCTGGTAGCTCAGGTGGAGGGAGTCGACACCGGCGCTGGCTGCGGGCAAGGCCCCGGCGTTGGCGACGAAAACCAGGGCTGAACCGGTCTCAGGGGCATCCCAGGCGGCCGTCACCAGAGTGCAGCCGGAAGCCGGAACGGCCGGATTCTGCAGAGCGCAGGCGACGCGCGCCGGCCGCATCCATGCATAGGTCTGGCAGGTGCGCAAGATCCACTCCAGCGTGCCCTCAAGCTCAAAGGAACGCGCCCGGTCTTTCGCATTGGTCAGCTCGAGCTGCAGGACCATGACCGGCAGCGTCCGGCAGAAACGGTAGCGAATGGAACAGAGGTATTCAGGATTGTGCTGCTGAAACTCGATCCACCAGGGCGTATAGCGATAAGCCCAGGGCGCGGCGCTGAGGGAATCTGCCCGGCCGTCATGCTTCAGGGCAAAGCGCAGCGGGCGCGATTCGCCGCGCCGCCAGTAATCGGTGCTCAGATCGATGCTGTTGGCCACGGGGTAGTAAAAGCTGATCCGGGCCGGCAGCGGCCGGCTGTCGTGAAACTCTGCGCCGGCATAAGGCCCGCCGACCTCTATCTGGCCGCGCATTTCGTTGAAATTCACAGATAGGGAGCGCCAGGACTCCTCCTTCTCACCCGCACCGCAGGCGGCGAAGGAGCCCAGAAGTAAAAGCCCCACAACCGCAGTTCGATGCGATAATTTGCCGATCATGTAATACCCTCTTCCATGAACGGGGCTGGGCTGGCCGCGGGCTTCTGGTCGGCAACCAGCCGGCTGAGGGCCACTCCCGGCTTTTCGATGACGATGGCGTCCATGCCGCCCCTTAAAAGGCCAGGCTGAAGGAGAAGCGCTGGGCGTTTTCGAGCCGGCCGAAATCGGCATAGGCATAATCCAGCTGGATCAGGAGATTGCCCAGATTCCGGCTGGCAAATCCCGCCCCCAGGGTGAAACCCTGCTCGCGGTCCCGCAAAAAGAGATCGCGGTAGCCGGCGCGAAGGAAGAGCATCTCCCGGAAACCGTACTCCATGCCCAGATTGACCGATTCGGTATTGTCGCTGGGATGGATGGCGTCGGCCGCGACGGTGAGCCGGTGCAGGGGACTCTTCCAGGGCTCCATGGCCAGGCCAAACTGAAAGCTCAGGGGCAGGGCCCATGAACCGGTTTGCAAATCAGCCGGGATGCGGTCGTTGTTGCCGAGGATGTTGGGGTTGATGTCCTGGTAGACCAGGAGGTCTTTGCCCTCCATGCGCATATCGGTGCCGAAGTTGGTCAGAGCCGCCCCGATGCGCAGGCCGCGCAGTCCGGTGACGAAGAGGGTGCCGAAATCGATGGCAAAGCCGTCGGCGTTCTCGTGCCATATGCTCTGGGTGATATATTTGACATTAAAGCCGATGGAGAAGCGATCGGTCAGGCTGCGGGCATAACTGAGGCCGATGGCGAGATCGCTGGAGGAAAAGATCTCGCCGGTGCCGTCCGGCTGGTCGGTGGTGCGCACGGGCATGTCGCCGTAATCGAGAGAGGTGAGCGAGGCCCCGATGCTGCCGAATGCGCCCAGGGGGAGGGAAAAGCCGGCGTAATTGAATTTCAGATCGGCCAGCCAGCGGGTATGCATAAGCAGCACCTGGATATCCCCGCTGCGGGCGATGCCGGCGGGATTCCAGTAAAGGGCGCTGGCGTCGTCGGCGGTGCCGACGAAAGCCCCGCCCATGCCGGTCGCCCTGGCGCCGACGCCGATGGAGAGGAAGGGGGCGGCGGTGACGCCGACCTTGGCGACATCCCCGGCGCGAAGCCCCGCGGCCGTCAGCAGCAGGAGAGTGACAATGACGATCTTTTTCATAAGCGAGTCCGTAAAATGTTCAACGGCAGGTCACTTGATGACCGCGAATTTGTCGATATGGGTGCCGACACCGGGGGCATCGACCTGGAAGAGGTAGACGCCGTAGGCGATGTCCATTCCGTCCTTGGAAACCAGATCCCAGCTCTCGGAGCCATCGTCGAGGCTGCTGTCGTGCTCGATGGTATTGACCAGATAGCCCCGCACAGTATAGATGCGGATGGTGCAGCGGGCGGGCAGGTGGTTGAAGAAGATGCGGCGCTCGCCACGGCCGAAGCGGAAGGGATTGCGCGGCTCCCAGCTGGCGGCGGCGCAGTAGGGATTGGGGACCACGGTGATCCCGGAGAGTCTCTCGCTGGCCTGGCTGACGCTTTCGCGCGCGCCCTGAATGGTGAAACGGAAGGTTTCGCCATCGCGGAAGGGCTTGCTGGTCCGCGCGCGGAAGATATCGCCGGAAGCCGGCCGGTCACTGCCCCCCGCAGCCTGGTCGTAGAAGAAGGTCCAGGCGGTCTTGAATTTCGATCTGGGCGTGGGCAGCGGTTCACCCAGCCTGAGCCCGACGACGATGGTGACCGAGTCCCCCGGCGAGAAGAGGCCGTCCTTGTCCTTGTCGCCGAAAAGAAAGTCCATTGTCCGCGCCTCGGTGGCATTGTAGATCATAAAGTGCACCGGCGTCGCCGTCTGGCCGAAGAGCAGTGCGAGCGAGGTGTCGACGATGTGATCATAAAAGCTGATCTCGAAATCGGCGGGGTAGGGGACGAAACGTCCGCTCAGGCTGGGATTCTTGCCCACGCGGAAGCCCCAGCTGTGAGCGCCCTTGACCCAGCCGGTCTCGGCCTCGATGACCTGGCAGGCGGTGTCGCCGCTGACATGAACCACCATGCCTTCGACCACCGGTGTGATGCCGAGGCCCTCCTCCAGCTGCTCCCCTTCCAGCAGTGCGGTCTGGGAAGTGGTATTGATGCAGTCGAAGGCCGCCTGACGGTTGAGCGCGAAGGCCGAGGTGTCATGAAAGATCACCTCATAGGTGGCGTTATCCTGCAGGGCATCGGCGTCGAGCAGCTCAACCTCGATATGACCGGTGCCGGGGCCCTGGTGCTCGATGCCGCCCGCCAGTTGGGGCGGCTGGTAGCCCGCCGAGGGAGCGCGCGGGGTGACCACGGCGCAGTTGATGTCGACATACTCCACCACCCCGGCGGCACTGACGCGGATGACGCTGGAGGCCTCGGAGGGGGAGATGCCGGAGATCTCGCCGGTCGACGAGACCGTCGCCAGCCCCCGGTCATAGGGGACCACGGCATAGTAATAGGTCTGGCCGTTGTCGACATTGGTATCGACATAATAGTGGCGCAGACCGGTGTCCTCGCCGAGGTCGAATTTGATCCCCTCGATGTCGATGGGGTGGAGCCCCTTGATGCCGTTGGCGAGATCAAATTCGGCGATATACTTGCGGAAGCGGGCCTTGCCGTAGGCGTCGGTGATGACCTGGGCCTCGGAGAACTCGGCATCAGTGGTGCGGTAGATGCGGTAGCCCTCGAAATCATGCTCCTGCAGGAAGGGGTCCCAGGATTTTTCCGCCTTGTCGTCCCAGTAGAGCACGACCCTGCCGTCGCCGGGCACGGCGGTCAGGCGCGATTTGTCGGGCGGCCGGGCGAACTGATAGGTGGCGTTATAGATCTGCTGAACGGTCTTTTTCGCCCGGGCGAGCTGGTTTTGATCCTCACCGAAGAGGAGGGACATGGAGTAGAACTGGGTATCGCCCGCCTTCAGGCCGAAGGGGCCGGAGCTGAAAAACATGCCCAGATTGGTGTTTTGCACCAGTTTTTCACGCGGCGGGGGCGCCGATTTCAGGCCGTTCCAGTAGGCTTCGTCGTACTCCATTTTGTATTCGTGGAGGACGAAGACCTGAAAGCCGGTGAGGCCGATCTGGTCCGATTCATCCTTGTCGAGGTAATCGAAATCGGGTTCGCCGGGGGTCGGGATGCCGTCCCCTTCGCCCTCATCAGGTCCGGTATAGTTGCCGTCGTTGCTGCCGAGGCCGTCGGCGCCGAGATCATCATTCAGGGGCTCGCCTTCGTCCCGCTGCCCGTTCTGGTTCAGATCGCTGTAGGGATCCCAGTTGATGTTCTCGTCACCGGACCAGTGCGGCCTGATCTCACGATCGGTATAAAAGTTTTGAAAGGCCCTGATGTCATCGATGCCGTAGGGATAGGCATTAAGAAAAACCCCGGGCCCGCTGTCGCGTCGCTCGTTGATCAGACCGTCGTTGTCGTTGTCGCGGCTGTCCCTGAAGATGCCGGGGCTTTCGAGAAAGGCGAAGCCGGCGACGCCGACCGGCGCCCAGTTGTTGGGACTGCCGTAGCCGTTGCCGTCGAAAGCCCAGGCGATGTCGAGGTCGAGGTCGTAGCTGCCGGCATCGTCGGCGGAATCATCGTGGCCGCCGATGCCCCAGTCGATATGAAAGGCGAAATAGGTGCTGTCATAATCCCTTTTGCCCTCGTTGGTGATGAAATAGATGGAAAAAATGCAGTCCTGGGCGAGCACCTGATTCCACTGAAAGAGGCGGGAGGCGACCTCGATGCCCAGCCCGCGGCGGGACGAGTCCGAGGGATCGGGATAGTAGAGATACTTTTCATCCGGATCATCATCGAAGACGAAATAGGCCTCGAGATCGGCGTTGGTCTTGCCCCGGCCGAAAAAGCCGTTCCACTGCCCGTTCCACTCCGCATCCTGATCGGGCCAGGTGAGCGGCCAGGTGGTCGGATCGTTGCTCATCGCCGGATAGTTATGGATGTTGGTCTTGACGTCGGGATTGAAATAGCCCGGCAGCGGGGCGAACCCCCAGGGGATCCCCTCCGGCGAAGTCGACATGTCCTCGCGATAGCGGGTGACGACGTCGTGATAGCGCTTGCCGTGGATATCGACGATGGGGGTCGCGACGATGAGGGCGACGCCGTCGACGTAGGTGTGGCCGCTTCCCTTGGGCCACTCACCGGAAGGCCAGGCCGGCTCATCCCAGTTGGCGATCTCGCCATGGTTGGCGAAAACCGTGCGCACCACGTTGCCGTCCATGGTGCCCCAGCGCGTATTGGCCAGGGCGCCGACATTCGGGTCGGGCTTGCGCTGGGCCCAGAGCAGGGGCAGAGACCAGGCCAAAAGCAGGCAGCAGACTATTTTCAGGCGACTCATAATCGACACTCTCTTGTTTTGTTTCAGAATTCCAGCCCGATGCCCGCCAGGACCTGCCGCGGATCGGAATAAAAGTTGGGCCGGGCCAGATAGTCGGAGAGGCTGTTGACGCCGAAAATCGTGCCCGAGGCGAGCGCCGACAGGGTATAGTTGGCGCGGCCGGTGTCGCTGTAGACATCCAGCTCGTTCTTCTGATCGAGGAGATTGTAGACCCTGACAAAGGCATTGAGATTCTGCCCGCCCACCCTGAAATTGCGATAGGCGTAAAAATCGAAATTCATAAAAGCGGGCTTGCGCTCGCTGTTCTCCACCGCCGTGCGCACATTCTGCTGCGTCGGGGTATAGGGCAGACCGCTGCCGAGACGGCCGATCAGGCTGGCGGACCAGACCCTGGCGTCGCCGGCCGTGAGCGAAAGATTGAGGCTGTGGGTGCGGTCCCAGTTGAGGGGGACCAGCTGCTTCTGCGGTTCGCGCCCCGCTTCCGCATCGAGAAAAGCGGAGGCCGGATCGGAGGCATCCCCACGCGCGATCTGATAGGTATAATCGACCGTCGCTCCGAACCCGCCCGTCAGCCGCTTCTCAAAGGCGAAGGTCAAGCCCTTGACCCCGCCGTAATCCCGGTTGATATAGCGCGCATAACGGATGCCGGTCGTGGTATGGAGGATCTCCGTGCCGAGGAGATTGCGGATATCCTTGAAATAGGCGGTCACCTCCAGGGAAAGATCCGCGCCCAGCTGCTGCTGCAGGCCGATTTCGTAGATGGTGGTCTTTTGCGGCTTGAGTTCGGCGTTGCCGATGGTGTTGGGCACCCGCTCGGGGGGCGAGGTGCTCCCATAATCGGAGGTGGCGTAGAGCTCGAAATCGGGATTGGAGAAAAGGAACTCGAAATTGGGGATCTGGAAGAAATGGCCATAGGAGATGTGAATCGCCCCGCGGTCGGTGACGGGATAGGAGAGGCCGAAGCGCGGGCTGATCTGCTGGCTCGTTTTGGGCGTGCGCAGCGGAGAGGCCGCAGGCTGGAGAAAATCGATCGGCACGATGCCATCCGACTTGAAATAATCGTAGCGCACCCCCGCATTGACGACCATGTAAGCCAGTTCAATCTTGTCCTGTACGTACGCAGAAACCTCGAGAGGGTGGAGGAGATATTCATCGTTGTTCTGAACATTCTTCGTCACTGCGGGAACGTAGGGCTTCCACTGGGTGTCGCGGTTGAGGCGGATCTCGAAGGCGCGCAGCCACATGCGGTGCTGGCGATACTCCAGGCCGGCCTTGAGCTGATGCTCATTGGTCGCCTGTGAGGTGAAATCGACCTTGCCGACGCTGGTGGTGGTGTTGCGCAGGAAATGCCACATCTGCTGACCGCCGCTGAGAAAGGCGTTGCCGCTGGCCGCATCGAGCAGCTTGGGATTGACATAGCGCGCATCGTAAGGATCCTCATAGACATACTGCTTGTAGTCGGTGTAAAAGCGCGCCATCTTGACGGTGAAGAAATTGCGCTGGTTCAGGACCGAGGTCCAGGTCAAGCCATTGTTCCAGCCCGTCTGGTGGCGCCAGAAATCGCCGTCCGGATTGTAGCGGAACTGGTGATCGTATTCCCGGTAGCGCTGCTTCTGCACCAGCCCCTCGTATTCGAGCTTGTTGGCAGCGGAGAGCTTCCAGGCGAGCTTGATTTGTCCGGTCCAGCGCCGGCTCGGACGCATGGCGGCGAAATCGGCGCCTTGCTTGAGGCTGTCGGCGTAGCGGCTGAAATCCTCCTGCGAGGCAAAGCGGCGGCCTGTGCCGTGGGACTCGATGTACCAGTCGCGCACATCACTGCTGGGAAAGTTGGCTGAATCGGAGGGGAGGAAGACCCGCCGCCCGTAGAGGGCGCCTTCGTTGTCATAAAAACGCCCCGAGGCGAAAAAGGTGAGGCGGTTGCGGGTGACCGGCACCGGCCCGCTCAGGGTGCCCTCGAGATTGTAGATCGGGTTGAAGGCATCGACGTTCCAGAAGATGTCGGTATGCGAGCTGACGTAATCCCCGACGTAGCTGGTGAGCGAGCCGTGATAGTTTTCGCCGCCCTCCTTGGTGACCACGTTGACGATGCCGGACATCGCCTGGCCATACTCGGCGTTGAAGGTGCCGCTGATCACCTGCAGCTCCTGCACTGCGGTATTCTCCACCTGCACGGCGGAGCTGCCGGAATAGACATCGTTGATGGAGATGCCGTCGATGAGGTAGCCGACCTCGCCGCTGCGGCCGCCGCGAAAGTGGCCGTCGACCACGCCGGCCTGCAGGTTGATGACGTCCTGCATGTTGTCGACCGGCAGGCGGCCGATCATCTCGGAATTGACCGTGGCCACGGTGGAGGTGAGGTCGCGTTCGACCAGGGGCTTGGAGGCGGTGACGGTGATGGTCTGACCGGTCTGCAGCACGGTCTGCGAGAGACTGAAATCGACGGTGGTGGTCTTGTCGATCGAGATCTGCACCCGGTCGTAGCTCATGTCGGTATAGCCGAGCAGTTTGGCGCGCAGGGTATAGCTGCCCGGTGGCACCCGCAGGATGAGATACTGCCCCTCCAGGTCGGTGACGGCGCCGAGGCTCGTCCCCTCGACGATGACATTGACGCCGGGCAAACTTTCCCTGGACCCGGCGTCCGCGACGCGGCCGACGATTTTGCCGGTGGTCCCGGCCTGCAGCGGCGCGGCCAGAAAACAGCTCGCGGCCAGCAGCCAATAAACAGGTAAAAGTCGCATGGGTAACTCCCAAAGTCTGCGTGCCACGCACCCGGACGGATGCGTGGCACGCGCGGTTTTACTTGAGCAGGGTCATCTTGCGCATCATGCGTGCGTCTTTGCTCTCCAGGATATAGAAATAGATGCCGGAGGAGGCCATCCGGCCGCTGTCGTCCCGTCCATCCCAGATGGCCTGGTGTTCACCTGCGGCCATTTTGGCCGAGATCAGGGTGCGGACGGGATTGCCGAGCAGATCATAGACCGCCAGCTGGACCCGACTGTCCTGCGGGATGGAGAAGGTGATCCGCGTCTCGGGATTGAAGGGATTGGGATAGTTTTGGGCCAGACGATAGACCGCCGGCGCAGCAGAATTGCCCTGGCCGGGAACCCGGGTCACGTTGCCCTCGACCACAGCGAAATCATCCCAGTAGACCTTGCCGGTGGCCTGATGCTGCAGACGCGCCCGGATGGACATGCGCGTGGCGTTGGCTGGAGGCGCAACGGTGAAATTGTAGAGCGTCCAGTCCTTGTCCGTCACGCTCTGGTCGACGACAAAGAAATCGGTGCCGCCGACCTCCGCCCAGCCCTCCTCACCGGTGTGATAGGTCAGGGTGAAAAAGACCGATTTTTCGACATCCTGCGTGGTATTAACCGTTACACCCTCGGTTTTCACCCAGGCCTGCACGGTGTAGAGACGTCCGGGCAGGATCGGATTGCGGTCGCTGATTGCCACCACCTCGGCCGGATTGGTTTCGTCGTCCGAGATGAGCAGGGAGTAATCCCCGCTGTGGGCGGCGTCGCGGGTGATGCTCACCGTTCCGTAATCTATCTCGCCCTCACTCATATGGTCCTTCCAGAAGAACCACCCGGACGGGACGCCAAAATTGGCATTGTAAAGATCCCCGATCCAGCCGCTCGCACCGGGGGCCAGCTTCATGAATATATCATCCAGCCAGACCGTGCCGGTAGCAGCAGCGCCAAAGGCGAACTGGATGCTCATCGAGTCGGCGTCGGTCGGGAGGACGATGGGAGCGTCGTTCTTGATTTCGGTCCAGTCGCTGGTTGCCAGAGCTTGGGGGACCTTGAGAACGACCGGTTGGCCGAAGATCACCGCCTTGCTCTTGTCGTAAAATGTATAGACGAGGTGGATCTCGCCATCGGCAGTGGCGGGATTGACATTGACATTTTCGGTCTTGACCCAGCCGCCGACCACGATTTCAATACTGGGCGGGATGCCTGTGGTCGGATTCCACTGCAGTTTGGCCATGTTGGCATGGGTCTGCCAGGCCGGGGTTTCGTTGCCCGCGCCCTTCTGGATCATCAGGCTGCGCTGGGGCGAACGCGCGACATCGCCGGTCCAGGCCAGGGTCGAGCCGCCCTCATTGATCTTGGTCCAGTAGGCGGGCAGGTCGGACTCGAAACCCATGCCATCCCCGGCCATGGCGATCGGCATGACCTGAAAATCATCCCAGTAAACATCGCCGGTGGTCTGATGCTGCAAGCGGGCGCGGATGGAGATGCGCCGGTCCAGCGGCTCGGTCCGGATGCGGAAGCTGTAGAGCGCCCAGTCGCGGTCGGCTGCGCTCTGGTCGACGACGAAAAAGTCCGCCCCGTGCCGCTCGGCCCAGCCGGCCTCGTCGGAATGATAGGTCACGGTGAAGAGAATCGATTTTTCGACATCCTTGGTGGTGTTGACTGTGGCCCCCTCCAGCTTGACCCAGGCGGAGATCAGATAGTCGGTGTCGGGCAGGACGGGATTGCGGTCGGAGATCGCCACCACCTCATCCCCGTTGGCGGCATTGTCGGCGACGCGCAGGGAGTAGGTGCCGCTGTGGGCGTATTTGTCGGTGATGGTGACGATGCCCTTTTCATCCCCGATGCCCTCCGACATGCCTCCCTTCCAGAAGAACCAGCCCGCCGGGACGCCAAAGTTGGCGTTGTAGAGATCCCCGATCCAGCCGCTCGCCCCGGGCGCCAGCTTCATGAAAATGTCATCCAGCCAGACCGTACCGGTGGCCTCCGCTCCCATGCTGAAACTGATGACCAGGCTGTCGGCATCGGTGGGCAGGACGATAGGGGCATCGTTCTTGATCTCGGTCCAGTCGATGGCCGCCTGCGCTTGCGGGACCTTGAGCACGACCGGCTGGCCGAAGATCATGTTCTTGTCCTTGTCGAAAAAGGAGAAAGCGAGCTGAACCTCCTGAGCTGCATTCGCCGGATTGATGTTGACATTCTGGGTCTTGACAAAGCCGCCGACCACGATCTCGATGCTGGGCGGGATGCCCGTGGTCGGGTTCCATTCCAGCTTGGCCATGTTGCCGGAGATCCACAAGGGATCGGCGGTACCGGCCGTCTTGCTGATCTTCAGGGAGCGCTCGGCCGAACGCCAGGCATCGGAGGCCCACTCGACGGTAGCGTCGCCATGCGCATAGCCGGACCAGTTGGCGGGCTGCACCGATTCATCGAAATTGAGATTGGCCTTGGCAATGCCGAGGGGATAAATGCGGATATCATCCCAATAGGTCTCGCCGACGGCCTGATGCTGCATGCGCGCGCGTACCGAAATGCGCGAGGCGTTGTCGGGCACCCGGAAGGTGAAGGAGTAGAGCCGCCAGTCCGTCGTTGACCTGGACTGATCGATGACGACAAAATCCTCTCCACCCACTTCCGCCCATCCCGCTTCGCCGCTGTGGTAGGTGATGGTGAAAAAGATCGCCTGCTCGATATCCCGTTTGGGATTGAGGTTGGCGCCCTCCAGCTTGACCCAGGCGGAGAAACCATAGGAGCGGCCGGGTTCGACCTGGTTGCGGTCGGAGATGGCGACCACCTCGGCGGGATTTCCGGCTTCGTCTGCAATCAACAGGGAATAGCTGCCGCGGTGGGCATATTTGTCGGTGATGGAGACGGTGCCGTAGTCCTGTTCGCCCTCACTCATGCGGTCCTTCCAGAAGAACCAGCCCGCCGGCACGCCGAAATTGGCGTTGTAAAGATCCCCGAGCCAGCCGCTGGCCCCGGGCGCCACCTTCATGAAGAGGTCATCCAGCCAGACCGTGCCGGTGGCATTGGCGCCGAAAGCGAAGGTGATGATCAGCGAGTCGGCATCCGACGGCAGGAGGACCGGGGCGCTGTTCTTGATCTCCGTCCACCCGGAGCTGGCTTGCGCCTGTGGCACCGCCATGGTGACGGGCTGGCCGAAGATCATGTTTTTGGACTTGTCGTAAAAGGTGAAACTGAGGGTGATTTCGGCAGCGGGGGAAAAGGGGGAGGTGTTGACATTTTCGGTTTTCACCCAGCCGCCGATGACCATCTCGATGTTGGCGGGAATGCCGGTGGTGGGGTTCCACTCCAGTTTGGCCATGTTGCCCGACTGCCAGGCCGGGGCATCGGCGCCGCCGCTCTCCGAGATTTTGAGCGAGCGCAGCGGGGAGCGGTATTGATCAGATGTCCAAACGACCTCCGCATCGTTGGCATCGACCTTGTTCCAGTTGGCGGGGAGTTCGGCGTTTTCAAAGCCGCCGTTGTAAATCGTATTGATCTGGGCCAGGGCCGGCTGCAGGGCCAGACCCAGGCAGAGCATCAATACACCCCACAGGGCATGTTTGCAATGGTTCATGACTACTCCTCCATGTTGATGGTAGTGAACAGCGATGCATGCATGCGCCAAAGAGGCAAGCCCGTGGCCGTTCCATCCGAGAAGAGTGTATGAAATTGGGCACTCAGCCTGCTCCGTCATGGCGTTTTGACAGAGATGACGATCTCACCTCCTCTCATTGCTATGTCGTGACTCCGGACGTAAAACCAAGCGGTAATTGCGATACTCTGGTACCGGGCTGGTGATGGCGAGAAGTGCCGTTCTGTTTCGAGCTGCCTGGATCAGGTCGATTCACGGGGGACAAGCTGGACCGGTACAACGATCTTGGTGCCCGCTGACGCCGATCCGGCGATGAGCTGGGCCAGCAGGCGGACCGCCAAAGCGCCCATCTCCTCCTTGGGGACATGGAGGGTGGTCAGGGTGGGACGGGCGGTGATGGCGGTCTCGACATCATCAAAACCGGTGATGGCGACATCCTCGGGGATGCGCAGCTTGCGGTCGCGGCAGGCGCGCAGGATGCCGCTGGCGATGGCATCGTTGGCGGCGACGAAGGCGGTCAGTTTAACCCCGTTGTTGAGGAAATGGAGGGCGGCCTCATAGCCCTCCTGGGCGCCGCTGGCGAGGGAGTCGGCGCAGATTCTCCTTTCATCGGCGTCGAGGTCATGCTCGGCCAGGATCCGGCGAAATGCATCCCGCCGCTCGCGCATGCCGGGATGCTGGCTGTCTCCGCCGACAAAGACCAGATCGCGGTGGCCCTTTTCGATGAGATGGGTGACCGCCTGGCGGATGCCATCCGCGTTGTCGATCAGGATGGCCGAATAGTTGCCCGCCGGCGGAAAGTAGTCGATGAGAACGCAGGGCAGGCCGCGCTCCTTGATGCATTCGAGGATTTTGGGGGGGACGGTGCCGGCGAGGATGACCCCGTCCACGTTTTTTTCCAGCAGGAAACGGGGGATGCTTTTCTCCGAAAACTGCTGCTCGATGGTGGTCAGGAGCACATAATAATCGTGCGACCGGGCTTCGAATTCCGTGCCGAGAAAGATCTTGGTGTAAAAGGGCTCTGCGTTGGAAAAGTGGTCGGTGCTGAGGATAAAGCCGAGGTTGCCGCTGTGCCGTGTGACCAGGCCGCGGGCGGAGCGCTGGGGGTGATAGTGGAGTTTTTCGATGGCATCGAGGACCTTGCGCTCGGTTTCGCGGCTGACGCGTCCCTTGCGGTTGAGGACCAGGGAGACGGTGGAAACCGCTACTCCCGCAGTCCGGGCGACTTCTCGAATGGTTACATTCATCGAAACGCTTTATTTTATAAAATTAGTTATATCAATTTATTATAATAGATTTAGCCTCTTAAATAATGATTATTGTCGAAACGTTTCGACATTGAAAGATAGCCTATTTTCAAACTTATGTCAAGAGAAAAATTGACTATTTTTCATTTTCTTGAATCGGGAAACCCGGGGAAAATACCACGAGGGGAATTCTGAACAGTTAATGGCTGCTTCCTGCAAGAAGCGGCTACTTCACCTTCTGCAAGGCATCGCCGTACCAGGCGCACTCGGGATAGCGCAGCACCTGACGATAGGCCCGTTGCGCGAGGGGACGCTGCCCGAGGGCGGTGAGGCATTCGCCCATCTGGTAATAGCACTCCCCGCAGCGGGTATGGTCGGGATGGGAATAGGTGAGCTGCAGCAGAATCCTCAGGGCGCGGTGCAATGATCCATATTTCTCAAGTCTAAGGGCGTGGTCGTACTGCTGCTGCCAGGTGAGATCGGGGTTTTCAGGGGGGGTGAACTCGCCGCCCCAGGGAAGGTCCGATGCTTCCAGTGCAGTCAGACTGTCTGCAGCCGGCTGCCGAGGCAATCCTACGGCCTCAGCAGTGGCCGGCATTAAACCGGACTGCGCCCCGGCGGTGAGTGGCTCTCCGCGCGGCTCGGCCGAGGGGCCGTGCGCTCTCACCCCGCCTTCACCAGGCACGCGGATGACGGTGATCTCTATCCTGCCGTTGCTGGCCGCCGCAATTTCCTGGATATGCGCCAGCCTGCGCTCAGCCTCCTCCTGCGAGTACCACGTGGAGGATTGTGCCAGCAGGGCGGGCACAATCCCCACCATGATGGCCACCACACCAACACCGCTCCGCTTCATCGTCCGCTGCCCTTCCTGCCCGCCCTGCTGTCTTCTCTGCTGTATTATAATATAGGGACAAAACCATTTGACTGCGTACACTCTCGTGCAGCTCTTGTGATCGGGGTCATCTTTTTGGGCGCTGACTGATGCGGGAATTGCTTGCTTTTTATGCGCAGGCTTTGTAAGATGAAGTCATCACATCGGAAAGGATTCCCCAATGGATCAAACCATGCTGCCGGATGGACAAGTGGAAGCGCGCGTCTCTGCTGTCGATCGCGGCTCCTACAGGATTCTCCACAACGGACGCGAGCTCCCCGCCGAACTCTCCGGCCGTTTTTCGTTTCTGGCGGACTCGCCGCTCGACCTTCCCGGCGTCGGTGATCGGGTCAGTGTTCAGCTCTACGACAGCGATTCAGCCGCCATCATTCACGGCCTGCAGGAGCGGAGGAGCTTCCTGCGCCGCCGCCGCGCCGGCCAGACCGTGGAGTACCAGCTCATCGCCGCCAATATCGATATCGCCTTCATCGTCCAGTCCTGCCACTTCGATTTCAACATCCGCCGCCTTGACCGCTATCTGGTCATGGCCGCCGATGGCAGGGTCGAAGCGGTCATCCTCCTGACCAAAATTGACCTGGTCCCGGCCGAGGAACTGGAACGCATGATCGGAGCCATCCGCGCGGCCGGCATCACCGCCCGGATCATCCCCCTCAGCAACCTCACCGGCGCGGGTGTCGATGAATTCCGCTCCCTCCTGCAGCCAGGTACGAGCTGCTGTCTGCTCGGCTCCTCGGGGGTCGGCAAGACCACCCTGATCAACCGCCTGCTCGGCCGCGAGCTCCTCGAGACCCGCCAGGTCAGCGCCACCGGTGAGGGCACCCACACCACCTCGCGCCGCCAACTCATCCGCCTTGAAAATGGCGCCATGCTGATCGACACCCCGGGCATGCGCGAACTGGGGCTCCTCGGCGCCAGCGAGGGCATGGAGCAGGGCTTCGAGGATATTTTCGAACTCGGCGCCGGCTGCCGCTACAGCGACTGCACCCATGTGCAGGAGCCCGGCTGCGCCGTTCGCCAGGCAGTGGCGGCGGGGAGCCTGAGTCAGGCGCGCTACGACAGCTATCTCAAGCTGAAAAAAGAGTCCGAGTACTACGAGATGTCCTACGCGGACAAGAGAAAGAAAGACAAGGAGTTCGGCAGGTTTATCAACAATGCGATGAAGCAGATCAAGAAGAAATAACCATCCTCATCAATGGCTGATTCCCGTTTGCAAGGGCTGATCGTACCGCACGCGAATATGGAGGGCGCACTATGAAACAGTATGGGCTGACCCCTTCCGGGATGCATCGGATTTACATTTTCCTATTATCTCTGCTGATCCTCGTCTTGCTCGCTGTCCTGGCGCGACGGGAGCCTGCGGGAGAATATAGCCTGACGACACCTCTCCGTTTAGCGGTTACGCCTGTGCAAATCCCGCTCCACTTTGAGCCCCTACCCGGCGAGACCGGAGCACCGGCGCGCTACCTTGCGCGCGGCCGCGGCTGCGCCCTGGTGCTGGGACCGGGCGAACTCTTCTTCACCCCTGACGATCCGCAACTCGCTGCACCCCGACCGCTCAGTCTCTACTGGCGCGGCGCCGACTCCCGGGCGCAGCTGAGCGGGCGCCGCGAACGTCAGGGAAAAAGCAATTACTATCTCGGCGGCAACCCGGAGGCATGGCGCACCGGCGTTCCGCATTACGCAGAGGTGGCCTGTTCCGGCCTCTATCCGGGGATCGACCTGCGCTATTACGGCAGCGAGGGCGAGCTGGAGTTCGACCTCATAGTCGCCGCCGGCGCTGATCCCCGGGCTATCCGTCTGCAGGTCGAGGGCGGCCAGCCCGGGCTGGATGAGGAGGGCCGCCTGCTCCTGGCCGGAGCCGGCTCCTCCTTCATCCTGAAACCGCCCCTGGCCTTTCAGGAGATCGGCGGCTGCCGCAAGAGCGTGCCTGCCGCCTATACCCTCTATGCGGGCAATCAGGTTTCCTTTGCTATTGGCACCTACGATCCGGACCATGCCCTGGTCATCGATCCGGTGCTTGCCTATGCCACCTATCTGGGTGGAGGTAAATCCGACCTGGCTTATGGCATCGCGGTCGACCGCGAGGGCTGCACCTATATCACTGGCTCCACCACCTCGGCTGATTTTCCGGTGAAAAACGCCATCCAGCCGGGTCTCACCCCCGGCATGTTCAACAATCTCTCCGACATTTTTATAACCAAGCTAAACGCTGCTGGAACAGAGATCCTCTATTCCACCTACCTCGGCGGCCGCTGGGATGACAGCGGGACCGCCATCGCCGTGGACGGCTCAGGCCGGGCCTGCGTGACCGGGCGCACCAGCTCCAATGACGATCCCGCAACCCCCGCCTATGAAGGATTTCCGCTGCAAAATGCCCTGCAGAGCAAGATCGGCGATCCCAATGCATCCGATGCCTTCGTCGCCGTGCTGGATGCTTTCGGCGGCTTGCATTACTCCACCTATCTAGGCGGCAAGTATGAGGATTACGGCACCGATATTGCGGTCGATGCCTCCGGCTGCCTCTACGTCACAGGCACCGAATTCTCCTTCGATTTCCCGGTCAAGAATGGCTATCTCGACAAAAAGCCCGGCTACTATTTTGACGCTTTTGTGACCAAGATCGATCCGTCCCGATCCGGCGCCGCTTCCCTGCTCTACTCCACCCATCTTGGCGGCACCGCCGATACCTACAGTAATGCTATAACCGTGGATGGAGCGGGATGCGCCTATGTAACCGGTAAAACCTCTGCAGCTGATTTTCCAACCCGCAGCGCCATTCAGTCTGCCTATCAGGGCAAGGGGGACATCTTTGTCGCCAAGATCGATCCGGGCCGGTCGGGCGACGCCTCGCTGATCTACGCCACCTTTCTGGGGGACGGGAGCTCCAACGAGGGACTGGGCATCGCCGTGGATGGAGAGGGCAGGGCCATCGTTTCCGGATACGGGCCTGTGCCAGCGACGGTGGGGGCTTTTACCTCGCCGGGTTCCGCCTTTCTCTGCAAGCTGACACCGCGGGGAGACGCCCTGCTCTGGTGCGCCCGTCCCTACAACGCCCGCAAGCTGGCGATGGATGACGCCGGAAACATCTACGCCGCCTCGAGTTATCTCAACCCCGGCGCCGGGGCGGGCCTCATCGCCTTCCATCCGGATGGCTCGGATACCCTCTTCACCTACAGGCTCAGCATCATCCCCTCGGATCTGGCCGTATCGGCCGCTGGTGATATTCTGCTTTCGGGTTTCACTGATTCCCCATCCTTTCCCACCTTGCATCCCCTGCAACCCACTCTGGCCGGCGGCGTCGACGGCGTGATCATCAAGTTGATGGGGGAGGCCAAAAAGTCGCTGGCGGTCACCCCTGATCCGGTCCTATTTCCGCTGACCCTGCCGGGGGAGATCTCACGGGTGCAGGTCGAGATCGCCGGCACCGGCACCGCCCCGGTCGAGGTGATGAACATCGAAGCCGAGCCGGCAGCGCTTTTCCGGCTTGAAAACGTCCCGGCCCTGCCGTTGGTGCTCGATCCTGGCGAAAAGTTCACATGCCAGGTCGTCTACGCCCCGCCCGCAGAATTGCTGAAAAGCTCCGCTGCGGCGCTCTCCGGCAGCGGCACCCTGACCGTCACCAGCGACGGGGAGATCCCCCTCGTCGTGGTCCCCCTCCGCGTCGCCGGGATCATTGTCAATAACGCCGGCGACGCCTCCGATTATGATCTTGCGGATGGCATCTGTGACAGCGATCCGGAAGCGCCCGGCAACCAGTGCACCCTGCGCGCGGCGCTCGAGAATGTCAACTATTTGCAGGAGGCCAATCCCGTGCGGGTCTATTTCCGCCTGCCCGGCAATCCTCCCCACAAGATCGAGCCCATGAGCCCTCTGCCTGTCATCGATTGGCCGCTCATTTTCGATGTGCCGGCTGAGGATGCCCCCATCATCCTCAACGGCGCTAGGGCCGGCGAGGCGGATGGAGTGGTGATCCATGCGGGTAATTCCCGGGTGCAAGATCTTGTTTTTGAACAGTGGCGGGGTAGTGCTCTCCGGCTTGCCGGAGGCGAGTGGAATATCGTCGAAAGATGCATCTTCCGCAACAACGGGAATGATCCCCTTTCACCCAACGCCTCGATCTCGATCGATGCCAGCCCCTCCAACAGGATCCGCGATAATGTCATTTATGATAACCGCTACTCAGGAATTCTGATAAGGGGTGAAGAGGCGAAACTGAATCAGATTGAATTCAATTTCGTCGGTATCAACCCGGATAGCCCCTCCCATCTCCATGAACAGATCACCGGGATTCTGATCTTTGACAGTCCTGACAACATCATCCGGAGCAACGTCGTCAGCAACAACCAGATCGGAATCGAGGTTGCGGGCGCGAGCGCGCAGCCGGAAGTGACAGCCGGCAACCGGATTGAAACCAATCTGATCGGCTCCGATGAAACCGGCCTGCACGGGCATGGCAACCTGCTCAACGGGATAGTGATCGATGGCGCCCAAAAAACAGTCATCACAGAAAATTTGATCAGCTGGAATGGATCCGAGGAGGATGCTCAGAGCGCTGGCGTGCTGGTGACGGATTCCGCTTCTGAAACTGCGCTGATACTAAATCTGATTGGTTTAGATTTCTCCGGCAAGGGCGAGGAGAGCAGATCAGGCAATCTGGGCGCTGGTATCTATCTCAGAGATGGAGCGGTTAAAACCCAGGTAAGGGAGAATTTTATCTCCGCCAACAGGCGCTGCGGTATCATCATCGGTCACTATGGCGGAGCACCCGTCCATCATACAGCGGTGGAGAGAAATACTATCGGGCTGGATCTGGAAGGTGAACAAATGTACGGCAATCAGGCTTCGGGGATATATATCGGCCCGGCGAGCTACGCCAATACCATCGAAGAAAATACCATCTCCGGCAATAAGATACACGGAATCGAGCTGAGTACCAGCAAAGCCTTCAACTCCATCGCCAACAACCTCATTGGTGTTGATATCACCGGTACAAGGGCGGCGCCCAACGGCGTCTCGGGAATCCATATTGCGTTATCATCGGATTTCATGATATCGGGAAACACGATCTCAGGTCATCCCCACTCACAGATTACGGTGCGCTACACCTCGTCGGGGGGAGGGTACATTTTTCTCAACAAACTGGGCACATCCATCACGGGCGGTAACCTGGACTGGCATTACTATAAAACCCAAACCGGTCTCTCACTGCTCCATGCCACAGTGAGAGTAGAGGACAATCTGATCGCTTATAATTACAGGGGTATTGCGTGCGAATCTTCCCTGCACGCATCCTTCTGGGGTAACAGAATTCATGATAACTACCTTGGCATTGCAGTTACGAACTGCTCACCCACGCTTACGCTGAACGCCATCTATGAAAATGTACGCGGGATCGAGGTCGATGGTACGGCGGAGGCCCGGATGCACATCTCCGGCAACCTGCTCCATGCCAATCAGGGGGCGAACAGTGCCATCCATCTCCATGATGCGGAGGCGCTAATCTCCGGCAATTCGATCGAGGATGACGCCGGTGACGGCATCGCCATTTCCGGAAGCCGCTCGCCGGTGATCCAGAAGAATAATTTTTCGGGCAATCAGGGTTATGCGGTAAATCATTCCGGCAGCGCCGCGGTCATCGACGCGCGCTTTAACTGGTGGGCGGACCCGGCTGGTCCTGGCGGCGCCGGTCCGGGAAGCGGCGACCGGGTGAGCAGCGGAGTTGATTATGCCGGCTGGCGCCGTGAGGCGGCCGACCTCGTCGTCGCCGCCGAACGTGACTCCTTCATACTAAAAATCGGCAGGCAGGATGTGGGCACGCTTTATCTCCAGAATTGGGTGAGGCCGGAAGATGAGGTCGCCTATACAGTTCATGCGGATCGGGACTGGGTGGTTCCGGCGCAGACCAGAATGCTGAGATTGGGCTCAAGCTGGGGGGCAAAAGAAGAGGTGCAATTCCTGGTGCCGGCCTCAGAGCCGGAGGGCAGCGTTTGCCATGTGGAGGTGCGCGCGGCCTCGACGTTCAATCCGGCCCACCGGGACACCGCGCGCTTTGTCGTTGTCGCCGGCTCCATGGCGCTGCAGCAGGTGGCCTTGCTGCCCGATTCAGTGACCATCACGCGCGGAGAGAGCGTCCAGTTCACCGCCAGGGGGTACAACCAGTTCAGCCTGGCCATGGAGATCCAGCCCCTCTGGGAGTGCACCGGGGGCAATATCAGCCCGTCCGGGCTCTACACGGCCGGCGGTCAAACCGGACTCTATACTGTGACCGTCCGCGATGCCGCCTCCGGAATCTCCGCGCAGGCACGTGTGAATATCGTTGAAGCGACCGGTGTCGCATCCGATGCGAGCCGTATGCCGCTGGAGTATCAGCTCGCGCAGAACTATCCCAATCCTTTCAACCAGTCAACGCGGATCCGCTATGCCCTGCCGCAGCCCGCCGCGGTCCGGATTGAAATATTTGACCTGCGCGGACGCCGCATCCGCACTCTCGTCGACCGCCACCAGGCGGCCGGGGAATATCATCTGGATTGGGACGGCTGCGACCAGGATGGGAGGGCGGCCGCCGCCGGGATCTATTTCGTGCGCATCCGGGCAGCCGGCTATACAGCCAGCCGCAAGATGGCCCTTGTGCGCTAGGCAATGCAGGGCTTGTGATAGCCGAGCCTCTCCGCTGCGGCGGGGCCGGCCTCAACTCTCGATCGCGGCCTGAGCCCGCAGCAGGTCATGCAGGGTGACTATCCCGGTCACGGCATTGCTCTGCGGATCCAATACCACAACGATGTTGGCCGGGGAGGCGATGAACTGGTTCCCAACCTCCCGCACCGTCTGCTCCGCATGACAGGTGACCGCCGGATGAAGCTCTGGGGCTGTTCCCGCTGAAAGGGCTGTGAGGATCTCGCGGCGGCCCGCGACGCCAATCAGTCGACCATCAATCACCACCGGAAAATAATTATAGGGGTGCCCTGCGACTGCCTCCCGCAGCCTCTCCTGCTGCAGGCTATTCAGCAGCACCGGCCGCGGATTGGCTATGGCCGCGACCGGCAGATTTTGCCAGCTGTGCAAGTCGAGGGGCGGCCGTACCTTGTGCAGCTCGTGGCCGTCCTGCACCAGCAGGGCATCGTAGAAATTGAGGGAGCCGTTGAGGCGGGCAACAATCTGGCTGATGAAAGTGCCGAGCAGCAATCCCGGTACTAGGGCGAACTGGTGCGTCATCTCAAAGACGATCAGCATCGAAGTCAGCGGCGCCCGCACGATCGCACCCAGGCAGGCGCTCATTCCGACCGCCGAGAGGACAATCCGATCGGCCGGGGTCAATGGCAGCCAAACCCCGGCCAGCCCGCCGAGAAAGTAGCCGCTCATCCCGCCCAGAAAAAGCGAGGGCGCAAAGATCCCGCCGATACCGCCGAAACCGTAGCTCGCTACGGTCGCCGCCAGCTTGCCCAGGACCAGCAGTCCAGCCACCCGCCAGTCAAAGGCGTTGTTCAGGGCGCTGGAGAGGTCCTGATAGCCGAGACCGAATACTCCCACCTTCCCCGTCGTCCAGAAGAGGGTCACCCCGATTGCCCAGGTGATCAGGCCACCGCAAAGGGGCATGAGCCAGCCCGGCATCCGCTGTTGGCGGTTCACGCGGCGGCGCAGCCTCAGGGTGCAGCGGTGAAAAAGCGTCCCGGACCCGGCGGCGAAAAAGGCAACCACCGGTACGATGGCGTAGTGGAGCCAGCTGACATTCTCCACATTGGGCAGGGAAAAGGCGGGCTGGCGGCCAAGGATGCCATAGACGACCAGGGCGCCGATCACAGAGCCGAGCACGACCCGGCCGAGAAAGCGGCTGTTGAGGTCGCCGGCCACCTCCTCGATGGCGAAGGTGACGGCGGCCAGGGGGGTGTTGAAGGCCGCCGCCAAACCGGCTGAGGCGCCGACTATGGCCGGTCCGCGGCGCTCGCGCCTCGGCACCCCGAGAGCACCGGCCAGATTGGAGGCTGTGCCGGCGCCGAGATAGACGGAGGGTCCCTCGCGCCCAAGGCTCTGCCCGCCGGCAATGCTGAGGATCCCGCCGATGAACTTGATCACGATCGTGCGCAGACGAAGCCAGCCGAGTTCCTTCCAGAAAGCGGATTTGACCTGGGGAATGCCGCTGCCCGCCGCCTCGGCGCCGAAAAATTTCATCAGCAGCCCGACGAGAAGGGAGGTGGTGACGATCATGATCAGGCTGGCGGCGGCAAAATAGCCCTTCGAACGGGCGGCAAAGGCCAGATAGCTGCGCGCGAAAATCAGGTTGATCAGAAAGAGAAAAGCGACCGCCGCGAGCCCGGCCGCAAAGCTGATGGCCACGGTCAGTACAGTCTGCCGCATGTTATCCGGCAGCTTGTAGATCAGGGACGACCCTGGAAAGGCCAGGCGTTTTTCGGCGTCGGATGAAATAATACTGCTCCGGTTCAATATTGCAAGAAGGATAGGCCTGCAGGCGCAATGCGGCCGCCCAGTCAAATTCTGCGGTCGACATGGAGCAAAGTTAATGATCCGGCGTTAAAAAAACAAGCCCAAAGTCCTGTCGACGCTGCCCGGGTTCGTCTGTCGTGATTCCGACGCCGGCGCCTTTATGCTTGATATTTTCCTGATGAATGGTTATACTTTTAGGGTTGATGAACAGCCCGCATCGAAAGGATCCGCCATGCTCTCCAGAGATATCCAACGCCTTGAAGAGGCGGTCATGCTTCTTGAATACCCTTCATGGACGGCCAGGATCACCGACATCATCGGCATGCCGGTTGAGTGGGCGGTCAAAAGGCTCCCCGATATGGCCAACCGGATGATTTCGGGAGCGACCACCAAAGCCATTCGCAAGGCCCTCGAGATCGCCGTCGCCACCCTGGAGCCCCGTCACCGGGGCGAACCCCGGAAAATATTTCACAAGGGCGCGGTCACCCTCAGCGGCGCCGTCGGCGGCTTTTTCGGGCTGGGCGGCCTGGCGGTGGAACTGCCGGCCTCGACCACGATCATGCTCCGCTCGATCGCCGAAATCGCCAAGAGCCTGGGCGAGGATGTGAACAAACTCGATACCCAGCTCAACTGCATGAGCGTCTTTGCCCTCGGCAGCAAGCGCCGCGCCTCCGATGACGCGGCCGAAACCGGCTATTTTGCGGTGCGCGCCGTCCTCGCCAAGCTGATCTCGGAGACGAGCGGCTTCATCGCTGAAAGGGGTTTGGTCGAGGAGGGAGCGCCCGTCATCGTGCGTTTTATCGTCCGCATTGCCTCCCGTTTCGAGGTGATCATCTCTGAAAAGGCGGCGGCCCAGGCCGTGCCGGTGATCGGCGCCGCCAGCGGCGCGGCGATCAACTACCTCTTCATGGACCATTTCCAGTCGATCGCCACCGGTCATTTCACGGTCCGGGCCCTCGAGCGCCAGTACGGCACCGAGGCGGTCCAGGCCGAATACGCGCGCATCAGGACGAGGTTGAATATTTTCTGAAAAGGCCGTTGCCTGCACCTGAAAAGGGAGGAAGAGCCCATGAAAAATTGGCGCTTGCGGTCTGTAGGATTGGCAGTCCTGCTCTTGCTGGCGGCCGCCGGCATGAGGTGCGGGGGTGAGGATAGCCCGGCCTCTCCCTCGGGCTATGATCTGGATAAAAATCCCCTCCCCCGCTTTGTCCGGGCCAATTTCATCGATCCCGGGCGGATGGCGCGGATCTCCCGGTTCCGCTCCGCTGCCGGTGGGGATTACTCGGATGATCTCGAACACTGCCGCAGCATGCTGCATTATTTCGAGCCCCGCCCCGACCTCGAGTGGTCGAGCCTCGCTGTCTTTTCCCCCGTGAACGGCAACATCGTCCGCATTGTCCAGAACCAGCCTGTCCTGGAGATGGTCATCCAGGCGCAGGAGTATCCCGATGTCGAGTTCCACCTTTTCAATCTCAGTCCCCTCGAATCCCTGCGCGCCGGCGGCTCAGTCCGCGCCGGAGAGAGCGTCGGCAGCTATGTGGAGCGTCAAACCCCCGCCGCCATCGCGGTCAGCGTCAACACCACCCGGGGCAGGAGGCTGATCTCCTGGTTCGACATCATCACCGATTCCCTCTGGTTCACCTATGGCGAATGCGGCATTGCCAATGCGAGCGAGTTCATCATCAGCAAAGAGGCGCGCGACACCGATCCCCTCACCTGCAGCGGCGGACTCTTCACCAGTGCGGGCCATCTTGAAGACTGGACGGTTCTGAACTGCCACTGGGACATCGAGGGCTGGGGCCTCCCCCGTTTTGTCGACGTCAACTATATCGATTTCGACCGGGTGTATAAAATATCGAAATTCCGCTCTGCGGTTGGCCACGACTATTCCGACGATGACGAGGATTGCCGGAGCATGAAGCACTATTTCTGGCTGGACGGCTCCGACGGCTGGGAGACGGCCCGCATTTTCGCCCCGGTCAACGGCACCATAGTCTGGCGCTTCGAGGAGTTCCTTGGCACCCAGCTCTGGATCCGCTCTGAAGAATATCCCGATTTCCAGTTCTGCATCTTCCATCTCCTCCTGGCCGATTCCACCATGGCGGAGGGCCGCCAGGTCAGCGCCGGCGAACTGCTCGGCACCCACTTTAGCGGCCGCACCTATTCCGACATTGCGGTCGCCCTCATCACCCCCTATCAGCGCAAGCTGATCTCCTATTTCGACGTTATGACCGAGGCTCTCTTTCAGCGCTATCAGGCGCGCGGGCTGGCCAACCGCAGCGATGCCATCATCAGCAAGGCGGAACGCGATGCCCATCCCCTCACCTGCGCCGGTGAGAATTTCATCGGCGGGATGGGGCAGCTGGAGGATTGGATAACCCTCAAATAGACCGGCGGTGCCGATGATCAGCAGCGGACGGAAATCGTGCGATGAGAAGATGAAGAATTCGGTAAAGCGGCCATGGCTTTTGACTACAGCTCGATCAAGGGAGTGGAAATCACCAACAAGAAGGTGCTGGAAGAGGGCGGAATGAGCCAGGTCAGGGCGAAATGGGGGATCGATGACATCC
>ENA-UOWO01001026-UOWO01001026.1-activated-sludge-metagenome-genome-assembly--contig:-NODE-1026-length-38427-cov-10.793261_pt1 | contig 38427 bp, 38 predicted proteins | sample MGYA00238148_ERZ761564 | MGnify/ENA primary metagenome ERZ761564 (study PRJEB28885, sample SAMN05720194) | activated sludge metagenome | isolation source: Anaerobic digester | place: USA... | reverse complement strand
TAATGGATTTGTGGTGTTTCCTTTTTCTACCATAATGTCGTCCCTGGCGGGACTTGGCTGTTTTCCGTCCTCCGGTTTTACAGTCTTACAGTCTTCCCGTCCTATAGTCCTGCTGTCTTCCCAACCTTCGGCCGCTCTTTGCCTTCAATAAGACCTTTGCTAATCGTTATCTTTTTCATGATGTTTGTTTTTTCACCACATAGGCACATAAGGACACATAGATTTCACATAGGCTTGTCCTTTTGAGTTTCTCTACTATGTGTTTCTATGTGCCCTAATGTGCCTATGTGGTGAAATAATCGATCTCTCCATATAGCTTAATCCGGAAAACAGAAAAAATACCCGGTAGGAATGGAAAAAAGTGAAAAACGAATAGTGAATAGTGAATAATGAAAAGGAAGAGATTAGTTTATCTTATTATAAATCAAGCACAATTGATAGATTTTCTTTCACTTTTAGAATCGCTTCTGAAGGCAGCTTTCCAATTTTTTTTAATAACCTTGCATTGTCAATCGCCCTAACCTGGTCCATCATCACATCACAGGCTTCGTCAAGTCCACTACTGCCTTTGGCTAAATGAACCCGCAATATCTCGCTCTCCGGCTGAACACTCGTAGTAACCGGACAAATAAGCGTTGAAGGATGATGCTTATTCAGTAAATCAGTCTGAACAATAACAACAGGACGCACCTTTCCCGGCTCGGTTCCAATCCGCGGATTCAGATCGGCAATCCAGATCTCATATTGCCTGGCTATCATCTTCAAACGCCTCAAATTCATTCATCACATCTGCCGATTCCTTTGCGACAAGCTTCGATTCCATTTCCAGCCGGTCAGCAAGTATTTTCCGCTGATGGACCTTGTTGAAATGATCCAAAGCCTCGTTAATATAACGGTTACGCGATTTTTTCAAATATCCTGTTACCTGCTCGGTCTCCCGGAATACATTGTCATCTAATTTTAAAGAAAGTGTTTTCATGATATGTTATCAGTATATTGCAAAAGTATATACTTTCCGGAATTGAACCAATTTCTTTTACAACATAAACTACACAAAAGCTGTTACGCAAAGTTGCGCAAAGTGAAAGCAAAGGTTCGCAAAGAAGTGTTAAGGGCAGAATTCTAAGCAGTTAATAAAATAACCCGAATTTATAATTCAACATTCAACATTCAACATTTCAAAGGTCGCGTTTCCGTATGACCCACAACGAAACCAGCACGAATAAAACGGCATATGCCAGGGCAACAAGTATATCCTGTGCATGCAATGCCGTCTGCAGCTCAATGTCGAACTCGGGAGAACTGAACTGGATCAGCGAGGTGTTGGGTGTGCGGAGAATGTGATTGATGGCATTCAGCGGCAGGAACGGCTGCACGCTCTCCGGCACCTTCTGCTGGATGATGAGCTCCAGGATCGGATAAACGAAAAGCACACCGATGGCAAAACCGGTCCGCTTGATCAAAATGCCGACCATCAGCGAAAACAGTAAGAATGCCAGCAATTCAATGAAATAGCCGGCTAAAAATGCCATCTTGCCAAAAAAAGCCTGAACGCTTATCGTCGAAGAATAAAACAATCCTAACGTGATGCCGGTGAGTAAAATCAGCAAGGTGGCCGCCAAACTGATCAGAATGGCCACATATACCTTCGACATCAGGAAATCGGTGCGGCTCAGACCATTGAAAACATTATGCCGGATCGTAAGGTAGGAATATTCATTGGTGACCAGGATGATCATGATGATCCCGATAAAAATCTTAATGAAGAACCGGAGCGAGGCCGCCCACGACAGGTTCTGCCAGATATCAGGGAAATTATACAGGAATTTGGTCAGGAGCTTGATCTCGGGGACATTCGATTTCATGGTGAAGTAGTCGATCAGGCTCGGCAGTCCCCAGGAAAAGAATAATAACGACACCAGGTAAATCCCGCACATTACCCAGAACATCTTGTAGGGCAATATTTTCCGTAATTCGATCTGAAGAAGTCTCATCATGATTTGTCCAATAATTCGAGAAAATATTTTTCAAGAGATTTTTTACGAATAGCCAGGTGCGATAACACGATTCCTTTGCCGAAGAAATAGCGGTTCAGGTCGGCTTGTGAGAGGTCTGATTTCAGCTTGATAACGTACCGGTCGCCTTCTTCCTGCAGGTTTTCGATGAATTCTGCCTCTTGCAGCGCCAATTGCAGACCGGCCATATTTTCCGCAGCCAGTTCCACCCAGTGGGCTTCATTCAGCACCTGCGCCACAGGGCCTGAGAACAACTTTTTGCCTTTCTCCAGGACCGCGACATGGCTGCAGGTCTTCTGCACCTCGTCGAGGATGTGGCTGGCCAGGATGATGGTGACGCCTTGTGCCGCTACATTCAGGATAATGTTCCTGATTTCGGCTATTCCCCTGGGATCAAGCCCGTTGGTGGGTTCATCCAGGATCAGTACTTCGGGTTTGCCGATCAGTGTCGAGGCCAGCGCCAGCCGTTGCTTCATCCCCAGGCTGTAAGTCCTGAACTTGCTGTGCATCCGGTCGTACAGCCCTACGGTCTGAAGCGCTTCCTCCACATCGTCGCCCGGAAGGTCTTTGATCTTCGCCACAAGCGCCAGGTTCTGTTTGCCGCTCAGGTAAGGATAAAAAAGAGGGACTTCCAGGATGGCGCCGATCCGCTTTCGCTGTGTTTTTTCTGGCAGTCCCCCGAACCAGGAGAACGAGCCCGAGTCGGGCCGCGTGACATCGAGAAGCACGCCGAGGGTTGTTGTCTTACCGCTTCCGTTGGGCCCGAGGATGCCGAAAACAGATCCCCGCTCAATTTCCAGGTCCAGTTGGCTGACCGCGGTGATCGATCCGTATCGTTTGGTCAGGCCATTGATGGAAAGGACGATATCTTTCAAATGTTTTGATTTGCGTTAAACAAATATAAAACGATACTGCATTGATTTCATTACAACGGAACGGAATAATTTTCCACCCAAACTTTGTTATCTTTGCCGCCATAACTTAAAATTCCAAACGGTATGACAATTGGTGAAAAATCGGTCGTTTCGATGACCTACACATTGCGTGAAGAAAGCTCAGCGGGGCAGGTGATTCAGAAAGTTACGGAGGACAGGCCATTTGTCTACCTGTTCGGCGTGGCCGGACTTCTTCCGGCTTTTAAAGCCAACCTGCAGGGAAAAACCTCCGGTGAAGAATTTGCTTTTACGTTAAGCAATGAAGATGCTTACGGGCTTCCTTCGGATGAAAATGTCCTCAGCCTGGACAAGAAGATATTTGAGATTGATGGTGTGTTCGACGAGGCAAACATTAAAGTAGGGGAGGTGGTACCGATGGAAGATGAGAACGGATACCCGCTGTCGGGTAAGATCCTCGAGATCGGCACCGATTCTGTATTAGTCGATTTCAACCATCCGCTCGCCGGCATGAACCTCTTTTTTGAAGGGAAGATCCTGGAAGTACGCGAAGCTACCGATGAAGAGATGGCCCATGGCCATGTGCACGGTCCCGACGGGCACCATCACCACCACTGATCAGTGATACATCAGGAATACGGCCGGTTTCTTGTTCAGACCGGACGGATGATCCGGGTTTAGCCGCTTCGCGGTCGTGTGATGTATTTTTTCTTCGGGAAGGGTCAGATCCACCGCAATACAAATTTTCGTATCGGGCCTGCAAGCCTGGTTTAAAGCCTCAGCCATCTGTTTGTTACGATAAGGTGTTTCGATAAAGACCTGGGTCTGGTCTTTAGTGTAAACGGCTGACTCTATTTCCCTGATCTTCTGAATCCTTTCTTTTTTATCGATGGGGAGATAACCGTGAAAAGCGAAATTCTGCCCGTTGAAACCCGAGGCCATCAGGGCCAGGAAGATCGACGACGGACCGGGCAGCGGGACTACCGTAATCCCTGATTCATGGGCCATTCCGACGAGCAGAGAGCCGGGATCGGCTATACAGGGCAGGCCCGCTTCCGATAACAGGCCGGCGTCATTTCCATGGATCATCGGCTCCAGCAGGGCAGGAATTTCTCCGGGTTCGGTATGTTCGTTCAAGACCAGGAAAGTCAGTTCGTCGATGACGATTGCCGGATTGGTCTTTTTCAGGTAGCGGCGGGCGCTCCGGATATCTTCCACAATGAAGTACCGGAGCCTGGCAATAGTTTCCGGCACAACCGGGGGGATCATCGAAAGGGGCGATCCGTCGCCAAGGGTAGAGGGAAGCAGGTAAAGTTTTCCTTTCATGAGCCTGAGTTTTTGATCCAGGGCAGTTTATCGAGGCTGACATTACCGCCTGAAATAATGATCCCAATCTTTTTTCCGGCAAAAACGGACGGGTTTTCCAAGATGGCGGCCAGTGGCACGGCCGAGGAGGGCTCGATGATGACCTTCATCCTTTCCCACGTGAGCATCATTGCCCTGACGATTGTTTCCTCCTGTACCGTGATAATCCGGTGGACTTTTTCCATGATGATCGGGAAGGTCTTAGTTCCCAGAGAGGTCAGCAGCCCGTCGCAGATGGTTTTCGGGTTCACCGAAGGGATGAATGTCCGGCTGGTAAAGGAAAGGAAGGCATCGTCGGCTCCGGCGGGTTCTGCTGCAATGACTTTAGTGGAAGGGCTGAGGTAAGATGTGGCCAGCGCGGTGCCACTAAGCAGGCCTCCTCCTCCGACCGGGCACATGATCATATCCGGCGGGCCGGTCGCTTCGATAAGTTCCATAGCAGCCGTGGCCTGTCCGGCTATGATCCGGTAATCGTTGTAAGGATGGATCTCTGTGGCTCCCGTCCGGTGAATGATCTCAGCCAGTGTGGATTCGCGCGCTTCCAGGGTAGGTTTGCAGAAGGTAATTTCGCCGCCGTAGCCTCTTACCGCGTCACTTTTTACTTTCGGGGAGGTTTCGGGCATGACAATATAAGCTTTGCATCCCCTGATCGAGGCTGCACGGGCCAGCGCCTGGGCGTGGTTGCCCGACGAATGGGTGCCTACTCCGTGAGTAACCTCTTCGTCGCTAAGCGAAAAAACGGCATTACAAGCGCCTCGTGATTTGAATGCGCCGACTTTCTGGAGATTTTCGCATTTGAACCAGATCTTTGCACCCGTTATTTCATTGATACTCCGGGATGTGAGCACCGGTGTGCGATGGATGTAGGGTTTGATCCTTATGGCTGCCGCTTGTATGGTTTGAAGGTCGGGAATCATGGTTCAGGTGTGTAAGGGTGGTAAGGGGTGTGAGAGTTCATGAATTAAATTCTCGCAGGCTTCGTCGAGCATTTGATAGACTTTTTCAAAGCCATCCTTGCTTCCGTACCAGGGATCGGGGACCGGGCGGTTGTCTCCGGGATGGACCAGGTTCAGCATAAAGTCGACTTTTTTTTCGTCCTTGCTGTCACGGGCCACACCCATCACATCATTATAATTATTACGGTCCATGACATAGATGCGGTCATAATGATCGAAATCGCGGACGGTGAACATCCGGGCACGGTGGTCCGACAGGTCGATGCCGTGTGCGCGGGCGACAGCTACGGAGCGCGGATCGGCCGGATCGCCCCGGTGAAACGATTCAAATCCCGCGGAGTTAGCTTCAACATTAAGTCCCAGTTGCTTCGCCTTATGAGTGAAAATTGCCTCAGCCAGAGGAGAACGGCAAATGTTACCAAGGCATACAAAAAGTATCTTCATGGATCAAAAATAAAGAAATTTGGCTTTAAACCACATAGGCATATAGGACACATAGTTACACATAGAGCCGCTGTGCGAAATTTAATTGCCTTTTGGAAACCTGTTTTATTTATTTATATCCCCTGCGGGGAATAGGGTAGTGCAAATTAAATTTTGGAAGAATGCGACTGTCCAACTGTCCAATCCCTCGCTTCGCTCGGGACAGGCTGTCCAACTGAACTACACCATCTTGATCTTCTTATCCAGTTCCTCCACGTAAATGCGGAACTGCTTATCGGTGTCGATGAGGTTGTTGACGGTACGGCATGCGTGGAGAACCGTCGCATGGTCCTTGTTGCCGCAGTGCAGGCCGATGGTGGCCAGGCTCGATTTGGTGTGCTTTTTGGCAAAATACATGGCCAACTGGCGTGCCTGGACGATCTCGCGTTTCCGGGTCTTGGAGCTGATGGAATCGACCGGGAGGTTAAAATAGTCGCATACGATCTTCTGGATGAAGTCGATGGAAATTTCGCGCGAAGTGCTCTTGACGAATTTGTCGATCATCTGCTTGGCCAGGTCAAGGGTGATCGGCTTTTTATTCAACGACGACTGGGCCATGATGGAGATCAGCGCTCCTTCCAGTTCGCGGATGTTGGTGTTGATGCTGTAGGCCAGGTATTCGATCACTTCGTCGGGCATTTCGATGCCGTCGCGGTAGAGTTTCTTCTGAAGGATCGCGATACGGGTTTCAAGGTCAGGCGGTTGCAGATCGGCGGCCAAACCCCACTTAAAGCGGGAGAGGAGGCGTGGCTCGATGCCTTTCATCTCCACCGGCGCTTTGTCGGAGGTCAGGATCAGTTGCTTACTGTTCTGATGAAGCTGGTTGAAGATATGAAAGAACACATCCTGCGTTTTTTCCTTTCCCGAAAGGAACTGGATATCGTCGATGATAAGCACATCGATCATCTGGTAGAAATGGATGAAGTCGTTCTGGTTATTATTTCTGACCGATTCGATGTATTGTCCGACAAATTGCTCGGTTGAAACATAGAGGACCGTCTTATCGGGGTAATTATTCTTGACCTGGATACCGATGGCATGGGCCAGGTGGGTTTTACCCAGGCCGACGTTTGAATAAAGGTAAAGCGGATTGAAAGCCGTTTTGCCCGGGTTTTCAGCAACGGCGAATCCGGCAGAACGGGCCAGGCGGTTACAGTCTCCTTCGATGAAATTCTCGAATGAGTAATTTTCAACCAGTTGTGAATTGACCTTGATTTTTTTCAGGCCGGGGATGACGAACGGGTTGGGGATCTCTTTTGAGGCGCCCCGGTTTACATCGATCGGCATCGAAACCGCCGGGTTGGCCAGCGCTTTTTTATTGGTTGCCGGGATTTTGATCGAAAGAGGGTCGGGATTGTCATAACTGGTCTCCATCAGGATGCTGTATTCCAGCCTCCCGTCTGAACCCAGCTCCTTTTTGATCGTCTTTTTCAGCAGCCCGACATAGTGCTCTTCAAGCCACTCATAGAAGAACTGGCTGGGAACCTGGATAGTTAGCACATTATTTTCCAGTTTTACAGGATTAATGGGAATGAACCATGTTTTGTAGCTCTGGTAATGGATATTATCCTTTATAATCTTCAGGCAATTTTCCCATACCTCCGTACAAGTTCTTTTCATGCTAAAACCCTCGTTCCGCTTGTTAAATAATGATTTTCTTTTCTCTGTTTATTATTTCCGCTTGAAAATCAGGTCACTCATTCCTGGCTGGTGCCCTGTGAAGTTATTCAACAAAAGTGTCATTAAAAAAGTTAAAAAAAAAAGTAATTTCATGCTTGACATTAAAGAATTTTTAGCTTATATAGGCAAATTTGACCCCCTCTTCTTACCTAAAGTTAATCTATTGATTCTCTCAGTTTTGGATAAAATCAATTTGAGTTTGAAAAAGTACAAAATAAAATCATTAGATTCAAAGAAAATCTGTTAAATATTTTGTTAAAAAACGGCCCATTCCAGTGATTCAACCGAATTGAATTTATTGTATATGGTCAGAGAACGATATTTGTTGATTTCCAAAGAGATATGGCACCTTTCACCCGACTCCTGGCCGGTCACCATGAGATCCTCTTCTTTGATTATCTTCATTATTTCATTCATTTTTAAATAGTCGAAGCTGATCTTCACTTTTACTTTCCAGTGCTTTGTTATGATCTGTCCGTTTTCAAGGGCATCCATACTGGCTTTTTTATAAGCCTGGATCAATCCTCCCGTTCCCAGTTTAATACCGCCGAAGTATCGTACGACTACGATCAGGATCTGGGTAAGTTCAAAGGACTGGATTTGTCCGAGAATGGGTTTTCCTGCGGTACCCGACGGCTCTCCGTCGTCATTATATCGCGATTCATAAGGTGGTTCACCAATTCTCCATGCAAAGCAGTGATGACGGGCATCATGGAATTCTTTCCGGATTCTTTCCCTGGCCAGCCTGATCTCTTCCTCCGTGGATACCGGCAAAGCTACGGCTATAAATTTGCTGCCCTTCTCCTTGTAGAGGCCGCGGGCTTCAAACGCAAGTGTCCTGTATTCATCCGTATTCATACTCAGGCCTTTGATATAATTAATATGGCCAGGATGGCCAGGGTAATGCCCAGCCAGTTGATCCATGCCAGTTTCTCACGAAAAATAAAAAAGCCGGCAAGGCCTGATATGCCAACGATAGCAGCATTAGTCACGGGAAACACGACCGAACTTTCAAAAGAGGAGATGGCTTTTAACATATAATAGGTAGAGCCGAAATTCAGCGATCCCAGGATCACTCCCCCGGCCAGGTTCTTTAACTTCAATATTGTTTTTCGCCTTAATATCCTGTAAACCAGTATTGCTGCGCCTATAAGAAAGCTTGTCGAGAATACCACGGATAAAAACAAAGTAACATCATCGCTGATATAGTAATGATCGGCCAGTTTCATGGTCGTGTCTACCAGGCCGTTACCGGCTAAAACAAGAAAAGGCAGGTACGTGTACCTTGAATTCCACCGGATGGGTTCATTTTGTTTCAGAGAAAAATAAAAAGCGGCAAAAGCCAGTACGATGCCGGCGATCCGGAAAAGATTGACGCTTTCGCCCAGTAACAGGATGCTGACCGTTACGGGTATGATAAGCGACATCTTGCTGGTCACGGAAGTAATGGCGACACCGATTTTCTGTGAGGAGAGGGCAAACAGAAAAAAGGTGCCGATGAAAAGGAATCCCAGGAAAATGGCGGTCAGGAACCAGTCGTTATGCGGTAAAAGTTTGAATGACCAGGTTGTACCGGCAGTGAGAAATCCGAAAAACGCCGCAATGATGTAATTGGTGACAATAGCCTGCAGGTTGTCAATCCTGAACCGGTCGAACAGTTTGAACGTGATCAGGATCAGTACCGATTGTATGACCGACAGGGCTATAAAGAGCATTAAACATATTTTTTGTAGAAATGAAGGTGCTTTTCTGCCATGGCTTCCCAGCTGTAATTTTGCCGGATCAGTGAGGAGGCTTTTTGCCCGAGTTGCTTCCGGAAAGCGGTTTCTTCCAGTAGCCGGATCATGGCGCCGGCAAATTCATCTTCGTTTTTCGGATCGATGAGTAAGCCGTCTTTTTCGTGCGTTAATACCGTATTGATACCGCCGAATTTGGAGGCAATGACGGGAATTCCGCTGGCCATGGCCTCCTGCGTGGTCATTCCGAATGGTTCGAAAATGGAGGGCATGACAAAGAACTGTGCATTCTGATAATATGGTACCATCAGGTGCTCTTCCACATGGCCAACGAAGATGACTTTGTTTTCAATGCCTTTCTCCTTCATGATGCGCAACATCATATCGATCACCTCTTTTTCCCTGGGCTGTGGGTTTGATGAGCCGCCACCGGTCACAAGGTAAACATCATCCATCTTTTGGCACACCTTTCCGAACGCATTTAGCAGGAGGTCATACCCTTTATTGCTGTCGACACGGCTCAGGCAAAAAATGTATTTTTCGGGCAGGTTGGTTTTCTTTGGGGGCTCGCCGGGATTTAACGGCTTGAATTTATGGATGTTCACCCCGGGCGGGATGATCTCAACGTTATCTTCCTCATAACCATAGAGTTCCCTGAGTTTATCGAGCTGCAACCGGGAAGTAACGGTATGACCCGGCAATGTCCGGTAGATCCTTTTTTCCTCTTCGATTCGGTGATTGAAATTGAACTCGAGTTCCATCTGCTCCGGATCGCCGTCCATCCGTTCCCGTTTCCAGGCCCCCAGGGAGTGGGCGGTGAAGAATGCCGGTTTGCCGAAGATGCGGGCCAGGTCGACCGTAACAATCCCTGCATCCACATAATGGCCGTGGAACAGGTCGTAATCCAGCCGGTTTTCCCGGAGGAACGCGGCAAGGTTTTCGGTCAGTTCGGGCAGGAGCGAATAGATCTTCTCCTTGATCACGAATTCCCATGGTCCTGCCGGTATCCGGATCACCCTCACATCCGGGTAACCGGGCAGGAGCTCGATCTGGCTCCTGTTCCGGTCGAACCAGCGGGTATAAATATCGACCTTGATTCCCCTGCGGGCAAGCGCTTTGGATAATTCCAGCACATACAGGACCTGTCCGCCCGTATCGGTTTCTCCTAACAGCGGGATCGGATCAAAATAGCCATGCGTGCTGAGCATGGCCAGGCGTTTATATCGGCCCGTCATCTGGCTAAATAGGCTTTAAATTCTTTATTTACGATAATATCGGCCATTTCTTTGTGCCGCGAAATTATTTTGTGTTCGATTTCCAGGATTCGCTCCAAATATTCATTCTGCTGTTCCCGGTTCCTTTTCAACCGGTCAGTTCGGGTATCGTTCCGGTCTCTGTCAATAAATACATGACAATCAATTCCTTCCAGCATTGTGGTGTAGGTGCCATCAATGATGATCACTTCATAGCCTGATAAATCGATGGTTTCGGTTGTGATCCGGTCTTCTTCAAAGATGACAAGGGGTTTCTTTATAACCATATCCCCTGCAATAACCGAGCGGATATTTTCATTCAGCAGATCGAGCCTGACTTCGTCAGGGCCAACCCTGTTGATATTGATAATTCTAGCTTTTTCATTGGTTTTCGGGGGAAGGATAAAGTAATCATCCTGTTGAATGATGTAAGTCCTGATGTGGATTTTTTCGAGCAGCCCTTCGAGCGCATAGGCCGTTTCCGATTTCCCGGCGCCCGATTCCCCGGCAATGGTGAAAATGTAAACTCCCTTCTTGCTGCGGATTGCCGTCAGCGTCAGGCTTAAAATATTTTCCGCAGCCGACCGGTGATGATCACCAATGATCAGGATATCTCCCCTCATATTAATTCAGATAAATTAATCTTTAACGTAAAGTCAAAATTAGAATATTCTTACCTTCCGGGACGAAATTCTTCAGAAATTTTAAACCGGCCGGATTATTTGTATGACTCAGTATAAAGAGCTTAAAGACAGATCGATAGAATTGCTGAAGGCGATATATCCCGAACGGGAGAGCCGGGCCATCATCAACAGAGTGTTCAGCGACATCCTGGGGATAGATCCGCTAAAAGCCATGGTTGATCCGGATATGCCGGTTGACCCTGAGAAAGAAATCCTGTTAATGAGCTGTACCAGGGATTTACTCAGTTATAAACCTTTGCAATATGTGACAGGAAAGGCATATTTTCTTGATCTGCAATTGGATGTGCGACCGGGTGTTTTGATCCCACGCCCCGAAACAGAAGAGCTTGTCAGCTGGATTATCCGCGACCAGGCTTCAGCCGGGCCTGTCTCCATTCTGGATATCGGAACGGGAAGCGGCTGCATTGTCCTGGCGTTGGGGAAAAAATTGCCAGGTGCGAAACTGACCGCACTGGATATTTCTCCATCGGCCCTGGAGATTGCACGCGCCAATGCGGTGAAGCATGCAATGCCGGTATCATTTTTAGAGATTGATATCATGGATGAAGAGGCATGGAAGCATTTGGGACCATTTGATGTCATTGTCAGCAATCCCCCGTATGTCCGTGAATCAGAGAAATCTCTCATGCAGCCGAATGTGCTTGACTTCGAGCCGGCTGTGGCATTATTTGTCGGCGACGATGACCCGCTGGTGTTTTACCGGAAAGTCTCCGATCTGGCTCATCAACACTTGTTTAAGACCGGATTCTTGTATTTTGAGATCAATGAGTATTTGGGTGATGAAGTCGTCCGGTTACTCCGTAACAGTTTCAGTGAAGTCATCCTTAAACAGGATTTGCATGGGAAGAACCGGTTTATCAGAGCTGCCGGTTTATTATGAACCTGTAAATAGTTGCCGATCTGTATATTTCGCCGGGGCGGAGTATAGTAGAAGGGAACTCCGGCCGGTTGGGCGAGTCGGGAAAATGCTGTGTCTCAAGGCATAATCCATAGTGTTTCCGGTAAATCATCCCATGTTTTCCCTGGATAGTTCCGTCCAGGAAATTGCCGCTGTAAAACTGCAGTCCGGGCTGGTCGGTGTAGATTTCCATAAGTCTTCCGGTCGATTCTTCACTTAGCCAGGCAACTTTTTTCAACTTCCCATCACCGTTCAGGACAAAGTTATGATCGTATCCTCCGGGAACCGAATCAATGCCCCTTCCGATTTCGGCAGGATTTCTGAAATCCAGTGGTGTGTTCGCCACTGGCCTCAGCTCACCGGTGGGAATGAGTTCATCATCGACAACCGTGTACCGGTCGGCATCAATCATCAGTTTATGGCCCAGGATATCACCATCTCCTGCTCCTTTCAGGTTAAAATAGCCGTGGTGGGTAAGATTGACCGGTGTTGGTTTATCCGTTTCGGCATAATATTCTATCTTCAATTCATTGTTCAACGTAATGGTATAGGTCACCTTAACCTTCAATTCCCCGGGAAAGCCTTCATCGCCATCATGACTGACACAGGTCAGCACGATCCCCGCTTCCTCTTCGCGGTAAATCTCTGCGGCGTTCCAGATTTTTTTATCAAATCCCGATATGCCTCCGTGAAGATGATTTTTACCATTGTTGGCATTTAACCTGTGGTAGGTTCCATCGATACTGAACCCGGCACGGGCAATCCGGTTACCATACCTGCCGACGATACAGCCGAAATAGGGATGGGTACCGGCATAGCCATCGATGTTGTCAAATCCGAGGACTACATCGGCCATTCTCCCGTTCCGGTCGGGAACCTTTACGGAAGTAACAATCCCACCGAAGTTGGTGATACTTACAACCATGTTTTCCGATGTCAGGGTATAGAGATCTACGGGCTTTCCGTCGACTTGTCCGAAAGGCGTTTTGCTAATAGTGATCATTTTGCGGTTCTTGGGCGTATGGCTGTGACGGCACCCGTTCAGGTACAGGATAGCCGGAAGCAGGATTATCAGCAGATAATTACGGTTAATAGCGGTCATATTTAACAAGATGTAAATGTAAAGGTAAAATTGTCAAAAAAAATCCCCGCTTTTTATATAATGCTGTCATAATTCAGATATATCTTTAATTTTACATTGATAAAACCAAAGGATATGACGAACACATTTAATCTCGAATGGATCGACTACGCGGTCATGATCATCTACTTTGCCTTTGTGCTCGGTATTGGATGGGCATTAAAGAAATACATGAAGGATGCCACCGCATTTCTTGAAGCAGGACGGTCGATGCCTGCATGGGTAGCAGGCCTGGCTTTCATTTCGACCAACCTTGGCGCACTGGAGGTAATGGGAATGACCGGTTCAGGATTAAAATACGGGATGCTGACCACACATTTTTACTGGGTGGGTGCCATCCCGGCCATGGTATTCCTGGCGCTGTTCATGATGCCTTTTTATTACGGTTCAAAAGCCAGATCGGTACCGGAGTATTTGAAATTAAGATACGATGAGAAAACAAGGGGATTGAATGCGATCCTGTTTGCCGTGATGACGATCCTGGCCTCCGGTATTTCCATGTACGCCCTGGCGATCCTGATGGAAAAGGTGCTGGGCTGGAATTTTCACCTCAGCCTGATCCTTTCGGCGGCCATCGTGCTGGGCTATACTTACCTTGGCGGTTTGTCATCCGCGATTTACAACGAGGTCCTGCAGTTTTTCATCATTGTCATCGGCTTGCTGCCAGTGGTTTTTCTTAGCCTGAAAGATGTCGGCGGATGGCAGGGCTTGCAGGAACAACTGGCCCCGATTGCAACCGAAAAGGGCTTTGCCCCAGACACATGGACCACTACCTGGAAATATACCGGTTCGCCCGGCTCAAATCCGATGGGAGTGGAGTGGTACAGTATCTTTGCCGGGCTGGGATTTGTCCTTTCATTTGGATACTGGTGCACCAATTTTCTGATCGTGCAGCGGGCCATGTCGGCGCACTCCATCGCGGCAGCCCGTAAAACTCCCCTGATCGGAGCCATTCCGAAAATGTTCATCCCCTTCCTGATCATTATCCCCGGCATCATCGCCCTGGTCCTGATGAATACCCCCGGAAAAGGATTTGAGCTCCCGCTTAACGATGCCGGACAACCCATATACGATTACACGATCATTATGCTATTGAAGCAATACCTGCCGGCCGGGGTGCTGGGATTAGGTATTACCGCGCTGCTGGCCTCCTTTATGTCGGGGATGGCCGGGAATGTTTCCGCATTCAACACCGTTTGGACTTATGATATTTACCAGAGTTATATACGTCCGGCAACGGGGAATAAGGCAGCCGATGAGAAACACTATCTCGGGGTGGGCCGCCTGGCCACCATTTTCGGTGTGGCCGTCAGTATCGCTGCAGCCTACCTGGCCAGCCTCTTCGGAAACATCATGGATTTCCTACAGACCATTTTCTCGATGATCAATGCGCCGCTCTTCGCTGTCATTTTCCTGGGAATGTTCTGGAAACGAACGACAGGTCATGCTGCCTTTACCGGACTGCTTGCCGGATTTCTTATCGCTTTGCTGCACCACGGGCTGACATTCCCCGCCGGCGCCGATACCCTGGTCAAAGGAGGATGGATCACCCATTTGCACGAGTACCCGGTGGAGATGGCACAGAACTTCTGGACCGCCATCTTTGCCTGCGCAACCAGCGCCATTATCGCGGTGGGATTATCTCTTGTTACCCGCCAGCAGAAAACCGAACCGGAACTGAAAGGGCTTGTTTACTCCCTTACACCCAAGGCGCATGAAGGCCACCTTCCGTGGTATCAAAGAGCGAGTACCCTGGCGATTATCGTTTTGGCAATCGCAGTGGTGCTAACGATTTTGTTCTGGTAGAGAGATTTTGATATTTTGATTTTGTGATATTTTGATTTTGTGATATATTGATATTATGAGCTTTTGAAATTATGATATTGTGATCTTATGATATTGTGATCTTATGATATTGTGAAATTGTGAACTTGTGAAATTTTTACTTTGAACTTTGAACTTTGAACTTTGAACTTTGAACTAATACTCTATTGTCATGGGACTTGATATAAAACTTCCGATCGGCCTGATGTTTTCCATTATTGGCCTTTTGCTGACCGTTTACGGATTTGTTACTGCATCGAATGCTGAAATGTACAACCGGTCGCTACACGTCAACATCAACCTCTGGATCGGGGCCACCATGCTGGTTTTCGGTGTGATCATGCTCTTGCTGGTCAAACGCCCGAAGAAGTAAAGGGTTAAAAAGTTTCCGGGAATCCGCAAGATTCAGGAACCTGGAACCTGAAACCTGGAACCTGAAACCTGGAACCTGAAACCTGGAACCTGGAACCTGGAACCCTTATTCCGGCTTAATAAACTCGTAAGCGCCGATATCGGGCAGGCTTTTTTCCCTGTTACCCTCAATAATATCCCTGCTGAGATCAAAAAAAGATTCGGTAAGAACGGCGGGGTTTCCGCGATCGACCAATGGTGATAAAGTGTCGGGCTGGTAATTCCCATTGAACAGATCAAGGTAAAGCGAATCCTGGTTAACCAGGCATTGGGTGAAGTGTTCAGGATTGGAGATATCCTGAACGGTTTTGAGGAGACAGTGATCCAGGCGGTAATTGAACGGTGCGCCGGCATCTCCCTGGATCAGCAGTTCATCTTCATTCCTTCCGTCAAATACATTATTTCCAAAATAACCCTGGAATTCAAAAGGATACACGACATCATCCTGATCAACCGCGAAATTGTTCAGGACAATAGCCGGGGTTACCCTGACAGAGGTCGACCAGTAATTGGCAAAGGTACAGTGGCGGATATCGTAGTAACCTCCCCAGGTAAAAGCAGCGAGATATTGCCCGCATTCCGTCACCACATTGTTAAACGCGGTCAGATTATAAAAGCGGGTCAGAAGACCATACCCGGTCATGTTTTCAATACGGGTATTGGAGAGGATTAACTGATTGCCCATTTGCTCCTGAAGAGTCTCGAGCTGCAATCCGATAAAACCGTTCCGGATAATGGCATAATCTATCTCATTGTTTACGCTGCCTTCGTTGATCCATATCCGGTCCCATTGTCCGGGTAAATTTTTATAAAACTCCTCGAGCCTGTCGCCCTGGAAAATGACCGGGGCATCGGGCGAACCTTTTACTTTAAGCGTTCCACCTTTATAGATCCACAATCCCGAGTTATTGTGGAAATGGATTTTAGCCCCTCTTTGAATTTCGAGCCTGCCGGTTGAATCGACTACGGCAAAACCGTAGATGACGTAAGGCCTGTCGGCTGTCCATACTGTGGTTTCTCCTTCGTGGGCTATTATTTTGTATTTCGGGAACCCCGGGATGTAGGAGTCGGCCAGGATGTAGTGGACATTTTGCCCCCAGGCTACCAGGTTGACATCCTGTATGTTACCATTCGTTTCGAAAATGATCGAGTCGGAAACGACATAGGGATTCCGGGTATCGGTCGGATCTACCGTCACGCGGCAAAATATATAGAGACTGTCGTTGGCGGCAATTTCAACATCTTTGGCTTCAAAAACCGGGTCGCCGTCAACATTCATCCGGTAAAAAGAGGAGCCTCCACCAGCCAGGCGTATTGAAGAGATGCTGATCCTGTTATCTCCCCGGTTATGAACAATCAATGGAAGGGTCACGGAACCAAGGCTGGTAAATACCGTGTCGAAGAAAACCGTATCCTGCGAAAATTCCAGCATTACTTTAGGAGAATGGTCGATCGGATCTTTTTCGCAGGAAACCATAATGGACATCATAAAAAGAGTGCCCGTGACCAGTAACAGGAAAGCGGTGGGGATTCTTTTAGTGTCCATTAATTGAAATTTCGGGCAAAATTAGCGATTCTCCATCAATATACGGAATAAGGCCGGCTTTATTGTGCAATCGTGATCGCCGGAAAAATATATTGGTAAATTTACCGTTTCAAATCAAACGATCCGGTAATGGTCTACAATAGGATGAAAACGATCTGGCTGACTGTATTTTTGATCCTTTGTCTTGTTCCTGACATGATTTCGCAGGATACGGTGCGAATGCCCGGGCGGCGAGCCAGGAGTGATTTCTGGGAGCGTGTGGATGTCGGGGGGAACCTGGGCGCCCAGTTTGGAAGGGTGACAGTGTTGAATATCGAGCCCCGGATCAGCTATGATATCACCGACCATCTGTATGCCGGTATCGGGGTGACCTATTTATTTTACAGGGATAAGCGTTATGCCCCGGCTATATCACTAAGTTATTATGGGGGCAGCATTTTCGGAGGTTATTACATCTGGCGGGATCTTTACGCTCATGTGGAATATGCTCCGCTTTATATTCCGGATTTCTATGATTATTTTATACCTCCTATACAGGGAATGGAAGACCAGCCGCCCTGGGCACATGATATATACCTGGGCGGGGGGTACAGGCAGTGGATCGGTGAAAAGATCTACGTGAACCTGATGATCCTTTTCAATATCAATGAGACGATTTATTCGCCGTACAGCAATCCTATCATCCGGATCGGATTCGGCGCAGGTCTCTAAACGAGGGCCAGCTTTTTGAGCAGCTCCAGCGAGAATACCCAGAATTTATCAACAGTGCTTATTTCCAGTCGTTCGGTAGGGGAGTGGACGCCACGCATTGTCGGTCCGTAACTGATCATATCCATCCCGGGGTATTTGTCGCCGATGAGGCCGCATTCCAGGCCGGCATGGATAGCCCTGACCACAGGTTTCTGCCCGAACATTTCTTCATAGGTACTTACACAAAGTTCCAGAACTTTGGAATTCGGATTAGGCGCCCAGCCGGGATACCCGTCGGACTGGCTGATGGAGGCTCCGGTCAGCTTAAACACCGAAGCGACCATGTTGCAGATATCTTCTTTGGCTGATTCGATGGAACTCCGCTGGCTGGTAGCGATCCTGATTTTGCCGTTCTGCATTTTTACAGAGGCTAGGTTGGTGGAGGTTTCCACAAAGTTCGGGATGTCCTGCGACCAGGCAATTACGCCATGCGGACAAGCATAGAGAGCATTCAGAAGATATTCCTGAGTCGATTTTGCCATGACGAACCCGGGTGTCTCGAATTCTTCGATCTCCAGGTTCAGATCGGGTTCTGATACCCTGAATTCGAACCGGACCTGTTCCAGGTAGCCGGCAGCGAATTCTGCCACCTGGTTTGTTTTGCCGGCCGGCACCAGGAAGATTCCGATGGCTTCGCGGGCTATAGCATTGCGGAGATTTCCACCGTCGAAGGAACAGAGCCTGATTCCGAACTTTTGAGCCGATTCCCAGAGGAAACGGTTGAGGATTTTATTGGCATTGCCCCTGTTGCGATGGATATCGTCGCCCGAATGTCCGCCCTGCAAACCGAATATTTTCATCCTCATGGTCTGGTATCCGGCAGGAATATCTTCTTTTATCAAATTCATTTCGATGACGGTATCTTTTCCTCCGGCACAACCGATGAAGAATTCTCCATCGTCCTCCGAGTCGAGGTTCAGCAGGATACGGCTTTTCAGGAGGTTTTCGTCCAGGCCGAACGCACCGGTCAGCCCGGTTTCTTCGTCGATGGTGAAAAGGCATTCCAGCGGGCCGTGTGCAATGTCTTTTGCTTCAAGCAGGGCCAGCATGGTGGCCACAGCTATTCCATTATCAGCGCCAAGGGTAGTGCCCCGCGCTTTCAGCCACCCATCTTCCACATAGGCCTGGATCGGATCTTTGTCGAAATCGTGGATGATGTCGGCATCTTTTTCACACACCATATCGACATGCCCCTGAAGGCATACCCAGGGTGCATTTTCATACCCGTGTGAACCCGGCTTGCGTATGACGACATTGCCAACTTCATCTTTGATCGTTTCCAGTTGGTGATTCTGACCAAAATCGATCAGGTACTGGATGATCTTCTCTTCTTTTTTTGAAGGGCGGGGAATCTTTAATACCTCGCCGAAAAAGTACCATAGCCTTTCGGGCTTCAAATGATAGATGTCACTCATTGTTTTGCATGTTGTTTTAATGCTGTAAAGTTAATATTTTCCTGATGCAATGAATATTGAAAATAAATGGTGAATTCCTTGACATATCTATTTCTTTTTCGTATATTTGTTTGGGTCATAGTCTTCATTATCAATTAAAAAAAACTCACCATGAAACAGTTCATCGCCTTTATTTTCGGGAGCATCTGCTTTCTGTTTTTTACCGTAAGTGTAAATAGTCAGTGGGCGTTTAATGGCACGCATATTTACAATACCAATGCAGGAAATGTGGGTATTGTCACCAACGCGCCGGGAACTCTGCTGGATGTTGCCAAAAGCATGACAGAACCGACCATCCGGGTTTATAACCTCGGAGGGAACGGCGGGGCGACATACCAGATGAAAGATGCGCTTTCAGGAGCCGACTGGAAGTTTAAAGCCACCAACCTGGGTGGTTTTAAAATCCGTGATCATGCGTTAAGTCTGGATGTTATGGTCATTGAGCAGAATTCTGCTGCAAATTGTATCTACATCCAGCAAGGGGGCAATGTAGGCATAGGTACGAACAGCCCTCTGGAAAAGCTGGATGTGAACGGTGCCGTAAGGATCGGTAACACGGCCAATTCCAATGCCGGAGCGATTAAGTGGGATGGGACCAATTTCCTGGGCTATAATGGGACCAGCTGGATTAACCTTGACTTTACATGGAATGATCCATGGATTCTGGCACCTAACGTCCCGGTAGGAAATCCGGAATTTTCCTCCGGTCCGCAACCCATGTCGCTTTCATTCGCATTTCCGGGGATTCCAAATCCAACGGCCAGGCTTTATTTGACTGATATGAGCGCTCCGGGAATATTTCCTCACCTGTTAACGATTGAGACCATCACCGCAGGGGCTGCCGCACTCAATGCGTCACAGCTTTTCCGCATTTCTGCCGGTATGAATCCTCCATTTAATGATTACAGCCTGGGGATCTTTGGTGGTGATGGCACATTTAAATTAACTTTCGGGTCGACGTTGTTACCTACAGCGCAAGGCGATAATTCAACGATGATCCGTTCTTATCCGGGCGGTATAATTGATTTTCCCAACCAAAGCAGGGTACGGGCTTACCAGCTGGATCCGAACGGGTTTGTCCAGGTTATACCGCCGAATATTTGGACTCCGGTCAACTTTACAAACGATGCGCCATTGATTGCGGGTTATGATGAGCAAAACGAATTCACCGTTGCACCTGCCGCAAATATGGCCGTTCCACCGGAAATGGCATATTTTACAGCGCTGACAGAAGGCTACTACCAGGTGAATGCGCGATGCGAATTCGCAGTGTATATGGCGCAGGTTATGCCGGGATCCTATATATCCATTGCAATCTACACCGGTCCGGTGCCTGGTGCAACTGGGCCCTATGCAATTGGGAATAACCTGGCGATCGCTACATTCGGCAATATGGGAGAACCTGTTCCGCTGGAATGGAATAATGCACCGAACGTTTCTGATGTGGTATATCTAATGCCCGGACAAATCATTTCAATCTGGGTTTATCATAATGCATTGAATCCGTTGAACCTGATCCAGGGTCCGGATAAATGTTATGTCTCCATACACAAAGTAAGCTGATCAGGCGGTAAGCTTTTTTAAAGAGGAGATAACCTTCTGCGGATCAGGCGATCCAAAGACGGTTTGGCCCGCCACCATCACCTGCGCTCCGGCTTTTACCAGCCGGGGCGCGTTTTCTAATGTCACCCCGCCATCGACCTCAATAATTGCAGTGGTATTTTTCAGGGCCATCATCTCCTTAAGCTTCTGTATCTTGTCGAGGGTGCCCTCAATAAAACTCTGTCCGCCGAATCCGGGATTGACCGACATAAGCATGACCAGGTCGACGTCAGGGATGATCTCTTCCAGCAGCGAGACCGGGGAGTGGGGATTGAGCACAACCCCTGCCAGGGCGCCGAGTTTTTTTATTGCTCCGACGGTCCGGTGCAGATGGGTGCAGGCTTCGTAGTGCACGCTGATCACCTCTGCCCCATGGTCCCTGAACTTCTCGATGTACCGGTCGGGATCGACGATCATCAGGTGGACATCGAGCGGCTTGCGCGCATGTTTCTGAATGTGGCGGAGGACAGGGAATCCGAAAGAGATATTCGGAACGAAAACACCATCCATCACATCAATATGGAACCAGTCGGCTTCACTTTGGTTCACCATCCCGATGTCGCGTTGCAGGTTGCCGAAATCGGCGCTCAGCATCGAAGGGGCGATCAATGGAAAAGTATTTTCAGAAAAGTTGATCATAAATAATAATGCTATCCCAGATAGGACTTGAGAATTTTGCTCCGTGACGTATGTTTCAGCCTTCGGATCGCTTTTTCCTTTATCTGGCGGACTCTTTCGCGCGTCAGGTCAAACTTTTCACCGATCTCTTCCAGCGTCATCGGGTGTTTGGAATTCAATCCGAAATAGAGCCTGACCACGTCAGCTTCGCGGGATGTCAGCGTGGAAATGGCCCTGTCGATCTCTTTCCGGAGCGATTCGACCATCAGCTCTTTTTCGGGAGTGTTGGTATCGTCGCCACGCAGCACGTCATACAGCGTATTTTCCTCGTCCTGGATCAGGGGCGCATCCATGGAGATATGGCGGCCTGAGTTGCGGATCGATTCTTTCACCTCGCTTTCCGGGATATCCAGCATTTCAGCGATCTCGACAGAATCGGGTTCGCGTTCGTTCTGCTGTTCCAGCCGGGCATAGGCTTTATTAATCTTGTTGATCGATCCGATCTTGTTGAGCGGCAGCCTCACAATCCTGGATTGTTCGGCCAATGCCTGCAGGATCGATTGCCGTATCCACCACACGGCATAGGAGATGAATTTAAATCCGCGGGTCTCATCGAACCGCTGGGCGGCTTTGATGAGACCGAGATTTCCTTCATTGATCAGGTCAGGAAGGCTAAGCCCCTGGTTCTGATACTGTTTTGAAACGGAAACGACGAAACGAAGATTGGCCTTGGTTAGTTTTTCCAGCGCGTCTTTATCACCGGCTTTAATGCGCCGGGCTAATTCAACTTCTTCTTCTGCCGTAATAAGTTCAACCCTCCCGATCTCCTGCAAATACTTGTCGAGTGATGCAGTTTCCCGGTTGGTAACTTGTTTGGTAATTTTTAACTGGCGCATAGTTCGGTTTATGGGAGTACAAAGCTAACGTAATTTGTACGATCCCCGCGCAGTTAAGTTTCAAAAAAATTACTGCTTCTGGGGCGGTTGCGGTATCAGCGCTTTTCTCGACAGTTTGAGCTTACCGGTGCTGTTATCTATGCCAATCAGCTTCACTTCCAGCATCTGCCCGACCTTCATGTACTGGTCGATGTCGGTTACCCGTTTCCAGTCAATTTCAGAAATATGCAACAGACCTTCTTTGCCCGGGAGGATTTCGACAAAAGCTCCGAAAGCGACAATGCTTTTCACTTTACCATTATAGATTTCACCGACTTCCGGGATGGCGACGATTTTCCTGATCCGCTCTTTGGCTGCCTCGATCGATTCTTTGTTACCGGAGAAGATATCGATGACCCCGACATCGCCCACCTCTTCGATGATGATGGTCGAACCGGTGTCTTTCTGGATCTCCTGGATGATCTTGCCGCCGGGTCCGATCACAGCGCCGATAAATTCCTTGGGAATGGTCATCTTCTCGATCCTGGGCACATGCGGTTTGTAATCCGGCCTTGGGCTGTCGATGGTTTTCAGCATTTCGCCAAGGATGTGATGGCGGCCGCGTTTAGCCTGCTCAAGGGCCTGCTCCATGATTTCATAGGACAGGCCTTCGATCTTGATATCCATCTGGCAGGCGGTGATCCCATCGACCGTACCCGTTACTTTGAAATCCATATCGCCCAGGTGGTCTTCATCGCCGAGGATATCCGATAATACGGCATACTTGCCGCTTTTCGGGTCGGTGATAAGGCCCATGGCGATTCCGGAGACCGGTTTGTGGATTTTCACGCCGGCATCCATAAGGGCCAGCGTTCCGCCGCAAACCGAAGCCATTGATGATGATCCGTTGGATTCCAGTATATCCGACACAATACGCACTGTGTACGGATTGATGTCGTCGGCCGGGATCATGGGTTTGATGGCTCGCATAGCCAGGTTGCCATGTCCGATCTCGCGACGGCTGGTTCCCCGGATAGGCTTTACTTCACCGGTTGAAAAGCCCGGGAAATTGTAATGCAGCATAAAGTCGCTTTTGCCTTCGACAACGGCGCCGTCAAGCACTTGTTCGTCGAGTTTTGTGCCGAGGGTAACGGTCACCAGGGCCTGGGTCTCTCCGCGGGTGAATATAGCGGAGCCGTGGGCCGCCGGCAGGTAATCCACCTCGCACCAGATTGGGCGGATGTCTTCCAGTCCTCTGCCATCGAGCCTGATCCGGTCGTCGAGAATGCAATTCCTGACGGCATTCCGTTCTTCCTCCTCAAAATAGCGGCTGATCATCGGTTCAAGTTCTTCCCGTTTCTCTTCGGGTATTGTTCCGATAAATGCTTCTTTTACAGCAGAAAATGCATCATGCCGCTGATGTTTGTTGTTCATCCCCTGGCGGGCGATATCATAGAATTTGGGATAAGCATATTCATGAATAGCTGTCTCCAGTTCTTTATCCTCAACGGGTTCGGGCACCGGCATTTTTTCCCTGGCTGCTTCGACCATTTCCGCCAGTTCAATTTGAGCCTGGCATTGCTGTTTGATGGCTTCATGGGCGAATTTAATGGCATTGAGCATGACGGCTTCCGAGACTTCTTTCATCTGGCCTTCTACCATCACTACATTATCCATGGTAGCAGCGACGATAAGGTCGAGGTCGGCTTCTTCCATCCGTGCGATAGGAGGGTTGATCTCAAATTCACCGTTAATGCGGGCAACGCGGGCTTCCGAGATTGGTCCCAGGAAGGGGATATTGGAAACCATAATGGCGCTGGAGGCGGCCAGTGCAACGAGGGTGTCGGGCAGGTTCTTCTTATCGCCGGAGATCAGCATAACCTGCACCTGGATCTCATTGTAGAAATTATCGGGGAACAGGGGCCTGAGCGCGCGGTCGACCAGGCGGGAGATCAGTATTTCATATTCAGATGGACGGGCTTCTCTTTTGAAGAAACCGCCGGGGAATTTTCCTGTGGCAGAGTATTTCTCTTTGTATTCTACGGTGAGCGGGAAAAAATCCGCATTTTCCATAGGTTCGGGTGCAACAAGGACTGTAGCCAGGAGCATGGTGTCTTCCATTTTTACGACAACAGCACCTGCAGCTTGTTTGGCCAGACGGCCGGTTTCGATGGAGACCTCACGTCCGTCTCCCAGTTTGAATTTTTTAACGATTGCTTGTGACATTTTTCTCTTCTTTTTTTCCGATTGATAAATACAAAAAAAGGCAATGCTGAGATTGCCTTTTTGGTCTATATTATTGACAATAATATTTACTTTCTGATGCCGAGACTTTTGACGATGGCCCGGTACCTGTCGATTTCCACATCTTTCAGGTAATCGAGCAGGCTGCGGCGTTTACCAACGAGCGTTACCAGTGATTTACGGGTGACATTGTCTTTCTTGTTCTGTTTCAGGTGCTCGGTCAGGTAATTGATCCGGTGCGTGAACATTGCGATCTGGCCTTCCGGTGAACCCGTATCCGTTTCCGATTTCCCGTGAGTTGCAAAAAACTCTTTTTTCTTTTCTGACGAGAGATACATATCTATCCTGGTATTAATTTTTTAATTTGAGCGTGCAAAGATAGGAAAATAATTTAGTTAGACAACTGCAGGGGGATATTTTTTTAGTTGTTTTAAAGAAACATTACCCAGGAACCAGACATTCTCTAAAAGTTCCATTTCAGCCGGGTATAGCAAAGGGATCCGAAATCGCCGAATTCTGTCATATCCTTCCCCCAGAAGACCTGACCTATAATGAAAAAAGTGACGTTATTCGACAGGGAGATGTCGACCGATGGACCGGCAAATCCCGATTTATCGTTCGGATTGTAAATTGCTGAGATATCGGCCCGGATCAGTGGGGTAACAGGGTATCCTATGCCGGCATAAACGGAATGTTTCGCCAGCGTGAACTTTTTGGCCGAGATATCGGCATAAAGGGCAAGTGCATTGCCATAACCCGCAGGTCCGGTCGTCCCGTCGCTGTTAAACAGATATGAAGCATTGATGAACAGCGAATTCCTGAAAGTGTAATTCGCGCTGACTGAACCGACTAAAATTCCGCTGGTGTCTTCCAGGCTTTCCCGGGGATGGAAATAGCTGATTTCACCGGTAAAACCAGCTCCTTTAATATCGCCCGACCATCCGGCCCCTGCGACGATATCCGTTGTCATGACTCCTGCAAAGGCCTGGAAATCATAGTTCCACCTGTTGAACCGGTACATGATGGCGGATGTGATATCTTGCTCATCATCCATTTTAAAACCGAACTGAACGGAAGAAGTTTCATTCATAAAATACTCCAGCAGGATCGCATCGCACCCGGGCCTTTCAATATAATCGAAATCAAAATAGTTGAAGGTGTTGAAAATATCATTCGGCGTCCAGACCATATTGATGGCCCAGTTGATACGCTGCCGTCCGATCGTCGCTTCAAACTTGCCTTTCCTGATTTTTATATTGGCCCGGTCGATATTCGAATAAAAATAGTACGAGGTGTCGCTGACCCACAGCCGGGTCAGATCGAAGAACCCATCTTCGGTAACCGACATCTTAGCATAATAGGGATAAAAGGTCTGGACCATCTGACCGACATTGAGACTGTTCCTGGCTCCTGCATGGAAAGAGATTGTGTTCCCGGGATTCCATCGAAAATCGAACCGGTTCCCGATCACCGTCATCGATTGCCAACGGTCGGATTCAGGCGGTATCCAGAAACTTTGCAACGATTGCAGGTGCCCGTTCAGCCGCCAGTTCCTTTCACTTTGCTGCGATGAAACATTGACTGTTAATGATATGAAGACCAGGACGGGCCATAATCTTAACCATCCGTGAAGATTCGTTGCATCCGTTTTTATTTGCGTTCCACTAACCGAACACGGATGACACTGATTTTGACGGATTTTCACCGATTCTTCAATTGCGAATTTCATCTTTTGCAACTTTTCCATCTTCAATGGTTACAATTCTCCTTGCCCTTTCCATAACCCTGGAATCGTGGGTAGAGAACAAAAAAGTGGTTTTGTACTGCCGGTTCATTTTTTCCATGATATCCAGCAGTTCCGCCGTGCTTTTACTGTCGAGGTTGGCGGTGGGTTCATCGGCCAGGATAAACCGGGGTTTTGAAGCGAGAGCCCTGGCCACCGAAACGCGTTGCTGCTGGCCACCCGAAAGGTCGCCGGGCCGGTTGTGGATTTTGTCGGCCAGACCTACCGCTTCGAGCAGCTCCACGGCCCTTTGTTCGCGTTCTTTCCTGCCGACTCCCTGCAGCTGCAGGATAAATTCCACATTCTCGCGGGCGGTCAGTACCGGGATAAGGTTGAACGACTGGAAGACGAAACCGATGTTGTGCAACCGGAAATCGATAAGTTTTCGTGAAGACAGACCGGTAATGTTGGTGCCGTTGATATGCACCTCTCCGCTGGTCGGATTGTCGAGCCCACCCAGCATGTTCAGCAGCGTCGTTTTTCCCGATCCCGACGGCCCGACTATCGCTGTAAATTCAGCTTCATGAAACTCCAGCGTGATCCCGTTTAAAGCATTGACAGGGATTTTGGTTTCATCGTAAACCTTTTGCAGATTGATTGTTCTGATCGTTGTCATTTTGCGGGTTGTAAGGTTGTTAAGGGTTGTAAGTTTAACATATCACTTGTTCATAATTTCAAAATATCACAATATCAAGAATCCTTTCATGCGTCTTCACGGATGGCGGATGCGGGATTCAGCTTCAGCGCTTTCCGTGCAGGGTATATCGAAGAGATAATCGCTGTAATGATCACCATTATCGTCATTCCGACATAAAAATCAAGATAAAGTGAAGGATAGACCAGGGCACTGTAGCCCAGCGACTCATATCCTTCAGTCCATGCAGAGAAATTGATGCCGCTCATTCCTGTGAAGTGTATTGTAACGGCACTGATGATAATACCAAAGAATGTACCCACGAGCGAAAGGTAAATCGTTTCGGTCATGATCATGAGGAAGATTTTTCTCCTGTTCATTCCCACTGCCATAAGCATTCCGAGTTCCCGGGTCCTTTCCAGCACGGCCATGGTCATGGTATTGATGATTCCGAAAGCCATGGCGATGAGTATGATGATCAGCAGGAAGTACCCGAACTGATCCATCATTGCTGACATGGCAACGAGCAACGGTTCGATTTCTTTCCATGACATCACGCTGAGACCTGGCAGCTTTTGCTTGACTGCGTCCGACACGGGATCGGTCAATTCTGATTCATCGAGGAGGATTGTGAATTCGCTTACCTTTCCGGTGTCAAATCCGGTGAGTTCTGCCAGGTCTTCCTTTTTCACAAAGATGTTGGGTTCATCGAACAGGTTATTGGCAGTTTTATAAATTCCGGTGACCCTGAAGAGGCCATAGGCAATCTCACCCGACGTATGCTGGATCGTAACGATGATCTTGGAATGGAGTTTTGCTTTCAGTTTCTCACAAAGTTTTTTGCTGATAACGACGGGAGCGCTGTTGCTTTTGGTTTCAAAATAGTCGCCTTCAATTATGTATTTGTGTATCTGGGTTACCGTATTTTCCTGTTCGGGATCAATTCCGTTTATTGTCACACCGGCAGCCGTGGCTGCAGTGCTGGCCATAGCCATGGCCTTGATCTTGCCGGATACTGCCTTTACGCCGCTGATGGCTTTTAACTCCCGTGCTATTGCATTGGCCGAATCAATGGAATAGGATAATGAGGGTTCCTGAAGATAATCAGGATGATGCACCTGGATATGTGAAATCTCGTTATGGATTGACGCGTCGATCTTTTGCTCCACCATGCCATTGGAAATAGCCATCATCAGCAGCGTGCCGAACAAGCCAAGGCATACCGCAAGTATGACTACCAGGCTTCTGAGCTTATTTCTCCAGATATTGCGCCATGCGATGAAAATTATCATAATGACAAATATTAAAAGTTATGTTCAGATTTGATTTTATCTTCCTTTAATGGCATTGATTATTTTGAACCGGTTGATAACCACGAGCGGATACAACAGCGTCAGCATGGAAATTATCATTACCACCATCGACTGGTTGATAATGAATCCGGGTTCGAGCAGGAAAGGCATGACCGGATCCATGTTGTATTCTGCCATGGCATCGGCGGCCTCGCCTTTAAGCGGTAGCGGATTCAGATGGAAATAGTAAATTACCGGCAGACTGAGAATAACACCGGATAGTATGCCAATGAAGCTGATGATCAAGGTTTCAATGACAATAATGATAGATAGTTTGTATCGCCGCATCCCTACTGCGGTCATGATGCCGAATTCACGTTTGCGTTCCATAGTGGTCATCAGAATGGTGCCCAGTATGCCAAATCCTACGACAAGATAAAGGATACCGAGCATAAACAGACCGCTGACGTTATCCCCCTCGAAACTCTGCACCAGTTCCGTGAGCAAATCTTTCCAGGGCATGACCTCCAGGTTTTGGGGCCCTAAAGCCGCAAGGTCGTTCCGGGTCCTGTCGAGATCTTCCGGATCATTGAGTATGAAAGAGATCGATGTCAGGCGTCCTGGCGCAGAATAGATCTCCTGAGCCAGGGAGAGAGGGACATATGTTAACAGGTTATTCATATCGGGCTGAGTGAATTTGACGATGCCACCAATCGGCAATGCGGCAGCAGCAGTCACACCGTGGTAACCTTGCCCGAGAATGACAACCGTATCTCCAACGGTCAGTTTCAGGTAATTGGCAAGGCCTTCGGTCAGGATGATAAATTTATCGTCAGTAGTGAAGTATTTACCGGCGATGATCTTTTTCTGTAGGCCCGATACCAAATCTTCCACATCGGGATCGACTCCGGTAAGGGCAGCACCTTTGGTCTGATTCCCGGAAGAAAGCAGCGCAAACGATTCGAGCTTCGGTACAATATAAGTCACATTGGGATGGCTCCTGTACTTCTGTTCGAGGTTGCTGCTGGTTTCGAAGGAATTGTCGAGGGTTTTATCCTCCCAGTATCCTTCCTGGTGAACCTGGATATATCCCGTTGTGCTTTTAATGGTACTTTCGATCATTTTATTCCAGGTGCCCAGATGCATCGAACGTACGATCAGCGCAAGGAGCAAAGCGAATAATACCGATGCAATTGTGAGCAGGGTCCTGCGTTTGTTGCGCCACAGGTTTCTCCATGCTATCTTAAAATATTCTTTCATCTTATTTTATATTCTTCATATTTTGCTGAGAAAAGAAACTTTCATCGATAGGTTTGTCGAAAACGATATCGATCGTCTCAAGAATGGTCTGGTTACCCGGTTTATCGACAGGAACCATGACCATTCTTGAAGGAAGGGTTCGGTCGCCCATTTTTTTAATATTGGAAGATGTCATGGTATTGACCAGGACCAGGTCTTCATCATAATATTCCCCTTTTAACTCATAATAATCATTCTTGGATATCCATAGTTTGATTTTGCCCCAGACCACCGCGGCTTCCGGTTTGGGGATTAGCTCAATGATATGGCAATCAAATCTTTCGATCATTTCTGATCCAACGATAGTATGTGTAAAATCATCGATGATCGAGTTCATCCTGACCAGGTCGTCGTTCGTGAAATCGGAACCCATCCACGATTGCCCCATCATCGAAGGGGGGAGCTTGATCATCCGGTTGATGCCGGGCATCCAGTTCCACATATCCTGTTCCCGTTTCATAAATACCTGCCCCCGGTCTTTCACCGGTTCAGTGATGTAGATCAGGTAATAATCGGTCCCTTTCGACCAGGATTTCATAGCGACCTCCCTCGACCAGTCGGGCCGTACGATGGTCATTTTCATGGTACCCTGGCTGGTCTGGCCGTTGGCTTTGTCGTGCGCTTTTTTAACGATTTCGCGTGCGGTGAGATCCTGGGCAATGGAAGGAAAGGCCGAGAGGAGAGTACATAAGATCGTCAGGATTGAATAGAGCCGGTGGAAAGACTGTTTCATAAAAGTAGGTGTTTAAATTTTAATTCTTAATTCTTAATTCTTAATTCTTAAATTTTAATGTATTGTATTGGGATGATTATTTAAAACGATTGATGATAAGGGATTTCATTTTATCAAGGGGAAAATTTTCGGGGGACATGACATAGTTCAGGAAGATGCCGTCGATCAGGCTGTCGAAAAATACTGCTTCCAGTTGGGGATCATTAACACCTTTACGTTCAAAGTACCCTTCAACGATTTGTTGAAGAGGGGGCAGAAAGTGGAGGTATTTGGCTTTGACCAGCTTATAAACAGGCGGTTGCATCATGGTCGAAAAATACAGTTTCCAATAGTCCAGATTTTCCTGCAAAATGCGAAAATTCCCGTTAATAAAGAGCTCAAATTCTTCGGACGTTAAAAAACCATCATGGTCGGGGTCGAGATGTTCGGTGAGTTCCCGGATCCCCTTACCGATAACGGCGAGGATAAGGTCTTCCTTGCTTTCGAAATAATTGTACATCAGCCCTTTGGATATCCCTGCTTTCTCTGCAATTTTGCTGATGGAGGTGGGATAGTATCCTTCATTGGCGAACAACTCGAGCGCTGTTGCCAGGATCAGGGCCGTTTTCTGTTCCCTGATTTCTTCGAATTGAGATTCTGTTCGAGGCATACTGTTTTATGATTGAACGGTCGGTCAAAAATAAAATGTTTTTTTGCTGACGCAAGAAAAAATTAATTTAATTTACCAAAGGTAATTTGTGGTTAATAAAAAGTTAAACTGGACCAATCGATGGTTTACTGGCGGTCAGTTTTTGCGAACAGCTTGTTCAATGCGTACCGGAGTGCATCGGGATTTTGTGTTCCCAGCATGAACCGTTTTCCGTTCTTAAGGTCGAACTGGGCGCCCATATTTCCTTTTACATTGTAAGCGGTCCCTTTCAAGCCATAACGGACTCCCCATCCGCCGAACTCCATTACCGGGTTGTACTTTTTTACTTCATAAGTTTTTACATCTTCCGGTTTGATCAGTTTCGGTTTTCGTTGAAACGGTTTGAACCGGTATTTGACCCCTTGTTCGTCGATAACCGTTTCAAGGATCATAAAGCGGAACAAAAGCAACGCCCCTAACGGGAAGAGTCCGAGGAGGATTACCACGAAATCGGGCGCGGGGTTATCGCCAAAAGGAATACCCATAAAGATCTGCTGAACGAGCTGCCAGATCCAGAATCCGCTTAATAACAGTATGATCAGCCATATCCACCATTGGTTAAAACGCTGAATTTCTTTGTATAACACTCTACTCATCGAAATCTGAAATTATTGTTGATGAAAAATCTTTCCCGGAAGGGCTTTGGAACAATTGCAGGTCGAAATACTTTATACCGGCCAGGATGTGATCGAAAATATCGGATTGAATGGCTTCGTATTTTTCCCAGTTCTGTTCTTTGCTAAAGGCATAGATTTCAAGCGGCAGACCTGTTTCGGTAGGCTGCAGCTGACGTACCATCAACGACTCTTCCTGGTGAAGGTAGGGGTTATTCTGAAGGTAAGCCGTCAGGTAGGCCCTGAATACCCCGATATTGGTTTGCCGGACGCCGTTGACCAGCACCTCCGGATCGATACCTTTATCTATATTGTATTGATTCAGTCTGGCTTCGGTTTGGGTGATATAGTCGCTGACATATTCATATTTTGAGAATCGCTCCAGCATTTCCGGCGTGCAGAATTTAATGCTGTTCAGGTCGATCAGGATATGCCGGCGGAGGCGCCGCACTCCCGATTCCTGCATGCCCCGCCAGTTTTTATAGGAATCGCTGACCAGGAAATAGGTTGGGATGGTAGTGATTGTTTTGTCCCAGTTCTGGACTTTCACGGTTGTAATGGCGATATCGGTCACGATCCCGTCGGCATTATATTTCGGCATTTCAATCCAGTCGCCGATGCGGAGCATGTCATTTGTCGCCAGCTGGATTCCGCCTGCAAAACCGAGGATAGGATCTTTGAAAACCAGGAGCAGAACGGCTGAGAAAGCACCCAGGCCGGCAATCCATCCGAATCCTTTTGAGCGGAGAAAAAGGATGGTGATGATCACAATGGCATAGACGACATATAAGAAAATCTTTCCAACCTGGATAAATCCTTTGATCGGTCTTGTCTTTGATATTTCGTACGAGTTATAGATATCGTGGGCGGCTTCCAGCACCGATGATCCGACGATAACGCAGACCGTCGCCATATAAACATTGATCAGTGTGAGCACCACCACCATCGTGTTCGGGTAGTCGGGGATCACGTATGGTGTGGCCCGGTGGATGATCAGTGCCGGAATGAGGTAAGCCAGGCGCTTGAAAACCTTCCGGTTTACAAAAGCGTCATCCCAGTTGGATGTCGACCGGGAAGCCAGCCGGTGGATCCATCTGACCAGGATTATTTTGGCAATATAGAAAATGATCAGGGCGAAGGCGATGATCAGCAGGAAGCCGGAATAGTCTGCAATGATCTTGGCCGGGTTCTCCGACATACCCGAATCAATCAGCCAGTCTTTTAAATACCGGGTTATCGATTCGAATATATCTTTATTGATTTCGATTTCCTTCATTGCACGTAAAGTGGTTTATTTGGAAAGATTCCGGATGGCGTTCAGGTATTTGTTCCGGATGGTTTCCAGTTTCTCGGGTGTACACTGGTCGTCATAGATCCGGATGATATCGATCAGCCCTGTTTTCCGGAAGATTGTTCCCAATGCCGCATCAAACTTCGGATCGGTGAGATTGTTCTTGATGTCAAGGGTGATCTTTTCGAACTGGGGAAACCGTAATTGTACCGGAATCGTGAAATATTGCATATTTTCATCTTCCACATCTTTAAAAACATAATCGGAAAGCACTTCGACCAGGAAATACTTTTTAACTTTAATAATACCGGTAAATGGCTCGATTTTGCGGTTGCTCATAAATTCAATTCCCTCCTCTCCGAAAGCTCTCAGGATGGGTGGAAAGTCATCATACGTTTCAATATCCTTAAACCGGATACAGGGGTTAAGCATATTGAACAGAGTAACCAGACCCGGGGTACCATCAAAGGTAAACTTACCTTCATTTTTAATTTTTTGAATAGCCCGGATGATCTTTTCTTCGGTATATTTCGATCGTGTAATGGCAAAAAGGGAATTGGGTTTGATATGATCCGGAACGGTGGTTCCGTGATAACCCGGAAATGGAAGGAAGAGCTCCAGTACCAGTTCTTTATACCCGACCGGTCCTAGCATTTCTTTTTTCTCGATGGTGCCGATCGTTTCAAGGAATATTCTCTGATTCATAATGTGCAGTTTAAGATTCTGTTCTTTAGGAGCAAGTATAGATCATTTTTGATTGTGAATAAACTAACAGGATGATTTTACCGCTCAAACAATGACTTTTATTTTTCCGGGCAAAATCCTGACAAATATCTCTTTGCCCATTTTCACCGCTTCCCCGTCGATATTGACCCTTTTTCCTCTTTTACGAATAATAAAAATTTCTTTTGTTTTGAACGATTCGATATAGGCTGACTGGTCTATTTTTCCGGTGAATAGCAATCCGATGATCCTCGGGAGTTCGCCGACAGGGAACTTTTTAACGATGACCACATCGAGGAGCCCGTCGTCGGCTCTGGCAGCGGGTGCTATTACCGTATTGTATCCGAACTGGTTGGAATTGGCGATAGACAGCAGCAAAGCCCTGCGTTTGATGACCATATCGTTGAATATCAACGTAAATTCCCGTGCTCTGTATCTGAAGAATTCCATGGCGATCACTCTGAAGTAGCCAAAAAAGCCTCTTTTTTTGACTTTCCGGTACTTATTGGCTACGCGGGCGTCGAATCCCAGGCCAGCGATGCTGGCAAACGGATAACCGTTGATGGTAGCCAGGTCAATCGTACGCGTATTGAGCTTGTTGATGAGCTGGATGGCTTTTTCGGGTTCCAGGGGGAGTTCCAGGTGGCGAGCCAGTCCATTGCCCGATCCTCCCGGGATGATGCCGAGAATAACATCCGATTGATCGATGCCCTGGATGACTTCATTGATCGTACCATCTCCGCCAACGGCAACCACGATGTCGTATTTGTCTTTGACAGCAGCGGAGGCAAGCCTCATGGCGTCTTTCGGGCTCCCGGTCTCCCGTATGGTGAAGTCGTATTTATCAAGGTCAAGATTCTGCCTGACCTGATCCTCGAAGCGGGCCAGCTTTCTCGGGCCCGAAACAGGATTATGAATAAAACAGATCCGGCGTTTTTCCATCTAAAGTCAATCCTTGAAAATACCATGCAAAGGTACACATTTGGTTGACCCGGCGTATTGTCCATTGTCCATTGTCCATTGTCCATGTTTTTCCCAATTCACTTTTCACTATTTACTATTCCCACACTCCATCAATTGTTTCATTGCAATAACTGCAACGGTTTTGGGTCATGTTATTTTGGAGGATGACATATCCTTTCCTTTCCAAAAGGAGCTTTTTGCAATGCGGGCATGAGGTATTTTCTGCCTTTGTGCCCGGCACATTGCCGATGTAGGAATACTTAATTCCGGCATTGAGGGCTATCTGCCGCGCTTTCTCAAGGGTGGCCACCGGTGATTCGGGGAGGTAGGTGAGTTTGTGCATGGGGTAGAACCTGCTGAAATGGAGCGGAAACATGTGGAGTTCGTTTTCAACAAGCCAGTCGCACATCCTTTTGATCATATCCATATCGTCGGTCCAGGTTGGAACGACCAGGTTGGTAATTTCAAGCCAGACACCTTCATCCTTAAGAATTTTCAGGGTATCGAGCACGGGTTGCAGCGTGCCGGCATTCAGCATTTCGTAGATCTCGTCGCTAAAGCTTTTCAGGTCGATATTGGCTGCATCGATCACTTTGCAAAGGCGCCGCAAAGGGTCGGGGTTGATATAGCCTGCAGAGATCAACAGGTTTTTAATTCCTTCCTGGCGGGCAAGGGTCGACGTATCAAGGGTATATTCATAGAAAGCGACGGGATCGGAGTAGGTATAGGCGATGGAACGGCACCCCGCCTTCCTGGCTTCCGCGACAACAGCCTCGGGCATGAGGTCATAATTGCGGGTGTCTTTCGGGCTGGACTGCGAAATCTCCCAGTTCTGGCAGTTCAGGCAGGCCAGGTTGCAACCGGCGGTAGCGATGGAATAGGCTTTCGTCCCCGGCAGATAATGGAGCAAAGGTTTTTTTTCGACCGGGTCGATGTGGACGGCGCACGGATTGCCATAGCTGATGGAGTAAAGGACCCCGTTGTAATTCACATTGGTCCGGCAGTCGCCAGCCTTACCCGGCTCTATTTCACATTTTTGCGGGCACAGTTTGCATTTGATCCCTTTGGGGGTATCCACGAAGTACAGAGCCGGCGTACTCCATTTCCACGGAGTGTCCTGAGGCAAAGCACCATTTTCTGCTAAATGTGACAAACTATCATTGCCGAAGGAGCTGCCGGCCAGCGCATTCAACCCTGAGGCGGCCATGCAAAAACCGCATCCGCCAAAGAAAGAGGCCTTGATAAATTCCCTTTTGGATATGTTTTTTGATGCCGTCATCTCATCTGGAAAAATGAAGTCATAAAGTTAGGCAAAGTTTGCAAATGACTGCTAAAGGGTATCTTTATGTTACATTTGCAGTCGATGGATCCGTATAAAAGTGATTTTATTATTTCCAAACATCTTAATACCCCGGAATGATTTATGAGAGATGAAAAATCGAACCAGGCCAGTAAAAATTTAACGGAAAACAACCTGTTTGTTTATATCTGCCTGGCCATTGCCGTTATTGTTGTTCTAATTGCCAGGCTGCATTTGCTTTCTTTTCCTCTTGAGCGGGATGAAGGGGAATATGCCTATTTCGGAAAGCTCATCCTTGACGGGCATGCCCCCTATACCCTGGCCTACAACATGAAGCTTCCCGGGACCTATTACATGTATGCCCTGCTGATGGGCATATTCGGGGAATCCATCGTCGGGATTCACCATGGATTGACTTTAATCGTCACGGCATCCATGTTCCTGGTGTTTCTGATCGCCAGGACTTTTTTATCAAAAATAGGGGCGGTAATGGCCACCGCCGTCTTCGGAATTATAGGAACATCTTATACTTTGCTGGCCCAGGCGGCACATGCCACTCATTTTGTCGTTTTTTTCGCTTTGATCGGTTTTTATTTTTTGATCCATCATTATAAAAACAATAAGAGAGGATGGGCAGCGTACTTCCTGGCAGGGTTATTCTTTTCCTTTGCTTTTATCTGCAAGCAATCGGGATTGTTTTTCGCCCTCTTCGGAGCAACCGTTGTTTTTGTTATGGAATATGGAAATATTTCAAAAGCCGGGATGGTGAAGCACCTGGCCCTTTTTGCAGCCGGATTTGCCGCCCTGCTGCTGTTAATGATCCTGTATTTTGCCTTGTTTGCCGACTTCGACAGGTTCTGGTTCTGGACGGTGAAGTATTTGTCGAAATATAATACACAGGTCCCTTTTTCGGAGGCATGGGTCATGCTGAAAAAGGGCGTGCGGAATCTTACGGCAGATTACACCTCAGCCGGATATATTGTACTGTGGATCACATCCCTGATCGGCCTGGTGACTGTTTTTATCCGGAAGACAACCATGAAGACCCGGATCCTCCTGATCTCCTTTTTTGTGTTTTCATTCCTGACTGTGGTGCCCGGGTTGTATTTCAGAAGGCATTATTTTATCACTCTTTTACCGGCAGCCGGTTTTCTGGTGGCTTTTTTGTTTGATTATTTTAATGATATCATTATCAATAAATTAAAGAAACCTGCATTGACCATCATACCTTTATTGATATTCCTGATCGTAGCAGGCAGCGGTGTGCTGGCCAATAAAGAATATTTGTTTACCCGCGATCCCAGGGTTTCATGTAAGCAGGTTTACGGTTCAAATCCTTTTGTGGAATCTGTTGAAATAGCCGAATTCATCAAGCGAAATACTGCCCCGGACGACAAAATCGCCATACTGGGCTCAGAGCCGCAAATCCCTTTTTACGCAGACCGGTATTCGGCAACGGGGTATATTTACACCTACAATCTTGTCGAGCTGCATTCATATGCGCTGAACATGCAAAAGGAGATGATCCGGGAGATTGAATTGAATAAACCAAAACTGATCATCTTTGTCAATGTGGCCACATCGTGGCTGGCCCGGCCGGAATCTGAGAAATATATATTTAAATGGGCCAATGAATACCTGGCCAGGAACTACAAACGAGTGGGGCTTATGGATGTATATCCAAACCGCGCATCTTCATTAAAAGTCGGAGATCAGCTCAATAATTACAAACCCCAGTCGGGCGAACTGATTTATGTATATGAAAGGAATCCCTGAGGCCAGGTGAAGTAATACTGTTGTAAACGGGTTTAAGCCTGGGCGTCCTGCATAGCCCAGATCTTCTTACGTTTCCTTTCATTTTCATCCAGGATGATTTTTCTCAGGCGGATCGATTTGGGCGTAACTTCCACATATTCATCATTCCGGATATATTCCATCGCTTCTTCCAGTGAAAAACGGATAGCGGGGGAGATGTTTGTCTTGTCGTCGGCGCTGGAAGCTCTCATATTACTGAGTTTCTTGGTCTTGCATACGTTGATGACCAGGTCGTTGGGATGGATATGTTCCCCGATGACCTGACCGGTATAGACGGGGTCGTTGGGTTCGACGAAGAACGAACCACGGTCCTGCAGCTTATCGATGGCATAAGCAATAGCCAGTCCGGTTTCCATAGCGATCAGCGCTCCGTTGCGCTTAACGGCCAGGTCGCCTTTCCAGGGCTCGTAACCCTTAAAACGGTGGGCGATGATGGCTTCTCCTTCGGTACTGGTAAGGATGGTATTGCGCAGCCCGATGATCGACCTTGCCGGGATATTGAATTCCAGCACGATACGGTCGCCTTTGGTTTCGATGTGTAATATCTCGCCTTTTCTTCCGGTCACGACATCGATGACTTTCCCGGAGAATGCTTCCGGGACATGCACCGTAAGGTACTCGATCGGTTCATGTTTTACCCCGTCGACTTCTTTCAGGATCACCTGGGGCTGGCCGAGCTGGAACTCGAAACCCTCGCGGCGCATGGTTTCCACCAGGATGGAGAGGTGCAGGATGCCCCGGCCGAAAACCATGTAGGAATCGGGTGAGCCGGTTTCTTCGACCCGGAGAGCCAGGTTTTTCTCGATTTCGCGGAACAGGCGGTCGCGCAGGTGGCGGGAGGTGA
>ENA-UOWO01001016-UOWO01001016.1-activated-sludge-metagenome-genome-assembly--contig:-NODE-1016-length-38620-cov-12.182056_pt1 | contig 38620 bp, 30 predicted proteins | sample MGYA00238148_ERZ761564 | MGnify/ENA primary metagenome ERZ761564 (study PRJEB28885, sample SAMN05720194) | activated sludge metagenome | isolation source: Anaerobic digester | place: USA... | reverse complement strand
GTACGGTGGTGTGAGAGGACAGTGAGGGTACTTATCCCTCACTTCCTACTCGATTATACCTTTAACTTTTCTCCTTCACTTTTAGCAATAACAACCGCGCAGCAAGTGTCGCCCCACACATTGACGGTGGTGCGGAACATGTCGAGTATCCGGTCGACGGCCAGGATCAACCCGATTCCCTCAAGTGGCAGACCGGCAGCTGATAATATGATCGACATCATCACCAGCCCTGCCATGGGCACACCGGCTGCACCAATGGCAGCCAGCAGCGAAGTAGCAACGACAATAACCTGTTGTCCGAAGCTGAGCGGGATGCCGTAAGCCTGGGCGATGAAGATGACCGCAACACATTCGTAAAGTGCAGTTCCGTTCATATTTATGGTTGCCCCCAATGGAAGAGTGAAACTCGTGATTTTATTGGACACCCCGGCATTCACTTCAATCGATTCCATTGTCAGTGGAAGTGTGGCATTTGAGGAAGATGTTGAGAAAGCAGTGAACAGAGCCGTTTTTACGGCATTGAAATGCCGGAGAGGGTTAATACGGCCGATAAATCGGATGATCAACGGCATAAATACAACGGCATGAATGAATAACCCCAATAAAACAACTACCATATATATTCCGAGGCTTTCAAAAAGCGCTGCGACATCTTTGTGCGGGGCGATCTTTTCTGCAACCAGCCCGAAAATTCCCAGAGGGGTGAATTTAATAATGAAAAAAGTGATCTTCATCATCACTTCAAACACGGCATTGAAAAAGTCGGTAAGCTGTTTTCTTGGTTTTTCGGATACTTTGATGATAAAAAATCCAAAAAGCAGGGCGAACAGGATTACCGAAAGCAATTGCCGGTTGACCGACATGACGGCGAAGACATTTTCCGGTACGATATCGATCAGGATTTGCCCTAATGAACCGGAGGCTGCAGGGATCTCCGCTTTTTCGATCAGGTTAAGGTCGGCGCCGACACCCGGCTGAAAGAAATTAACCAGCACAAGCCCGGTTAAGATAGCTATCACTGTTGTGATGACATAAAACAGCATTGTCTTTAATCCAATCCGGCCCAGGTTCTGGGCGTCGCCTATGTTAGCCACTCCGCAGATCATCGAGCTGATTACCAGCGGCATAATGATCATTTGCAGGGCCCTGAGAAAGATCGTTCCCATCCAGCTGACATATTTTACGTATTCGGAAAAATATATTCCGAAGAGGACTGCCAATGCCAGTGCGATCAGGATTTGCCAGTGAAGGGCAGGGAGCTTTATTTTCAACGACATAAAGGAGTTGTTCTTTGAGGGATTAAATGTACAAAAAGAATGGGATTTGTAATTTGAGATGGAGTCTCGATACATTGAGACTCCATCTGGGCAATCGAGATGGAGTCTCGAATTTGAGATGGAGTCTCATCAGAACATCCCTATCGCAGCACCTCAAACTTCTTCATCTTCCCCTCCAGCGCTTTGCAAACCATGTCGAGCTGCTCAATCTGCTGAAGGTTAAAGGTGATGGTTACCAGCACATGGCCTACCGGAACCGTAGTGATCGAACGCTCATGGCTGATTTCATTAATATTGGCAAACAGGTTTTCCAGAATGGTAATCACCGATTTCAATTCGCCGGGCATATCCGGGATCAAAACGGCGATCCGCGCTCTGAGGCCTTCAGCCATCATCCCCTTCTCAAGGATCTGCTCAAGCAAACCCATGTTGATGTTTCCCCCGCTGATGACAGTCACGACCTGACGGTTCTTGAAATCCAGTTTCTTATGAAGGACAGCAGCCATTGAGGCTACCCCTGCCGGCTCAGCCAGCAGTTTCGCCCTTTGCAGGAGCAGATAAGCCGCGTGGGCGATCTCCGCGTCTGAAACCGTCACAATCTCGTCTACAAATTGTTTCGCTGCTGCAAAAGTAAGCTCACCAGGCGTTTTCACCGCAATACCGTCGGCAATGGTCGACATGCTGGTTAGTCGGGTTAATTTTCCATCCCTGAGCGATGTCTGCATGGATGCTGCGCCCTCAGCTTCCACGCCAATGATCCTGATATCGGGATTGGTCTTCTTCAATGCAATGGCAATTCCGGCGATCAATCCGCCACCACCGACCGGAACCACCACATCCTGTATGGTTTCCAGCGCCTGGAACAGTTCCAGCCCGATCGTCCCCTGGCCGGCAATGATCAAGGGATCATCAAAGGCATGGATAAAGACAGCGCCCGATGATTCCTGGAATTTCTTTGCCGCTGACAGTGCATCGTCGAATGTCTCTCCTTCCAGCTTAACGTCAGCACCGTAGCTTCTGGTGGCGATCACTTTCAGAGGCGGCGTGAACACCGGCATAAAAACCGTAGCTCTCAGACCGAGAGCCCGTGCGGCAAAAGCAACGCCCTGTGCATGATTGCCTGCCGAAGCGCACACAACGCCGTTGGCCAGTTCCCCGGGATCCAACGAACTGATTTTATTATATGCCCCTCTGACCTTAAAAGAGCCCGTCGACTGGAAATTTTCCAGTTTCAGGTAGATGTGGGCGCCCGACATGGCGGAGAATGATTTGGAAGGCTCCAGTGGGGTGTTTTTCACAACCCCTTTCAGCCTCATCTGGGCTTTAATAATGTCTGAATAATCGGGCAATGTCAGCATATCGGGCAATTTTTGCCGGTAAAATTATTAATAATTGAGGTAGGAAAATTGAGACTCCATCTCGAATCATGAGATGGAGTCTCAATCAAGCGAGACTCCATCTGGATTAACCGAGATGGAGTCTCAAAATAACCTTCATCTCTTCCGCTTCTTTAACCTGGCTTCGGCCTTTTCCAGATTCGTAATCGCCGCAAACCTTACCACCTGAACAATTAATTCAACCGGAACCGGCCGGTCAAATGGAAAGTGTATGGCCGACTTGGTCGTTTTATAGCTTTTCAGCTCCTCAACAAAGGCCTTGTGAATTTCAGGAGATACAAAAAGACTGTAATGATCCTTGAAAACTGCATAAAAGCACAGAATGCCATGAAATTTGAATGCAGGCATCTGGTAACTGATGGCTTCCGTTGCATCCGGAACAGCTTCCCGGATTGTTTGCCGGATCAGGGCCAGGTTGGCCCGGAATTGTTCCGGCTGACATGTAATATATTCATCTGCCGAATGGTAGACCGCTGTCATTTTCACCATAATCTCAAATCTAATATACTATGAGCTTCTTTTCTGATATACCCAGTGTCGTCGTTACTTTTACAATATATGCCCCGGAGGGTATGCCCGAAATATTGAATGTTTGTTCGTCTTTTTCCGATACTTTCAATTCATGCACGATAATCTGCCTTCCCGTTAGGTCGCAAACGGAAATCAGCGCAGCCCCGCACGGAACCTGAACAGTCAGTTGATGATCGGCCGGATTTGGATAAAGGTTAATGGAATTACCGGAAGAAAAATCTTCCACCAGAGAAGGGCCGGCGTATTTTACCGTGAAAATATCCCTGGAATTTTGTTGACCGTAATATTCTGTTGAACCGGTAACGAAAACATCTCCGGAAGGATCGGCAGCAATGGCATACCCCTGGTCGTAATTATTGCCCGGGCCGTCGAACCGGCTCACCCATTCTTCCAGCCCTTCGGGATTATATTTTATCAGAACCATATCGGTTGTGCTGATATATGGCGAGGGAGGATTATAAGAATAACCTGTTACAAAGATGTTTCCTGAAGGATCGATGGCAACTGATGTGGCCACGTCGTCCAGGTTATCCGGACCGTTATACCTGGCAACCCAGTCTTCACCTCCATCCGGATTATACCTTATCGTGCAGTAATCATAATTACCGCTTGTTCCGCCGCTTTGCCCTGTTACATAAACATTGCCCTCATCATCGAGTTTCAAATCCCAAGCTTTGTCATATGAACCGGCCGGCCCATTGTATCGGGCGACCCATTTCTGAACACCATTGGAATCGTATTTGACTGTCGCGTAATCATCAGCATTTAAACCCCAGCTTGAGCCGGTCACATAAACATTCCTATTTTCATCCACTGCAATGGCATAAGCCCTGTCTTCATCAGACCCGGTGCCGTTATAAACCCTTACCCATGCTGTATCACCATTGGGTTTATATTTTGCCGTTGCATAATTATATCTTGTGCTGACATCCCCTTCAAAATAACCCGTAACATAGACATAACCGAAATTATCTACTGCTATTGCCGTAGCCCGGTCGTTTGGCATGCCGGGTCCTCCCAGGCGCCGGGTCCAGACCGTGTCGCCGCCGGGAGTCAACTTCAATGTAGCAAAATCTGTCCACATTGAACTGGAATATCCGGCACTGGCACCGGTAACATACACGTATCCATTCTCATCCACAACTATATCCGCAGCAGCATCATCATTATTCACATCCAGTCCTTTATAGATACTTTTCCAGGCAAATGCCCCTGATCCATCAATCTTCAGGGTGACATAATCCCTTCTTGAGGACCCTTCATGGCTCCCACCGGTAGCGTAAACATTTCCTTCACTATCTGTGGTGATTGCGGCCAGGAAATCTTCATAAGCTCCCGTACCGTCATATTCATAGGACCATTTGAACTCACCGGCAGATGTGTATTTTAAAACGACATAGTCGGGCGCTCCATTGGTGATCGATACTGATGTTCCTCCCACAAACACATTTCCGGAAGGATCTAGGGCAATTGCGACTCCGTTATCGAAATAATCGTCATTGCCATTATAAATCATTGACCAGTCGGGAGAAACCTGGGCAAAAAGACCGGCCGGAATCATCAATATCAAAAAATACAGATAAGACTTTGTCATGGCGGGATGTTTTTGGTAAAAAGGCAATGCAAGATAAGAATATTATTGACAAACCTGACTGAATACCGGCAGCATTTCAATATGATTATTTATGCTTCAGCCGCCCGACCGTTTGACCTTGTAATGAAGGTTTTGCAGGAATTCAATTGTCTTTACCACGAAATCGCCCTGGATGATGATCTCTCCCTCTTTCGCGCTTCCTCCGACTCCGAATTTCGATTTCAACTGCTTCGCCAGTAGCTCCAGGTCTTCATCCCTGCCGATAAATCCCTGGATCAGGGTGACCGATTTGCCTTTGCGCTGCTTCCGGTCGAGACTCACCCGGAGGTTTTGCTGTTGGGGGGGGAGGGTGCCGGGTTCAGCGCTCTCACCGGTTGCGTATGAATAATCGGGATTGGTGGAATATACTACACCAAGGCGTGATTTCCAGTCGCTGGAGGGCGACGGTTTATTTTTCGAGGTCATTTGTTTTCACGACTTTGAAAATTTCTGTTTCCACTCCGGTTCTCACGTGCACAAAATAAAGCCCATCGGGTGATGCCGTAAGATCAATCTTATTACCTGCGGATTTCACGATTTGCCTGCCGGATGTCCCGAAAACTATTACTTCATCATATTTTCCGGTAAGATTGATGACACCCGATGACGGATTGGGATAAATAGTGATGCTGCCGGCTGTTTCCGGTTCACCGATAGCAGTAATTACCGGTTCCCAGTTAATGACGATTGACGAGAAGCTCGGTACATTGGCCGGGGTTAGATTTACCTGGAGTGTATCTTTTTCAAAGGTGAAAGTGGAGAAATTCCCGGTGCCGTTCTTATCAGTCAGCTCCATCCTTAATTTGTAGGTTCCATCGGATACAATATTCCCGTTGATATCGGTACCATCCCAGGAACAGGTGCGGGTGGCATGGCTGGTTTTTGTGGCGCCGGTAATAGCGTCGACGGTGTTGTACGGACTGCCGGCAGCGGTTGTTGAGGCTTCCCAGGTGTTGAGATGGGTTTTCCGCGTCTGTGCATAAGCCAGCAGCGTTTTCACAAAATTACCCTGGTTGTCTTCAATCCAGATGGCAACAATATTTTTCGGTGCATAATTCCCTCCGGCCGCGCTGGTTGAAACCGACACGGTCAATGTGCCCGGAGTTTGCGCCCATGTTGGGATGATTGCTGTGATCAGCAGTAAAGAAATGAAGATGATTCTGTTCATTGAAGCCCGTTTTTAAAAATCGGACAAATATAGATAAATAGATTTGATTTGAGATGGAGTCTCAATTTTTTAAGAGACTCCATCTCATCCTGTAAAAGAAAATCAAATACAAAATATTGACAGACAATAGGTTGAATACCATTACGGCAGCAAAACCGGCGCCATAAACAAACAAAACGGCAAAAAGCTGAACCGCGGCATTGGTGATCATAGCCCTGGCGAATGCTTTCAACCGTATCCTTTCCAAATCTTCCCCCTCTTCTTTTTCTTTTGAAAAGATGATCAGATTTAATCCTGTAATCAGAAAAAATAAAACAACCTCTTCCGAAAAATTGGTCTGGAAGACGGTAAAGAATTTCGGTTCTACGAAAATGGAAACGACAGCAAAAACAGGTACCTTAAAGCGAAAATCGAAAAAACCGTAAACGGCAGCACCGGCCATGCCGGCAATTGCCATCACAATACCTGCGATTTTCCAGCGGTAAGGCAATAAAAACGATCCCATCAGTTAAATATCAGTCAGACCGGATTTACCTGTTTAATTTTCGGCAGAGGTGTAGATCGGGAACGTAACGCTGGTTTGGTCGTCAAAATCTACCTTCACTCCAACCAAACCAAACTTGTGGTTAGCGATATATGTATATTTTGTGATACCTGAGCTTTTCACGTGCGACTGATCCATCTCGACCTGGATGGTTTTGATCAGGAAGAATCCGTAGTAATAATCATCGTCGGTCGATTTGCTGACCACTTTTCTCTCCCTGTCGGTGCCATCGATAGGGTAGGTATCGCCGACCTTTGAATCATACTTGACCAGAACGCCGGCGCCGGGACCTTCCATGCTTTTGATCCCTTCTTTCGTCTGCTGGATTTTCACGTTTGTAATGCTTACCTGGTCGCCGTTAACCTCCACTCCGGGGTAATTGGCCGCAATATTTTTCAGCAGCGGATTGGTTACCGTGGCCGTTGCTGTGTACGATGAAACACCGTCCTTCAAGGCCGTTACCGTAGCAGTGAAATTACTGACACCGGCAATTTCCATGGATGAACTGGAAACCGTGACGCCGACTTCACCCATTGGCGACTGGTCTCCGCCAAGCTCCCCGGCTTTTTCCTTGAAACACGATGTCAGGAATAGTGCCGGTACCAGAACCACAATCAATAATAGTTTTTTCATGAGTTTTTTTTGGTTTTGTTAATAATTGAATCATCCGGAGGTTTAATTATCCGTGATTACAATATTAAGAAGAGTTTCGCACCGTTTATCATTTTATAAAATATTTTCCCCCGGGAGATAATCTTACACCGACGGATTTACCCGACGGTCGAAAGATTTCAAAATATCCGCCGGAAAAATACATTTCCCGTTATTATTACTTTTACGGGAAATATTTTCAGAAATCCATCTATGAGAAAGATCCTGCCGGTTTTCATCCTGACGCTTATGGTAATTACTTCTGCTGCGCAGGATACCCTTATCGTTCAGACATTTACATTCGATTCGATCACAACCCGCCGCGGTACCTGGCAATTCCCCGAAGGGGAGAGCTTTCGGAAGATCCTCATGTTTCATACGCTGAAATGCGACTTTGCCACCACCCACGACCAGTATGCCTGCGGTGAATGGGATTATCTGACATACAACACCGTTTACAGGCATACCGGTGCCTATGACTCAACCCTTTACCATCATCCGAATTTCACCCTGGTGGAAGGAACGGCTCCCGACTCGCTGTTGCTGACATCTTCACCGACGTATAACTATTTTCTGAACCGCCATTACCATGTTGTTTTTCCGGATACGCTGTCTTTTACACAGGCCACAATAGGTAATCCGGCGGTAGAAAACGATAAAGTCATCCCTGCAGAATACCGGGCCGGTCGTGCACAGTACCTGTGGAAATCAACGGAACTCTCAGCCCAGGGTCTGGAAGCAGGTCCGGTAACAGGTCTAAAGCTTAACCTGGCGGAAGGTTCAAACGGATCGGGAGATTTTATGATCCGGATGAAACAGGTCAGCCTGGATGAACTGACACCGGATACCCTCATCGCAGGCCTGGATACTGTATTCCAAAACCGGATCAGCTTTTCAACCGGCTGGAATGATTTCAGTTTCTTCCGGCCGTTTGACTGGGATGGCGTCTCAGACATTGTCGTGGAGTTCTGTTATACCGGTTCGGGGAGTAGCGGAGAAGTGATGGCCCGGGCGGAGGACCCCGGTTTTAATTGCGGAATATCATCGGCCGGTGATAATTATGGGCTGGACCTCGACGGTGTCTCTGATTTCTTAAAACTGCAGCCAGGCACTTACTTCAATAGCGATTTTACCTTCGAGACCTGGTTTTTCAAGCGAAATAACAACAACTGGAGCCGTATTTTCGATTTCGGCAACGGGCCCGACAGGCAGAATGTGATCGTTGCCCTTTCAACGGGAACCAGCGGGAGGCTTTCATTTCATGTTTTCATGGATGGCCTGAACCGGTCGTTCGAGCTGGATAACCCAACGCCACTTTATGAATGGACCCACCTGGCCGTCAGGCTGACGGCTCATATCGCCTGGGTTTACATTAACGGAAACCTGGTGAAGCTGGGCCTGCTGCAGCAACCTCCGAACCTGGAACGAAGCATCAACTATATCGGGAGGAGCAACTGGAACGGCGACAAAGCGGCAGATGTGCTCCTGGATGAATTCCGCCTCTGGAAAACCGCCCTGGACCCGGCGACCATCAAATCGCACTGTAGGAAAGGGATCGCCGATCCGGCAGCCGATTCGAATCTTGTTTTTTATTATGATTTCGATGAAGGATCGGGAAATATTCTCCACGACAGATCAATAAACGGCCATCATGCCGAAGGGTTTGGCCGGCCGGGTTTTTATCCCGTCCGGGGGCCGGAGGTTTACATGGGATTTGAGCAGGATAACAACCGTCCGAACATCATTTTCGAGAGGATTGTATCAGGAACCGTTGATGTCAGCGAAGTGACTGTCATGGACTCGCTGATGGATGCGCCGCTCCAGATCGTGCTGTTCAGTGATCCGGATAATCCTGCCTTTCCTACAGATACGATTGAAAAATGGGTAGCGGGCTTCAAACCTGTGTATGAGAACTGGATGGTGGTTGATTCCGTCTGGACAGCGCCGGAAGAGGTGATCCGTAAAGAGATGATCCCGTATTACGGAGAGCCTTTCGAAGTGCTGGAAGAATTTGAGATAGGACGTTTTATCACCCCTTACGGGATCGGGCTTACCCTTGGTGATAACGGATTTACCTGGGTCTATGATGTGACAGACTATGCCCCGTTGTTGCAGGGAATGGTCGATCTGAGCGCCGGCAACCAGCAGGAACTGATCGACCTGAAATTTATGCTCATCAAAGGCACTCCACCCAGGGAGGTGAAGCAGATCGACCGGATCTGGGGCGGTCTGAGGTCGTTCTACTACAAAGACCTGGATGATGACCTGCAGATGAGCGCCGTCACCCTTCCTTTGCGTCCCGACGCCAGCCAGTTCAGGGTGAAGACACGGCTGACGGGCCACGGCCACAACAGCAATACCGGTGAGTACCCGCACTGCTGCGAATGGAAAGACAATGAGCACTACCTGAGAGTAAATGGCCAGCAGGCAGGCGCCTGGCATATCTTTCAGTATCACGATTGTTCGCTTAACCCGGTATTTCCGCAGGGGGGCACCTGGTCGGGTGCACGGGAAGGATGGTGCCCGGGCGATTTGGTGAAAGACCATGATTTTGAGATTACGGATTTCATTACCGGCAGCCAGGTTACGATCGATTATGACATTACGCCTGTTCCGGAAGACAACCTGGGGATGGGATGGGGAAACTATGTGACCAATATGGATCTTGTCCAGTATGGCGAGAATCACTTTAATGTGGATGCCGAGGTGTACAATGTGATCACACCGAGCAACGTGGGCTACTATTCACGGGTCAACCCGGTGTGCTACGGTTTAAAAGCCCTGTTGCGGAACAATGGCTCAGCCCCGCTGACTTCGGCGAAGTTCAGTTACGGTGTCTCCGGCGGCCCGCAGGAAACGTTTGATTGGAGTGGCAGCCTCCAGCCTCATACCATCGACACGGTCGATCTGCCCGTTTCCGGCGACCTCTTCTGGATCGGCGACGAAAACCATACGTTCACAGTGACGGTCAGCGAGCCGAACGGAACGGATGATCAATACACGGCTAATGATACATACCGGTCGAAGTTCAATATGCCCGACCTGATCGACATTCCCATCGTACTTGAACTACGCACCAATAAGCAGGCCTACCGTTTTAGCCTGGAGGCCAGGGATATGTCCGGGAATGTCATTCTCCGGAAGGATAACCTCGAAAATACCACTACCTACCGCGACACGCTGGATCTGCCTTATGGCTGCTATACCATTGAGCTGACCGATATTGAGGACATTGGTTTGAGTTACTGGGCCTATCCGGAGCAGGGAAGCGGTTATTTCCGGATTTACGATCTGGAGGGGCATATGATCAAATCTTTCAATTCCGAATTTGGCCGGACGATTTTTTACACTTATCATGTAGGAGAAGGGTTTTATATCGGGGAACGGGGATTCGAACATCTGGTAAAGATTTATCCGAATCCGACGGATGGAATTGTAAATGTGGATGTTAATGACTTTTCCGGAGAATATTTACTGAATATTTTTAACATGCAGGGAGTCCTTGTCAGGTCTGAAAGGATTGGATCGGGCCAAATGGTTTATGACCTGACGGAATTTCCTTCGGGATTGTATTTATTCGAATGTAAAATTTCCGGTTTTCCGGTTTTTAAGAAAGTTGTAAAAAGATAAAGGGAGAAATGGATTCTACCTTTTTGAGGTAACTCTCTTCATCGGGAAATCCTGAAACCTCTCTTCACCGTTGACCCATCCCTGGATGCGGGCGTGCAGGGAATCGGGTGCAGGATGGCGGTAAATGATCTCCTGCGGGAAATCATGGGATTTATTTTCAAACACGAAGATCCGTTCTTTATCTGAAACCAGCCGGAAAGGTACCTGCCGGCCATCATTCTGGTTGCTGGTGCCGACTGTATACAGGATCTCGCCGGAAGCGGAGCTCAGGCTGATTATTTCTGAAAACACCGTATCCTTTTCCTTGACCAGGAAACTTTCTCCGAGGTACAGGGTATCATTGATCTTTCGCCAGGTTTCGATGAAATTTCCGTCTTCCGACCGGTTTTCCCATGTGCCGGCCAGCCATGACAGCTTTTCCATGCCGGTGAGCGGAAGCCCCATCAGTTCCCAGATGGTTTCTTTCATTCCATAGAATTCTTCCAGGTCGAATAACCGGGTCAGGTAAACGATCTTTCCGTCCCGGTCGATGATCACATTCCGGGTGATGCCTGCCTGTTTCTCTGCATACAAAGAAAAAACTGCCGCTGCCGGATCGGGCGCCAATGGATAGGTAACACCGGTTTTCGATGCAAATTCCCTGACCACATCTGCCGGTTCATCGCGGTCCAGGCCAATAAGCACAAAGTCATTGTCTCTCAGCGGCTGCCAGATCTCCCGCTCGATATACGGCATCTCTTTCCGGCAGACGCCGCACCAGCTGGCCGTGAACTGCAGCATGACTATTTTGCCTCTCTGTTCCGACAGCGTGAATACTTTTCCTTCCGTTGTGGTTACCGTAAAGTCGGGAGCTGTTTCGCCGGTTTTTACAATATATCCGCGGTCGTCGGGCTGGCTGACGGTGGTCATGCAATTAATGACCATCATCATTATAATCAGGATGTTTCTGACAATAGTTTTGTTCATATTTCTTCCTTAAAAAATAATAACTACGCTTTCTTCCCCGAACATATCACAACAGTCCGTGCCAGTTTGTCCCCAACCCGTTGTCTGTTTTCCGATTTATAAATACTGACCATCCCGATAATATTAAAGCACGGCAGCCCGTCGATCATCCGGCCGAAATTGCGGACCAGGCTTTGTTTCAGGCTGATTTTCCGTCCTTCGGTTGTGACGACCCGCATTTTGAGCAAGTATTTCCCGGCGGTAAAACCCACAAGCCATTCGAGTACAATGAAGTAGGCGAAGATAATGATCAGGAACACCCCGCAGATCGGATCGAAGATGATCCAGAGATGGTCTTCGGGCGTCATCAGCCAGGTGCCTTTTACCAGGTAGGTTACGGGAAAAAAGACGATGCAAAAGACCAGGTAGTCGAGAAGCTGGGCGAAGATGCGTTGAGGCAGATTAGCGTAGATCATATTGATTTCTGAAGTTGATAGTAATTTATAACGAAGGTAGAAAAAAAAGGGACGCCATCCGCCAGCCGGCGGATGGCGTCCCTAATTGGGCAGGAAAAATTAACCTGTTTGTTTTAAATCTATTTTTGCAGTTTTAATCTACATTCATTACATGATAAAATCGAAGTTTATCCTTATCTGTAGCCTCCTGCTAATAACGTATACCGTTGCGGCCCAGGATACAAAACCCGGTTATGATGTGTTTTCATTTGAACTGGCAGTCACGGTGCCGGGCACCACGACGCAGATCTATGATGCCATGACCTGCGATATCAGCGGATGGTGGGATCATTCGTTTTCCGAAAAGCCCTACCGGCTTTATATCGATGCAGTTCCGGGTGGAGGATTTTTTGAGATTTTTAATGCAGGTGGCGATGGCGTGAAACATGCCACCGTCATCTATTCCGACCGGGGTAAGATGCTGCGGATGGACGGGCCGCTGGGACTTTCCGGCAAAGCGGTGCAAATGGTGACCACTTATGCTTTTTCTCCAACAGGTGCCGATTCCACAACGGTAAAACTTTCCGTCCATGCGGCGGGTGAGATAGGGGATGGCGTCCCGGCCGTGGTTGAATCGGTCTGGCGGCATTTCCTTGTCGAACGCTTTAAACCATATGTCGAAAACGGGATGAAACCGGTAGAATAATCTCACTATGAGCGCAAAAAGAACCTTCCTGTTTTCAGGAGCCATCGTCGCCCTCTCCCTTTTCCTTATGTCGTGGGGATTCCAGGGCCATTATAAGATCAGCAGCAAGTCTGCCATGTCGTTCACTTCAGAAATGGAGCAGTTCCTGGCCTGGGCCGTCACGCTGGCCGAGCATGCCTCCGACGCCGACGAAAGAAAAGCTTACGATCCCGATGAAGGGCCCCGCCATTACATCGATATCGATAACTATCCCGGATTTGAAATCGCTGGGCGCATTCCGCAAACCTACGACTCTGTCGTTTCCCTTTACGGCGAGGTGTTCGTGATCGAACAGGGCATTCTTCCCTGGGCCACCCTCCGGACCTACGACTCCCTCGTGAGCTGCTTCAGGCGGTATGACTGGGAAAAAGCCGTTCTTTTCGCCGCCGACCTGGGTCACTATATTGCCGACGGCCACCAGCCGTTACACCTCACCCGGAACTACGACGGGCAATACACCGGGAACAGCGGCATCCATTCCCGCTATGAAACCGGCATGGTCAATACTTTCCTGAACTCCGTCGATTACACGGGAGATGCCATCTCCTATGTGGAGGATGTGGAAAACTACGTCTTCGCTTACATCTATTCCAATTTCCGTTACGCCGACTCCATTATGATTGCCGACGATTATGCCGAGGCCGTGGCCGGTAATCACTCATCCTATACATATAAACAGGCACTGTGGGAGAAAACGGGCATTTACACGACCGGATTTTTCCATGATGCCTCGAAATCGCTGGCCGAGTTGATCTATTCAGCCTGGACCGATGCGGGAAAGCCGGATATGAACAGCGGTTCCGGCATGGATGAACAGATCCGCAAACGGGATTCGTTCCGGTTGAAAGCCAGGCCAAACCCTTTCAGGGAAACGCTTACCATCAGCGTAAACCTCCCGGTAGCAGGCGATATCTGTATCCTGGTCATCGATTCCCGGGGCATGATTGCCGCTAAACCGCTGGATGAAAAAAGAGAGGCGGGAGAGATCGACATCGCTGTCAACCTCTCCCGCCTGCCGGATGGGATTTATTTTATATCCGTCAATACCGGACACGAATTCCGGTATCAGAAAATCATTAAAAACAGCGACTAAGCGATCAGTTCACTTTTGACCCTTCGAACCGCTCCGCTACTTTATTCCAGTCGACCACGTTCCAGATGGCGTTCATGTAATCGGCACGCTTGTTCTGGTACTTGAGGTAATAGGCATGTTCCCATACATCGATCCCGAAAATAGGAACTCCTTTGTTTTCAGCGATATCCATCATCGGATTGTCCTGGTTGGGCGTGGAACAAATGGCCAGTTTTCCGTAGGGTGTAACATAGAGCCATGACCAGCCTGAGCCGAAACGGCCGATACCGGCGGTGTTCATCTGCTCTTTCATATTCTCAAAGCTTCCGAATGCTTCATCAATAGCTTTAGCCAGCTCGCCTTTAGGTTTGCCGCCACCGTTTGGAGAAAGGGTGGTAAAAAACAGGTCGTGGTTGTAAACCCCGCCGGCATTGTTCCTTACCTTCATATCGAAGTTCTTGGTACTGCCCAGGATTTGTTCCATCGTCATTTTTTCAGCTTCTGTCCCTTTGATAGCGGCATTCAGATTATTTACATAGGCTGCGTGATGCTTCGAGTGATGAATTTCCATCGTCATCGCATCGATATGCGGCTCAAGTGCGTTGTAAGCGTAAGGCAGTTTTATCAGTTCAAAAGGCCCGGAAGCCTGCTGTGCATTTAATGCTGCGGTTGTGGTCATCATAATGATCATAAATTGTAAGATTGATGTTTTTTTCATTGTTACTGGTTTTTAATCATTATTGAAAACAGATGATGATACAATTTGTTCAAATTTTTATGATTTCCCTTTCTCCTGCAATATCAAACGGAGCGATGTGTCTTTCGTAACGTAATTGATAGCCCAGTTGATAAATACGATCAGCTTGTTACGGATGCTCAGGATCAGCATCAGGTGGAGGAACATCCAGACAAACCAGGCAAAATAACCGTGGAAACGGATGAACGGCAGATCGACGACCGCCTTGTTCTTTCCGATGGTTGCCATTGAGCCCAGGTTGCGGTATTCGTATTCTTTGAGATGTTTTCCTTTGATCATGGCTCTCAGGTTGCGGGCCAGGTTTCGCGCCTGGTTGATAGCCACGTTGGCCACCTGCGGATGTCCGGAAGGGTATTTCAATGTTTCCATGTAAGAAATATCGCCGACGGCAAAAACATTATCGTACCCCCGGATCTTATTGTACCGGTCGACCATTATCCTGCCATTCCTGACAATCAGTGATTTGTCGATTCCTTCGATGACATTGCCCGTTACGCCGGCTGTCCAGATCAACCGCGTGGTTTTGATGGTTGTACCATTATTCAGGGTCGCTAATTTACCATCGTAATCGGTCACAAAGACATTGGTCATGACGCTGACCCCCAGCGATCTGAGATACTTCTCCGATACTCTCCGGGACGTCTCGCTCATGCTGTTCAGCGTATGTCCGCTCCCTTCCAGCAGGATTATTTTAAGATCTTTGAAATCCATCATCGGGTAATCCTTCGGGAGGATATTCCTCTTGATCTCGGCGAAGGCACCCGCCAGTTCAACGCCAGTCGGGCCGGCCCCGACAATGACAATATTCAGCAAATACTCCTTTTCCGATTCGGGTGTGGTGAGCAGATCTTCAAAATCCTGGAGGATGCTGTTCCTGATCTTTATCGCCTCGTAAGTCGTTTTGAGTGAATAGACATTTTCCTCAATGTTCCGGTTACCGAAATAATTGGTCCGGCAACCGGTAGCGATCACCAGGAAATCGTACCTGAAATTGCCGACCGTTGTGATCACGGTGTTCGTAACAGGATCCACCCGTAGCACCTCAGCCATCCTGATCTGCATGTTTTTATGTTCCTGGAAGATTTTCCGGAAGGGAAAAGAGATGCTGCTCGGTTCAAGCTGCGACGTCGCCACCTGGTAAAACAACGGCTGAAACTGGTGATGGTTCAGCTTGTCGATCAGCAAAACATCGAACAGATCATTGTCAAGGTGTTCGATAAATTGTATACCGGCAAAACCCCCGCCGATTACAATGACTTTCTTTCTTTCTGGCATGGCCCGACGGAATTATATCCCGCTGCAAAGATAGCGGAAACAAAAAACTGTTCCACCATTCCACCATTCCACCGTTCCACCACAAATCAAAGGATCATTTCATCGTCCGGATGTAATCCAGCAGGTAGCCGGTGGAGGGCCGGTCTTCCGTCATCTGGCCGATATATTTGAAACGTAGGATCCCTTTTTTATCAATAATGAAAACCGATGCGATATTCTGATCCGCCGTCACATTATCCCAGAAGTTCGTAGATAATTTCAGTTGCCTCGACAGGTAGTGGTTTTCATCCACCAGCACCGGGATCAAATCGTGTGGCGAATCTTTGCTGACCTCAAAAGTCAGCGGGAATTTCTGGCGGGCCCACGCGGCATATTCAGCCTGGATGGTTCCTTCGGCAGGGGCCGGTGTGGGATTCTTAATACCTGCAACTACCTGCTGCGCGTCCGGAAACTTTTCCTGCCAGTCCCTGATCCGATCGCTGCTGTAAGGCATTACGAAAGCGATCTGCAGGTCGTTGCGGGCCATGATGCGGGCCGTTCGTTCAAGCTGTTCCATTTCCATGTACTGGTAATAGCAGTAAGCGCACCACTGCTGGCCCGTCCATCCGCGCGGAAAGATCAGCATCACATTTTTCCCTTTATAGTCCGACAGTGTGAAATGTCCGCCACCATAAACCGGCAACGAAAAATCGGGCATCGGTTCCCCGGCGGTTGCCGTCATGGCCTGCTGCAGCGTAAAAGCCGTATTGGGCCTGACAATGCTGTTGAATACCTTCCATTGACCGTCGCCTTTATACATCTGGATCTGTTCGGTGGCACCGGCCGATTCACATTTTACGGCGGCAATCCCATCGAACGCGTCCAGCACCGTAACCCGGTTGTAACGGTACATTTCGTCCTGCTTGCCGACCCCTGCCAGGGCATTCTCCATCACATTCTCATATCGCTGCCTGCGGATGGTCACCTTGCCGGTCTGGCCTACCGGAACCAGGCTCACCCGGTTGTACTCCGGGTCGATTACCTGCGACAGGCGGCCGGCATCGGCTCCACTCAAAGCATTCATGTAGGCGAGGGCCGCTTTCTCAATTTCCTGTCTCTCTTTTTCCGGATCGAAATCTTTGATGCGGGCAGGCGTTTTCAGCCCCGAAGCAAATAAAACGTTGATAATTTTCCATTCATCGTTAATCCTGACCACCTGCAAGTAATCGGTGAAATTGGCGGATATTGCCTTGACCACCGCCACATCATTTCCCATATCGAGGATATTGACCCCGATATGGCGGGCACTGTCGGCCAGGATGCCGATGCCGGCGCGGGTAAACTCAATCAGGCCCGACCATGTGGTGTAATTGAGCGCTGTGCGCCCGGTCTGGGGCAAATCCCGCGGAGTTGCCTTGTTCAGGTCGGGATGGATGGCTTTTTCCATCCGGGCAGCGTCGCCGGAGTAAAATCCCTCGATGTAATTCAAAGCCGTTTGCCTGATCAAGGCATCATCTGACACCCCTGCAGCGGGATCCTGCGCGGCTAAACGGAGCGATGTGCAAAGGACCAGGATCACTAAGATCCGGCCGGCATTGAAAAGCGATATATGTTTATTCATGACAATATTTTTGTCATAAATCTAAACCAATCATCATATTATCAGAAGGGGAATTCTATAATTGGCACGAATGACAATACAAAAGGTAAACCTCAGCCAATTTCAAAAGAAAAGAACCCGGAACCCGGAACCTGGAACCCGGAACCTGGAACCCGGAACCCGGAACCTGGAACCCGGAACCCGGAACTCAGGAACTTTGGAACAAATAAAACATGTACTTCTTATATTTCCTGAACATCTCGCCGTTACGCTGGCCGGTGAAGTGCTTGTTTTCCAATTTGGCGAGTTTTTTCCGGTACAATCGTTTAACCAGCCTGATTACCAGCGGAAAACGGTCTTCGCCGAGCGCCCATGCCGACGACCAGACCGGCGCCAGCACCTCCTGGTTTAGCTGATTGACCAAATCTATCGTGTAGGATGTCTCTGCCGTGATCTCTTTTTCAACCAGCGTTTTCACGGGAAAAGTTTCCTTGATTTTAAGCCATTCGGCCCAGTTGTGCCCGCCACCCAACTTTGATTTCCTTTCGGGATCGTCGCCGAAAAAATCACTGGCAATTATATACCCGCCGGGATTCAGCAGCTTAAGCGCCCCAGGGATGGATTTGTCCATCGGTATATACTGGAAGCTCTCACTGAAGAGTACCAGGTCGTATTTTTTATCGGTTACCAGGTTTTCAAACCGGCATTGAAAGAATCCCACCGAATCACCCAGCATTTTACGGGCATAAGCAGTCAGGATCTGCCCGGGTGATACCACATCGACCGAATAGCCCCGGGCTACCAGTTGTTGAGCGGTTTTGCCTGATCCGCAACCGACGTCAAGGATCGATTTTACCCCTTCCGGGATATGTGAAAAGATCAGTTCCGCATAGTTCTCCTGGGCCTGGCGGAGATTTGCCACATCGGCTTCCAGGCCGTCTTTAAAATAACCGTAATGCAGATATTCCGATTTCAGAAAGAATTTGTAAACCCTTAATCCCAGTTCCAGTCCGACCTCTTTCGAGTCGACCTTGTAATTTTTTCGTTTTTTTGCCATTAAGTCAATGATATAGTTTATTCTTTGATGAGGGCGTACCTGACTTCATTCCAGTACCGGTCATATTTGTAAACAGCCATCCGGAAAACACCTTCTTTAACGAATCCGCATTTTTCCAGTACCCTTTGCGATGCGAGATTGTGCTCATAAACACCCGTATGGATCCTGACAATATCGAGGTTTTGAAAACCGTACTCGCAGATCAGCCCCAGCGCCCGGGTCATAATTCCTTTTCCCCAGTATTGCTCCCCCAGAAAATAACCCACTTCGGCCGATTTCCTGTAAACATCCTTGCATTTTACCATGCCTATATTCCCGACATATTCCTCTTTGTACTCAATGGCAAAGAGAGTCGCCGGATCAGGCATCATGGCATTGCGGATAAACTCTTCCGCATGGTTTATCGTATATGGATGGGGAAAACCGTCGCGCAGGTTACGGCTGATGTTTTCATTGTTAGCCAGGTGCACAAGCCTGTGGCAATCTTCCATACGGAATTCGCGGAGTTTTACATCACCATGAACAAGGTTTATCATAATCGACATTAAAATCAATCAAAAGTAGGAAAATAATATCTTTGTGATGTCATTGAACCCATCATGAAAAGATTTGCTTTAACTGCCATCCTGTTATCGGGGATTTTTTTGTTGCACGCCCAGCACCAGAATATCCTGATCACCACGAATGCTTCACCCAACGAGCCTTCGATCATCATCAACCCGAAGAACACCAACCAACTTTACGGTGGCGCCAATATCGCGAGCTATTTTTATTCGGACGACGGAGGATACAACTGGCAAACCGGCACGCTGACATCCCAGCAGTACGGCGTCTGGGGCGACCCGGTCCTGCTGTGCGACACCGCCGGCGCTTTCTACTTTTTTCACCTCTCCAATCCGCCACAGGGAAACTGGATCGACCGGATCGTTTGCCAGAAAGTTGAAGCCCTGGGAGGTGAATGGAACGACGGGACTTACATGGGGCTCGACGGCACCAAAGCGCAGGATAAACACTGGGCCGCAGTCGACTGGAAAACCAACAATATTTACGTTACCTGGACGCAGTTTGACGAATACGGCACTTCCGATCCTTCAAAATTCAGTAACATCATGTTCTCCCGTTCATTTGACGGTGGCCTGAGCTGGAGCCCGGCGGTTCAGATCAACCAGGTTTCGGGCGATTGTGTCGATGAAGATAATACGACAGAAGGAGCGGTGCCCTGCGTTGGCCCGGAAGGCCAGATCTATGTCTCATGGGCCGGACCGGCTGGACTGGTATTCGACCGTTCCTACGACCAGGGCGACACCTGGCTGGATGAGGATATTTTCGTTTCCGACATCGGCGGGGGATGGGCCTACGATATTCCCGGCATCTACAGGGCCAACGGCCTTCCCGTAACGAGCTGCGACACCAGCAGCGGCCCGTACCGCGGAACCATCTACATCAACTGGAGCGATCAGCGCAACGGCCCTGGCGATACCGACGTATTGCTTGTCAAATCGACCGACGGCGGAGATACCTGGAGCGACCTCATCCGCGTCAACGACGACCCCCCCGGCAAACACCAGTTCTTTACCTGGATGACCATCGACCAGACCAACGGTTACCTGTATTTCGTCTTCTATGACCGCCGAAACCATGATAACAACTATACCGACGTTTACATGGCCCGCTCGACCGATGGAGGAGAAACGTTCACCAATTTCCAGGTCAGCGAAGAGTACTTCAATCCCAACAGCAATATTTTCTTTGGCGATTATACCAATATTACGGCACATGATAACGTGATCCGCCCGGTTTGGGCCCGGTGCCACAACAACCAGATGAGCATCTGGACCGCCATCGTCGATCCCGATGCCGTCGGCATCGAGGAAGAGATTGCTGGAAAGCCACCATTCAGCGTCGACCGGAGCTATCCCAACCCCTTCGAGAATTCGACCGTTTTTTCTTTCAAGCTGCACGAAACAGCGCCTGTCAGACTGGCCGTTTACGATTCCTATGGCCGGCTGGTGGAGGTCCTGGCCGACCGTGTCATTCTCCGGCCCGGAAAATATACCTTCCAGTTTGATGTGAGAGGCAAAAACCTCGCTGCCGGGGTTTATTACTTCAGCCTGGTCAGCAATGATAAGGTCAGCCGGCAAAAAGTTGTACTGGCAAATTAATTTTTTCGTCAGTGAACCGGATTTATTTTCTTTTGTTACTTCAGCAGAATTAGTAATTTTGCGCCGCTTTCAAAAACAACCTTCCTTATGGATTCGACCTTTCGTGGGATCATTGAGAAATTCAGGGATTATCTGTATTCGATGAACGGCAAAGCTGTCGTTACCATCGAACAAGTCGCCGTTCATACCGGCATCCCTGAAAAGGTGATCCGTTCCTGTTTTTCGAATGAGGCGGAATTGGTCGAAAAGGTACTTGATTTTGAAAGACACCGGTTTGAAGAGATATTTAAAATACATGATTTCGAGGGAGTTAATGCTATCGATATCCTATTGACTGTCAGCAAGGAAGTAGCAGAGAAATTCATGGATATCTCCCCTTCGGTGACATTCGTGCTGAAACGTCATTTTCCGGAAATATACCAGCAGCATTTTATTCTACGGCGGGATTTTATTTATGAAAAGATCAAGATCAACCTGTCGAAAGGGATCAGCCAGGGCATGTATAGAGACGATCTCAGTATCGAACTGGTTGCCCGCCTTTACCTCAGCCGCCTGATCGACCTGCATAACCCCGATTTTTTCCCGGCGGAAGAATTTTCATTTGATACTCTTTTCAATGTGATGTTTGAAAATTTTATCCGCGGGATCGCCAAACCGGAAGGGCTCAGCTATTACGAGAAGAAAAAAAAGTGTTTTAAGTTCAATGCATAGATTGCCAATCCCATGACAATCGATCAAAAAAAACGGTTAATGTTGATTATAAGATATTTTACATTAATAACAATATCTATACTATTGATATTCAATGGGGTTCTTCCAGCCCAGCCCCTTTCTTTCAACCTGAAGGAAGCCGGTGAATATGCCGTAAAAAACAGTTACAGTGTTCAGAATGCCCGTTATGACCTGGAAATAGCCCGGAAAAAGGTGAAAGAAAACCTTTCCTTTGGATTTCCCCAGATCGACGGTACGGTCGACTATTCTTATTTCATCGCACTGCCTACATCACTTATTCCGGGCGACTTCTTCGGGCAGCCCGGTGAGATGATCGAGGTACAGTTCGGCACTAAAAATAACCTGACGGCAGGTGTTACGCTCAACCAGCTCATCTTCGACGGACGGTATTTTATCGGTTTGCAGTATGCAAAGATTTTTGAGCAGATCAGCGCCGAAAACCTGGAGAAATCGGAGGAGGATATCCGCGAAACCGTTTCCCGGACCTATTTCAGCATCCTGGTCGGCGAAGAATCGCTCAAAATTCTTGATTCCACGCTGGTCATTCTGATGGAAACACTTTATCAGACCGAAGAATTGTACAAGGAGGGATTTGCCGAGAGGACCGATTTCGACCAGCTAAAGATCACGGTAACCGATCTGCAGAATATGATCAATTTGCAGAGGCGCCAGAACGAACTCGGATATAAACTGCTTAAATACCAGATGGGCCTGGACCTGAGCCAGGAAATCCTGCTGACGGAAACACTTGATGGACTCATTAACGATGCGGGCATCAGCGCGCTGGCCGAACAGCAGTTCAACCCGGCAAACCACATCGATTACCGGTTGATCTCAACACAGGAAAAAATGCAGGTGCTAAGCCTGAAGAACGAAAGAGCCGCTTATTATCCCAAGCTCAATGGCTTCGTCTTTTTGCAGGAAAACGCCCAGCGCGATTCTTTCGATTTTTTTGACATCGACCAGCCCTGGTTTATGACCTCGTCCACCGGCGTTTCTTTGAAAATACCTGTCTTTTCAAGCGGTTACCGGAAAAGCCGGGTCGGACAGGCAAAACTTGAGCTGGAAAAGATCCGGTTAACAAAAAACCAGGTTCAGGCCGGGCTGGAACTGTCAGCCTTACAATCCAGATCGGCATTCATCACCGCACTGGAGAATTATTTCAGGGATAAGCAAAACATTGGCCTGGCTCTAGATATTTACAGCCGGACTCTCATTAAATACAAAGAAGGGGTTGCTACCAGCGTGGAACTGACCCAGCAGCACCAGCAGTTCTTCAACGCCGAAAGTAAATATTTCCAGACCGTTTTTAACCTGCTTGACGCGAAAAACATGCTGGATAAAGCCCTGGGTAATTATTAAAACTTGAAAAGATTTTCAAACATGAAATACAGTTTTTTAGCAGCGGTAATTGTTTTTCTCGCTTCGTGCAGCGCTCCCGAAACCGAACAATCGATCCGGGACCGTATTGCCGCTAACAAAAAGAAGATCACTGAACTCAACCAGGAGATTGCCGGGCTGGAGAAACAACTTGGCGATTTAAACAACGACGATAATAGTTCAGAGAACATAGCCGTCGAAGTTATGGACCTCACCCTGAGCTCTTTCAGCCATTATATCCAGGTGAGCGGAACAGCCGAAGCGGTCAGGCAGGCTTATATTTCTCCTGAAGTCAGTGGTCAGATCAGGGAAGTTTATGTCAAAGAAGGCGATTATGTCGAAAAAGGTAAATTATTGGCCAAGCTGAACTCGGAGGTGACCGAAAGCTCCATCGCCGATCTTCAGACTTCGCTCGACCTGGCCGGCGTCGTTTTTGAAAAGCAGAAGCGGCTCTGGGAGAAAGGAATCGGTTCCGAAATTCAGTTCCTGAACGCTAAAAACAACAAAGAATCGCTCGAACAAAAGATGCAGACGCTCAGGGCCCAGCTCGATATGGCCCTGATCAAGTCGCCGGTAAGCGGCATCGTCGATAAGATCTACCTGAAAAAGGGTGAGCTGGCCATGCCCGGCGTGCAGTTGATGCAGGTGGTCAACCTCGATGAGCTTTATATCAATGCCGATGTGTCGGAAACTTATCTCAGCGATGTCAGGGAAGGTGACGATGTGAAGGTGGAATTCCCCGTTTTCCCCGATAAAACCCTTGAAACTCCCATTTACCGGAAAGGAAACGTCATCAATCCAAACAACAGGACCTTTCAAATCCAGTTGAAGCTTCCAAATCCGGATAAAATGCTGAAACCGAATATCCTCTCCGTCATCCATATCAATGATTTTTTTGCCGATTCGGCTATCGTCGTGCCATCTTCCATTATAAAACAGGATATTTCGGGATCATATCTTTACGCGATCATGGAAACAGGCAATAAATGGACGGCGAAGAAAGTTTATATAAAAACCGGAAAGTCTTACCTCGACAAAACAATGGTGACCGACGGGCTGAAGGAAGGGATGAAGGTGATCACCATGGGATATAACCTGGTGTCGGATGGAACTGAAGTTACCGTAAAACAAGAGAATGCATCTTAATGCGGCCCACATCAGCAGAAATTTATTTACCGCTCTGATCATAATAACAGCGGCTTTAGCCCCTGTTTTCCCTTTGTTCGCCCAGAAATCGACCATCGTTCACATCGAAAATGCTGACCTGCTTCGCGTAGCCAAGATCAATGGAATGAGCGTAAAAACGTTGAAAGGTAATGCGATACTCAGGCAGGACAGCACCTACTTCTACTGCGATACCGCCTCGCTGGATGAAAATAACAACCTGAATGCCATGGGGCGCGTACATATTAACTATGGCGATTCGGTCCATCTGTATGGCGACTACCTTACCTATTCGGGCAATACCCGGATCGCAATCATGGACTCCAATGTCAGGATGGTCGACAAAAGGGCAACCCTGTATACCGATCACCTGGAATACGACCGAAACCTGGCTGTAGCCTACTATTTTACCGGCGGAAAGATTGTCGACGACGACAATGTGCTGACCAGCATCCGCGGAAAATACCTTACACGTCTCAATGAATTTGAGTTCAGCGATTCGGTGGTGGCTACCCATCCCGATTATACGATGTATTCGGATACCCTCCGTTACAATACCGAAACGGAGATTGTTTATATCGAAGGCCCGACCAATATTTATGGTAAAGAGGATCATATTTATTCGGAGAAAGGATGGTATGATACCCGCAGTGACCTGGCCGAGCTAAACCAGAACAACCGCATCAGGCACCTGGAACAGATCCTGAAAGGCGACTGGATCTACTATGACCGGGAGAATGAATACGGCAAAGCCAGGGGCCATGTCTGGGTCATGGATACAGTGCAGGATATAATCATGGAAGGCGGCATCGGTGAATTTCACCGCAGCGAAAAGTATTCTTATATCACCGACCGGGCCCGCGCCATTCTGATCGATGGGAGTGATTCGCTGTTCATGCATGCCGACAGCTTTATCATGGTGATGGATTCGGCCGATGAGGCAAGGTACCTGTTTGCTTACCACCGGATGAAGTTTTACAAACAGGACCTGCAGGGCTTGTGCGACTCGCTGGTCTACAGGGTGCAGGATTCGGTCATTGCCCTTTTGAAGAACCCGGTACTGTGGTCTGACGATAACCAGCTCACCGCCGATTCGATGTGGATGCACATCAGCGATAACCGCATCGATTCGATGGTACTGTTCAACATGGCTTTTATCGTGTCGCGCGACAGCGTCGAAACCTATAACCAGATAAAAGGCAAGCAGATGAGAGCCTATTTCAGGGATAATGAGCTATACCGGATCAAAGTCCTGGGCAATGCCGAAACGATCTATTACGTCAGGGATGAAGACGGAGCCATGATCGGGATCAATAAATCGGTTTCAAGTAATATGGCAATAATGCTCAACGACAGCCAGGTGAAGACCATCAGTTACCTTTCCCGTCCTGAAGCGGTCCTGTATCCGGAAAAAGACCTTCCGAAAGAAGAACAGTTTCTGCGTGATTTCAAATGGATTACGGGCAAAAGGCCCTATAAAAAAGATGATATCTTTATCTGGGAAAGAGAGAGCTCAGAAGACGGAAACCCTGACGTACCGCTTCGGGTTCAGCCGGATGTCCTCCAGGAGGAGGTTGAGTTCTGAAGCCGATTTCTCAAGGTCCTTGTAAAGCTGGTCGTCGTTGATCAGCATCCCCAGCGTCCCTTCGCCTTTTTCAATCCGAAGCATCACCTGCGACAGGCTGGCCACTGTAGTATCCAGATTGGAAATGATCCCGGAAATGTTGGAGCGGGCGATTGTGTCGCTCAGTGATGCCAGGTTGTCGAGCACGCGGTTGATCTCCTGGCTGTTGTTGTTGAGATTGCGCGTGATCATGTCGATGTTGTAGATGATGCTCGATAACCGGCTGGATTGGGTGATCAGAAGCGTATCCAGGCTTTGTGTCGTGCTTTCCAGGTTATTCATCGTATGCCGGATGCTGCGGATGCTGGCCGACAGGTCTTCGCGCGCCTCGCGGTTGAAAATGCCCTGGATAGCCACCACCATCGTATCGATCGACGAAAGGAGCTCCTCCGCTTTCAGCTTGAGCGGTGCAATCTGTGCGTTCACGGCATCTTTCAGCGATGTTTCGACTTCAGTAACCAGGGTATCGCCGGCCTGCGCAAAGTCAGGACTGTCGCCCAGCAGGATCTCGACGGCTTTCGAACCCATCAGGTCTTCTGAAAATATCCTGGCAATCGAATTCGACTGGATCGGGAAATTTTCGGTGAAATTAAGTTCGACAATGATATCGCCATTTTTCTTTTCCATATCAAAATGGACCTTATCCACCTGCCCGACCTTAACGCCATTGATATAAACGGGATCGGACGGGTTCAGCCCGTTCACATGCTTGTAAACGGCATACATCGTGGTCTCCTTGTAAAGGATGTTTTTGTTTTTTAAAAAACTAAAACCCCACACCAGTATCGCTGTGGCAAGAATAAAGAGAAAACCGATCCTGAATTCCCGGCTAAGTTTCAAAATGGTCGTTTTTGATGAAAACAAATATAATTACTTTTTGATCAATTCAAGGGCTTTTTCCAAAGAAATCCGCTCCTCTTTCAGGAAACAGATGAGAAAGGCGTCTTTAAATTTTTTCGTCTCCCGGATAAATTTAAGATGCCGCTGGGCATCGTCATAAGTCCTGAAATTGCCGGTAGAATACTTATACCAGCCGTCGGACCTGTACTCCCGGATATCCGGCATATCTTTATATTTTTTGCTGTCCCAGACTTTTTTGGTTTTGGAAGATGTGAACTGCACCCTGAACCAAACTTCCGGCGGCGGGGAAGGGGCGTCGGGCTCTTTGTAATACTCTTTCACTACCTGTTGCGCCTTGTTGTCTTTCCGCTCCATCTCCTCCTTGTAATACTTGAAAGCCCGGTAAATGGCCGAAGCAATATATGTCTGGCCGTCGGCTGACATCAGGAACCGTTCATCCTCGGGATTTGTGATAAAACCTGTTTCAACCAGCACGCCGGGCATCGTCGTTTTATAAAGGACCAGGAAACCGGCCTGGAAAACCCCGCGGTCTTTCCGCTTTACCCTTTCGCGGAATTGCCGCTGGATCTCATCGGCCAGCATCGTGCTCTGCTCCAGGAAAGCGTCCTGGAACATGGTCAGGGTGATGTAATCCTCGTCCTGGTTGGGATTAAACCCCTCGTACATGTCGGCGAAGTTCTCTTCATTGAGGATAGCGGCATTCTCCAGTTTGGCCACCTCGAGTTGGGCATCGCTCTTGTGAAGCCCCATCACAAACGTCTCCGTGCCGCTGGCCGCCGTGCTTTTCGAAGCATTGCAGTGGATCGAGATGAACAGGTTCGCCTTGCTGTCGTTGGCAATCTTCGCCCGTTTGTAAAGCTCGACAAATACATCGGTCTTGCGGGTGTAGATCACCTCCACATCGGGATGGTTCTTTTTGATGTAGTCACCTGTTTTTAAGGCAATGGCCAGGGCAATGTCTTTCTCCCTCGAGTTTTTCCCCAGCGCACCGGGGTCTTTGCCCCCATGCCCGGCGTCGATCACCACCCGGTGGATCTGGTATTGCGCTGCCGTCGGAATGGCACATGCCATCACGAAAAGCAGAGTAGTAAAAATATATTTCAAGCGTTCCACCTTTTTGGGAAGTTTGAATATCTTTGAGTTGAAAAACGGATAAAACCTGCAATAATTGCAGGAAAAACCGTTATAATACAAATTTAGAGGGATAATTTCCGGGATTTTTACTTTGCTGATAAAATTATTAACAGCGTTTGTTTTAAAACGGCGACAAAGTTCGGCGATGCCGTACCTGGTGCCGGTCCTGTCAGGGATCGCGGCCTGCATCCTGGTGCCGGTTTCCGGATTTTCGCTGCCCCAGGTCGAACAGGCACCGGATACAGTTCATGCTATTTCTGCCGATACCTTATCCGCTGATTCCCTGCGTATCGATTCCATTGCTCCCGGAAAATCGTCCGATGCCCTGGAATACAAGGTCGACTATAAATCGGCCGATTCTACCTTCTTCGACCTGGCCAATAAAAAGGTTTATATGTATCGGAATGCGGAGATCAATTACGATGATATCAACCTGAAAGCCGATTACATCGAAATAGATTTCAATACCGATGAGATTTTTGCCAAAGGGCTTCCCGATTCTACCGGAAAAGATGCCGGGCTGCCGGTCTTCAAACAGGGCGATCAGCAATTCGAATCCAGAACGATGCGGTATAATTACAAATCGAAGAAAGGCCTGATCACCAGTGTGACTACGGAAGACGGAAGCGGGTTCCTCCATGGCGAAACGGTGAAAAAGATGGATGACGAGACCACCAACATCTCCTCGGGGTGGTACACGACATGCAGCAACAAAGATCATCCTCATTTCGCCTTTAAATACGGAAAATCAAAGGTCGTTTCGAAGAAGAGGATCGTGACGGGGCCGGCGTACCTGGTCGTGGAAGATGTCCCTACGCCGCTGGCTATTCCTTTCGGCTGGTTTCCCAACAAGCAGGGGCAACGGTCAGGCATCATCCTCCCTACTTACGGTGAATCGGCACAACGGGGGTTTTATTTCGAAGGGATGGGATATTATCTGTATATTAATGATTATCTTGATTTTAAAGTTGTCGGGGATATCTATACACTGGGTAGTTATGCCATCAGGCCCAGCTTCCGGTATAAAAAACGGTACAAATACACCGGATCGGCCAGCTTTACATACGCTATCAATATCACGGGGATAAAGGAAGCTCCCGATTACAGCCGTAAACGCGACTTTTCCATACGCTGGAACCACCGGCAGGACCCGAAAGCCCGGCCGAAAAGCACTTTCAGCGCCGATGTTAACATCGTTTCTTCCACCCTGAACCGCTATAATCCTTCGACGACCAATGATTATCTTTCGAATACCTTCCGGTCGAGCATAGCCTACCAGACCAACTTCGCCGGGAAATACTTCCTGACGGTCAACGCCTCTCACGATCAGAATACCCTGTCAAAAATCGTGAACGTAACCCTGCCGGAAGTCTCCTTCTCGGTGAACCGGTTCAATCCTTTCGTCACCAAAAAGAAGACCGGACCGAACAAATGGTATCACAACATCACGATGAGCTACAACATGAATGCCCGGAATACAGTTTCGGCGGCCGATTCGGTCATCCTGACGACGGCGGCGCTCGACCTGATGAAAAACGGGATCAAACATTATATGCCGATCACCAGCCCGGTGAAGGTGCTGAAATATTTCAACTGGAGCAACTCGATCACGATGACCGACAGGATGTACTTCGAGTCCTACCGGAAATACTGGTCGAACGAAACGATCATTGATGGAAATGATACCATCACGGGGTTTATGGTTCAGGATACCCTCAACGGGTTCAACAATGTGTTTGATTTCAGTTTTTCATCTTCTCTCAGCACAAAGGTTTACGGACTGGTGCAGTTTGGGCGGAAGTTCCCGGTCAGGGCAATACGGCATGTGCTTACCCCCTCGGTCTCTTTTTCTTACCGGCCCGATTTCAGTACCGATTTCTGGGGTTATTTTGACAGTTATATTGATAAAGACGGAAAGGAGAAAGTTTATTCCAAATATGAAGGGGCGATATTCGGGGCTCCGCCGATGGGTGAATCGGGCGCGATCGGGTTCAGTTTTGCCAATAACCTGGAGATGAAGGTGAGATCCAGGAAAGATACTATCACCGGTACAAAAAAGGTCAGCCTGATCGATAATTTCACCATCGGATTTTCGTACGATTTTGCCAGGGATTCACTCAACCTGTCGACTATACTGATGCAGGGAAGGACCCGGCTTTTCAAGAATCTTGACATCGGCTACCGTGCCGATCTTGACCCCTATGTTCTCGATTCGGCGGGGAAGAACCTAAACCGGTTTGAATGGGACGTCAACCGGCGACTGCTCAGGCTGAAGCAGACCAATTGGTCGGTCAGTCTCAACTGGCGGCTGAATTCGAAAGAACTGGGCAAGAACAAGGAAAAACCTGGTGGAACACCGGTTACAACAGGAGCCCCGCAGGTTCCGACCGGGGATGAGAGTGAAATGACGGAGATCGCCGATAATCCAGACCAGTACATCGATTGGTCGATCCCGTGGGACCTGACCCTGAGCTATTCTTTCAATTATACGGTGGTGCGGAGATATCCCGAATACATCCTGTACAAGGATAAAAAGATCGTCCAGACACTGGGAGTATCAGGCAATATCAGCGTTACACCGAAGTGGAAGATCGGGTTTATGACCGGTTGGGATTTTGAAGATAAAGACCTGTCGTATACTTCAATCAGCATCTACCGCGACCTTCATTGCTGGGAGATGCGTTTCAACTGGATCCCCACAGGTTACCAGAAGAGCTGGAACTTCCAGATCAACGCCAAAGCCTCTTTGCTGCAAGACCTTAAACTCAACAAGAAAAAGGATTTCAGGGATAATTTCTAATTCTGAATGAACCTGAATATTTATAAAATAAAACATTAAAAATACTACATTATGAAAAAAATCATCAGTACTCCCGACGCTCCGAAAGCCGTAGGACCGTATAGCCAGGCTGTAGAATTCAACGGAATGTTATTTATTTCCGGCCAGATCCCGATCGATCCGGCCATCGGGAAGATCGTCGACGGAGGGATCAGGGAACAAACCGAACAGGTAATGAAAAATATTGGCGTGATCCTGAAAGAAGCCGGTTACGATTACAAAGATGTCGTCAAATCAACCTGCCTGCTGAACGATATGGACAATTTCGCTGCCATGAATGAAGTGTATGCCCGGTATTATCCCGAAAACCCGCCGGCCCGGGCAGCGTATGGCGTGGTCCGCCTGCCTCTCGGAGCCATGGTGGAGATCGAGACGATTGCAATGAAAAAATAAACATTAAGAATTAAAAATTAGGAATTAATGAAAAAGTGTATCATAACTCTTCTGTTAGGTTTCTTGCTCTCTAACCTGTCAATTGCCGATGAAGGAATGTGGATTCCCAGCCTGATCGGGCAGCAGAAGCTGGACGATATGAAGAAACGGGGCCTGAAGCTTTCCGCCGAGGATATTTACAGCATCAACCAGTCCAGTTTGAAAGATGCCGTGGTGCTCTTCGGTCGCGGTTGCACCGGGGCGATCGTATCCGCTGAAGGCCTGCTGCTCACCAACCACCATTGCGGTTTCGGCAGCATCCAGCGCCACAGCGCAGTGGAGCACGACTATTTGCGCGACGGATTCTGGGCGATGAGCCGCGAAGAAGAGCTGCCCAATGCAGGACTCTCCGTAACTCTGCTGGTCAGGATGGAGGACGTAACGGATCGTGTCCTGGCATCGGTTAAAGAGGGGATGAGCGAGGCCGACCGGCAGAAAGCCATCGATGATGCAGCCAAGGCGATTGTGGAGGAAGCGGTCAAAGAAACACACTACCAGGCCGAGGTCGAACCGCTGTTCAACGGAAATCAGTATTTTCTCTATGTTTCGGAGGTTTTCAAGGATGTCCGCCTGGTAGGGGCACCCCCGTCGGCAGTGGGCAATTTTGGCGGCGATACCGATAACTGGATGTGGCCGAGGCATACGGGCGACTTCAGCGTCTTCCGGATTTATGCCGACAGCAACAATATACCCGCGGAGTATTCGAAGAATAACAAGCCTTATCAGCCAAAAAAGTATTTTGAAGTTTCACTGGATGGCGTCGATAAGGGTGATTTTACGATGGTCTACGGATATCCCGCCCGGACACAGCAATATCTGCCATCTTACATGGTTGAACTGATAGCCGAACAATCGAATCCGGAGAAGATAGCCATACGTCGTGAAAAGCTCGACATCATGGGAGCTGCAATGAACTCCGACCAGAAGATCAGGATTCAGTATGCCAGCAAATATGCCGGGGTGGCGAATGCCTGGAAGAAGTGGATGGGTGAAAGCAAAGGGTTGCAACGTTTCGATGCCGTAGAGAAAAAACAGGCATTTGAGAAGGATTTTTCGGCCTGGGCCAGTATGAACGCACCGCAGTACAGCGGGATCCTTCCTGCTTACCAGGCGCTGACGGATGAACTGACACCCTGCCAGCTCTGGGTCGACCGTTTTTCAGAAGCCGTATGGAGCCTCGATATCATCCGCCTGGCAGCCGGCTACAGGAACCTGGCCGGAATGGACAAAACAGCCGGCGAAGACCTGCGGAAAGAAGCGGACCGGCTTAAAGGCAATCTGAACGGCTTCTTTAAGGATTATGATCAGGCAACGGATAAGAAGCTCTTTGCCGCCATGCTCGGGCTTTTCCGGAATAATTCGCAACCGCAGGAACTGCCGGGCATTTACAGCGAAATCGACAGGAAGTTCGGCACCGATATCAACACTTACGCAAACTGGGTTTATGAGAATTCTTTATTTACGGACCAGGAACGTATGGGCGAATTCCTGGATGGTTATTCCGCCTCTAAAGCGAAGAAAATAGCGGCCGATCCGGTGTACAAAGTGATGATCAGTTTCTTTGACAAGTTCATAGCCGATTATTCGTTCAGATATCAGAAATTGATGACAGGACAGGATAGTCTGCAGAGGGTTTATATGAAAGCCATCATGGAGATGAAAAGCAACAGGCTGTTGTTTGCCGACGCCAATTTCACCCTTCGGGTTTCTTATGGCGTGGTGAAGGATTATTTTCCGAAAGACGGAGTATATTATGATTACCAGACAACCCTGGAAGGGATCATGGAAAAAGACGATCCGGATATTTACGATTACAGGGTCCCGGAGAAACTCAAGGAGCTTTACCGGGCAAAGGATTACGGCCGGTATGGCGATAACGGGAAGATGAATATCTGTTTCACGGCAGCCAATCACACTACGGGAGGCAATTCCGGCAGCCCGGTCCTGAATGCGGAAGGGCAGCTGATCGGCCTGAATTTCGACCGGAACTGGGAAGGAACGATGAGCGATATCATGTACGATCCCGACATGTGCCGGAACATTGTGCTCGACATCCGCTACTGCCTGTTTATCATGGATAAGTATGCCGGAGCGGGCCATCTGGTGGAAGAGATGGAAATAGCGGATTAGTTCAAAGTTCAAAGATGTAGTGTGGGTTGGATTTTATAAATTTCCACAGGGTGTGGTAGTTCCTTTTGCAATATTTTCTGGATCGAGATGGAGTCTCGAAATGTTGAGACGCCATCTGCCTGCATCGAGATGGAGTCTCGTGGCTTTGAGATGGAGTCTCATTAGCCTGTCCCTGTTTCTTAACTTCAACCAACTTTCCGCCCAATCCATCCATTTCGAGCAAAATAGCTATTATCATGCGTTCGGAGAGCAAAAAACCCCATTTTACGATTCACTTAATGGTTTCATCGGGCTCAAACAGAATGTCAAGACCGATGCATGCCAGCTGCATCGTGTCGTCTTTGGCTTCCATCCCTACTGGTCGGGCTCATCATACCTGAATTACCAATGGAACCTTTTATCCGATCTTTGCTACTTTTCGTATGAAGTCGATCCCGTTTCGGGCGATCCGGTGACCATACACGACTGGCTCACCGATCCGGCTATCGACTCTGCACAGGCCAATGGCGTCAGGGTTCACCTTTGTGCCACGATCTTCTACGGGCATTCGGTATTCTTTAACAACCCTGCTGCCCGTCAGAACCTGATCGATAACCTCATCTCGCTGGTACAGGAGCGTAATGCTGACGGCGTAAACATGGACATCGAGGCAGTACCCTCGTCGGTGAGCGACAGTATGACGGTTTTTATGCAGGACCTCTCCATACAACTCAAAGCAGCAATCCCCGGCGCCATCCTGAGCATCGACCTTCCGGCCGTCGACTGGAGCAACAATTTTCAAATTGACGAATTATCAGATTATCTCGATTGGTTCTTTGTCATGGGGTACGATTATTACTGGAACGGGAGTTCGGAGGCAGGACCCGTCTCCCCGCTCTATTCGCTCACACCCGGCTATGACTACAGCCTGGCACGAACCGTTTCGGCTTACGAAAAGGCAGGCCTGGCGCCGGAAAAGTTCATCCTCGGAATTCCCTATTATGGCAGGCAATGGAAAACCGCATCGGATGACATCCCATCCCCGGTAGTTTCAAACGGAATTGCCCTGACCTATTCCAATGTCAGGAGTAACTCATCAATATATAACCCGGAGACCTATCGCTGGGAACCGGCCAGTGCTTCTTCCTGTTATGTTTTCTTTTTGAACGGATACTGGAACCAGTGTTTTATCGGGCTTGACCGCGATTTGAGGGAGAAATACGATATCGCCAATTACCGCAACCTGGCCGGAATCGGCATCTGGGCCTTGGGGTATGATAACGGATATCCGGACCTGTGGCAGGCCATTTCCGACAAATTCACCGATTGTTATATTCCGCCGGTATACGATACAATTTTCGACAGTGGAGGCCAAGCCTGGAATTACTACCCGTTCGAAGATTATGAAATGACCATCGATCACGGATACCAGGACCCGCGGTTTCTGACTTTCACCACTTGCAGCCTGGAAGCCGGATACGATTCCCTGTGGATTTATTCAGGAAGTGATTCCGGCATGGTTTTCATCGGAAGCTATTCCGGAAACGAGAATCCGGGAACGATTACCTCCGCCGATGGCTCCTTTACCCTGAGATTCCGGTCGGATGGACTGACCCAGGCGCCCGGCTGGCAAGCCATATTTCACGACGGGACGATTGGAATAGAATCAACGGTGAAAACCCGCGATCGGCTGCTAATCTATCCCATTCCGGCAAAAGATGAGATTATCATAGAACTTCCGAAGGATGAACGGTTTACTGGAGTTTCGATAAATGATCTTTCAGGAAGAACGCTCATCAGTGCGAAGAGATTACATCAACCGGCCGGTAGCACCATGAAAATCAGCATCAGGGATTGGCCGGAGGGCACTTACTTTGTTACGCTGGCCGGCGACAGGGGGAGAAGTATTACCGGGATGTTTGTGAAGGTGGCGGAATGAGTCAAAAAGGGGACGCCATCCGCCGGCTGTCGGATGGAGTCCCTCGGGACGCCATCCCTAATCCTTGTTAATTTATTCACAATAAACCCTCCCTTGAATTATTGTTCGTAAATTTGCGCCCGGCCATAGATGGAGCCATCGTTTATCGCTCGAATAAAAAGATAAATGATTGATAAACAAGATTTAGACAGACATAGAATGGAAGATAATAAAGTGAAAGAGAAACTCTTCCCCGAGTTTCCGCCCGTGACGGTCGCCGACTGGGAGAAAAAAATCAATCAGGACCTGAAAGGGGCCGACTATGAAAAAAAACTGGTTTACCGACCTGCGGAAGGCATCCGGATCAAACCCTATTATGCCGCCGATGACCTGCTATCCCTCGAATACCTTAACCAGATCCCCGATTCGTTTCCTTACGTCCGCGGGAATAAAAAATCGGGAAACGACTGGTTTATTCGCCAGGATATCGTGGTGACCGACCTTAAAAGGGCCAATGAAAAAGCGCTCGATATCCTTATGAAAGGGATCGGCTCCCTCGGATTTATCCTGGATGATGAAAAAGAATATTCCAAAGATGATCTCGACCTGCTGCTGAAGAATATTTTCGCCGAAATGGTCGAGATCAATTTTACCGCCGGCCGGCATGCCGAATCGTTAATGAAAAACCATTACGAAATGCTGGTCCGGTACAACCGTGATTTCGGTAAGATCTACGGTTCTCTGGAGTTTGATCCGTTCGGCCGGCTGGCCACAAAGGGCAAATTCTACCTGACAGAGGAGGAAGACCTGGAGATTTGCAGCGAACTGATCCGGATTTCCGGACACCTGCCTCATTTTACCGTTATTGCGGTCGGTGGCGACCATTTCCACAACGCCGGCGCTACCATCGTAGAAGAGCTCGCTTTCAGCCTGGCGTCAGGGGCAGAGTACCTCACACGCCTTACGGAAAAAGGATTGTCGGTGAACCAGGTCGCCCCCAAGATCAGGTTCCGTTTTGCCACCGGATCCAATTTCTTTATGGAGATCGCCAAATACCGCGCTGCCCGCCAGCTTTGGGCACATATCGTCAAAGCCTACGGACCAAGCCGTGAAGAGGTTTCCCGGATGACGGTTCACGCTACTACCTCCAAATGGAACAAGGCGGTTTACGATCCGTTTGTGAATATGCTGCGGACAACAACGGAATCGATGTCGTCCGTCGTGGCCGGGATCGATTCGCTGACGGTCGGTCCTTTCAACGCGATCTACCAGCAGTATGACGATTTTGCCGAACGGATCGCCCGCAACCAGCAACTCCTGCTGAAAGAAGAATCGTATCTCGACCAGGTGGCCGATCCGTCAGCCGGTTCCTACTACATCGAAAGCATGACCGACAGCATCGCCGCCGAGGCCTGGAAGCTGTTCCTGGAAGTGGATTCAGTGGGCGGATACCTGCAGGCGGTTAAATCCGGATTTATCCGGGAAAGGATAAAAGCCACGGCGGAAAAAAGAGACGCCGGCCTGGCCAACCGGAAAGATGTCATTCTCGGAGTCAACCAGTACCCGAACTTTACCGAGAAAAAAGAAGAGCCCTTGGCGGAACAGGTCTTCAGCCCGGCCAGATCCGGCGAAACGGACCTGATCACGGAACCACTCCGTCTTTACCGCGGCGCGCAGCCTTTCGAAGCGCTACGGTACAAAACAGACATGTATGCCCTTAAACACAAACGGCCGGCCGCCTTTATGTTCACCTACGGCAACCTGGCCATGCGGATCGCCCGCTCGCAGTTCAGCCGCAACTTCTTCGCCTGCGCCGGTTTTGATACGATCGATAACCTGGGATTTAAAACCATCGATGAGGGTATCCGGGCTTTCCACGAAAGCCGCACCGAGATCCTCGTCATTTGCAGCGCCGATGAAGAATACCCGCTGATCGCCCCGGCGATTCTTGAAGCCTTGAAAGATAAAGCAAAAGTTGTGATTGCCGGATACCCGAAAGATTCAGTTGACGAACTGAAAGCAAAAGGGATTGAGCATTTTATCCACGTACGGTCGAATGTGCTCGAAGAGTTGAAGAAGTTTCAGGCTTTGCTTGGGTTATAAGATTTACTTTCAAAAAATATTTTATTATGATTTACCACAAAGGCGCGCAAAGGATTACACAAAGGCGCACGAAGGGGTTCAGTATTTCTGGGATCCTTTGTGTTCTTCGTGAAATCCTTTGTGTTCCTTTGTGGTTATAAAATAAAAAATCATGAAACCGAATTTTCAGAAGATCAATATAAAATCAGTCGCGGCTCAGAGAATCTCAGCTGCCGAATGGGAACAGCAGAACCGCAAAGAAGAAGACTGGCTCACCTCCGAAGGTATCCCGGTGAAGCATGCTTACACAGCCGAAGACCTCGCCGGGATGGAGCACCTGAGCTATGCCGCCGGCCTGCCGCCGTTCCTGCGCGGACCTTATTCGACGATGTACGTCCAGAAACCCTGGACCATCAGGCAGTATGCCGGGTTTTCCACCGCCGAGGAATCCAATGCCTTTTACCGCCGCAACCTGGCCTCGGGCCAGATGGGATTGTCGGTGGCATTTGATTTAGCCACCCACCGCGGCTACGATTCCGACCACGAGAGGGTCGTCGGCGATGTGGGCAAAGCCGGCGTGGCTATCGATTCGATCCTCGATATGAAGGTCCTGTTCGACCAGATCCCGCTCGACCGCATGTCGGTGTCGATGACCATGAACGGCGCGGTGCTGCCCATCATGGCTTTTTACATTGTGGCAGGGCTGGAGCAGGGGGCGAGGCTGGAGCAGCTCTCCGGAACCATCCAGAACGACATTCTCAAAGAGTTCATGGTGCGCAACACATACATCTATCCGCCACTGCCATCCATGCGCATCATCGCCGATATCTTCAAATATACCTCTGCCCACATGCCGAAATTCAACAGCATCAGCGTGAGCGGGTACCACATGCAGGAGGCGGGCGCTACTGCTGAGCTGGAGCTGGCCTACACGCTGGCCGACGGCTGGGAATACCTGCGGACAGGAACCCAGACCGGGCTCGATATCGACGACTTCGCCCCGCGTATCTCGTTCTTCTGGGGCATCGGCATGAACCATTTTATGGAGGTGGCCAAAATGCGGGCCGGGCGCATGCTCTGGGCGAAAATCGTCAACAAATTCAATCCGAAGAATCCCAAGTCGATGATGTTGCGGACACACTGCCAGACCTCCGGCTGGAGCCTGACGGAGCAGGATCCGTTCAACAACGTGGCCCGCACCTGTGTGGAGGCCCTGGGCGCCGTGCTGGGCGGAACGCAGTCGCTGCACACCAACGCCCTCGACGAGGCCATCGCATTGCCCACCGATTTTTCGGCCCGTATTGCCCGCAATACGCAGATCTTCATCCAGGAAGAGACACAGGTCTGCCGCACCGTCGACCCCTGGGCCGGATCGTATTATATCGAATACCTGACCGACCAGATCGCCCGGAAAGCCTGGGCGCTGATCGAAGAGGTCGAAGCCCTGGGCGGAATGGCCAAAGCGAT